>ERZ780150.1880-NODE-1880-length-12073-cov-2.862789_pt1 | contig 12073 bp, 13 predicted proteins | sample MGYA00511019_ERZ780150 | MGnify/ENA primary metagenome ERZ780150 (study PRJEB29588, sample SAMEA2151633) | human gut metagenome | biome: human gut; feature: human-associated habitat; material: faeces | place: Denmark | collected 2008/2010 ...
CCTGCTGGAGGAGATCAGCGTGGACGCTGCCCGGTACTTCTTCAACTCCCGGGCCTCCACCAGCCCCCTGGACTTCGACCTGGACCTGGCGGTGCGGGAGGACAGCGAGAACCCGGTGTACTATGTGCAGTACGCCCACGCCCGCATCTGCTCGCTCCTGTCCCGTCTGTCGGAGGAGGGGGAGCAGGTTCCTGTCGCTGATGCAGTGGATGCCAGCGTGATGTCTACCCCGGAGGAACTGGCTCTGATTAAGGCCCTGGCCCAGTATCCAGAGGAGATCCATCTGGCCGCCCGGGACTACGACCCCAGCCGGATCAACCGGTATCTGGTGTCCCTGGCCGGGGACTTCCACCGCTTCTACAACGCCTGCCGCATCAAGGGGGAGGAGCCCGGCGTGCTCTCCGCCCGGCTGAAGCTGGCGGACAGCGTGCGGGCCGTCCTGGCCAACGGCCTGGGTCTGCTGGGCGTCACCGCGCCGGAGAAGATGTAACGATCTGGACGTTGAGCCGGCCCTCAGCCCCCAGGGCTGAGGGCCGGCTTTTTCCAAACCATGAGAGAGGAACGTGATACCATGCCGCAGAAAAAAGGGGCCCTGGACCGGATCCGGGACAGACTCCAGGCCAACCGGAACCGGCTGACCTACGTCCTGCTGCTGCTGGGGGGCCTGCTGGGACTGGCGGGGTGGGCCCTGCTGCCGGAGGTGGTAGCCATCCACGCCCAGCAGGCGGCCAACATCGGGAAAAACACCATCCTGCTGGCGGACCTGGCCCTGACCTGGGGATTCACCGCCGCCTTCTGGGTACGCCCTAGGGAGATCATCTATTTTGTAGCAGCATGTTTGGGGGCGTTCCTGTCTCTGAGCGTGCTCATCATCAATGTGATGCTCTGAAAGAGGTGGGGAACGGAATGACGCTGGAACAGCTGGAGGAGAAACTGAGGGGCAGAGAGCCGGGGCTGATGGACGCCTCGGGACAGTACGCAGTTCTGGTCCCTCTGGTGGAGCGGGAGGGGAAGCTGCATATCCTCTATGAGGTGCGCTCACAGGACATGCGCCGCCAGCCCGGGGAGGTCTGCTTTCCCGGAGGGCGGATAGAGGGAGATGAGACCCCGGAGGCCTGCGCCATCCGGGAGACGGAGGAAGAGCTGGGCATCCCCACAGCATCCATCACCGTTCTGGGACGGCTGGATTTTGTGGCCCCCCGAGCCAATTTCATCATGTATCCGGTGCTGGCCAGGGTGGAGACGGCTGCGGCAGAGAGGATGGCCCTGAACCCGGCGGAGGTAGATCACACCTTTCTGGTGCCGCTGGAGCACATCGTGCACAATCCGCCGCTGGAGTACAGCTACGCCCTGGAGCCCCGCCCGCCGGCGGACTTCCCCTACCAGCTGATCGGCATCCCACGGGGATATCGGTGGCAGCAGGGGAGGGAGACGGTGCCCGTCTATCTGTGGCAGGGCCACGCCATCTGGGGGCTGACCGGGCGGATCACACGGCATCTGGCGGGCCTGCTGGGCGGAGAGATGGGATGAGCGGGGCGGAGCACCTGGGCCCCTACCTTCTGGAGGTAAAGGAGGGGGTCTTTCCCCTGGGGGGAGACAGCCTGGCCCTGGGGGCCTTCGCTACAGTGAAGCGGGGCTGGCGGGTGTGCGACCTGGGGACGGGGAGCGGCTGTCTGCTCCTGATGCTGGCGGCCCGGGAGGGGGGGCTCTCTCTCACGGGAGTGGAGCGGGAGGAGCGGGCGGCCCAGTGTGCCCGGGAGAACCTGGTCCACAGCGGCCTGGAGGGGACGGTCCTCCAGGCGGACTGGCGGCAGGTGACCCTGCCGGCTGGCGGGTTCGACCTGGTCATCTCCAATCCCCCCTACTTCCAGCCTGGACACGGCGGGGACGGGGGCGAGGCCCGGCAGGCCGACTGCTCCCTTGAGGAGCTGTGCCGCACCGCGGCCCGCCTGCTGAGAAACAGGGGGCGGTTCGCCTTGTGCCACCGGCCGGAGCGGCTGGCGGACCTGATGTGCGCCCTGCGGGGGAGCGGCCTGGAGCCCAAACGGATGCGGCTGCTGGCCCATGGGCCGGAGCATCCCCCCTCCTGTGTTCTGATGGAGGCGGTGCGCCGGGGGCGGCCCGGTCTGCGGATCGAACCGTGAGGGGCGCAGGTGCTCCCAACTGGAGTGCTGAAAAATTTCAGAAAAATTTTGGGCCCCATGCAATAAACGAGACCTCCCACGCATTATGTAGTTGAACGGCAAACAGATAAGCCCGAGATACAGCCGGACACAACATAAAATGACATTTGGGAGGAACATGAAATGAAACGGAACTGGAAGAGCCTGATGGTGAGCGGAACTGTACTGACGGTCCTGGCGGGAGCGCTGACTCTGCCTGCCCTGGCCTCCGTGGGCCAGCGGACGGCCGCCCTGCATTATCAGAACATCAAGGTGACGCTGGATGGCAGGACCCTGGATCTGACGGACAGCAGGGGCAACGAGGTGGAGCCCTTCACCATCGACGGGACGACCTATCTGCCGCTGGCTTCCATCAGCAAGGCGCTGGGAATGGACGTGCGGTGGGATGCCGACACCAACACTGTGATCCTGAACACCAAGGGCACCGGCACCACTGCCGCTGAGAGCTACATCGGGGTGGAACGTGCCAAAGAGATTGCCCTGAAGGATGCGGGGCTCTCTGCCTCCCAGGTCAGCTTTGTCCGGGCTGGACTGGACTGGGATAACGGCCGCATGGAGTACGAGGTGGAGTTCTGGAAGGACAACGTGGAGTACGACTATGAGATCGACGCCTACACCGGCACCATCCTCCACAGCGACCGGGACATCGAGGGGTACAGTATCCCCGCCCAGTCCTCCGCCGACATCGGCGCCGACCGTGCCAAGGAGATCGCGCTGGACCACGCCGGTGTGTCCGCCTCCAAGGCCACCTTTGTGCGGGCCCATCTGGACTATGAGGACGGACGCCGGGTGTACGATGTGGAGTTTTACAGCGGCAGCAAGGAGTATGACTATGAGATCGATGCCGCCAGCGGCGATATCCTGAGCTGGGACTACGACGCCGAATACTATACAGGTCAGGCCGCCGGTCAGACCGGCAGCTACCTCAGTGAGGCGGAGGTCCGCCAGATCGTGGAGGACCGGGCGGGGGTCTCCGGGACCTTCCGGGAGCTGCATCTGGACCGGGACGATGGCCGCGTAGTCTACGAGGGCGAGATGCGGGACGGCTGGACCGAGTATGAGTTCACGCTGGACGCGGTGACCGGTACCATCCTGGAGTGGGACGTGGACCGGCACTGAGCATTGGTTTCATGACAGAACGGCAAGAGGCCGCCGCGGAGTTCCGCGGCGGCCTCTTTGGCTGAGCGGAGGCATGTCATATGGGAGGGGGGCTGCTTTGAGCGGGAAAGGGGACGGAGAAAAAATGGGCGGCCCGGAGCTCCGTTCGGGGATAGAAAAAAGGCGGGTCCTGTGTTATAATGGCTCCATGGAAACAAACCGAGCCGCCCTGTCCCAGGGTGGGCGGCGGCGGAAAGGAGCATAAGGCATGGCAGGAACCCTCTATCTGGTCCCGACTCCCATCGGCAATCTGGGGGACATCTCCCCGCGGATGGCGGATACTTTGGCGCAGGCGGCCTTCATTGCCGCAGAAGACACCCGGGTGACAGTGAAGCTCCTCAACCATCTGGGGTTGAAGAAGCCTATGGTCACCTACCACCGGCACAACACCGCAGCCAGCGGTCAGGCGGTGCTGGACCGCCTGCTGGCAGGGGAGAGCTGTGCTCTGGTCACGGACGCGGGGATGCCGGCCATCTCCGACCCGGGGGAGGAGATGGTGGCCCTGTGTGCCGCTGCCGGGGTCCCGGTGGTACCCATCCCGGGTCCCTGCGCCCTGGTCACGGCGCTGGCAGCCTCCGGCCAGCCCACCGGCCGCTTCACCTTTGAGGGCTTTTTGGCCATGAACAAGAAAAACCGCCGGGCCCACCTGGAGTCCCTGCGGGGGGAGGAGCGGACCATGATCTTCTACGAGGCCCCCCACAAGCTGGTTGCCACCCTCCGGGACTTGGCGGACACTTTTGGCCGGGAGCGGGAGATATCTCTGTGCCGGGAGCTGACCAAGCTCCATGAGGAGATCCGGCGCACCACTCTGGGGGAGGCGGCGGACTGGTATGGGGAGGAGACGCCCCGGGGAGAGTTCGTCCTGGTAGTCCGGGGTGCCCAGCCGGAGGAGGAGGGGGAATGCACTCTGGAGGACGGCCTGACCCTGGCGGAGCGGCTGCGGGACGGCTGGAACACCCGCCGGCCCAAGGACATCTACAACATCACCACCTATGCCCGGCTGCAGGAGGGCTTCCGCAATGTGATCCTGGGCATCGACATCACTGGCTGGCAGAAGCGTCGGGAAGAGGAGAGCTGAACAGAGCGCCTGCCCGGAAACGAAAAAATTTGCCCGGAAACGGCAAAAACATGAAAAAATTGTTTGACAACCGGGCACACATCCCTTATAATACTATTCGTGTCATTACGAGGTAGCTTATGCGTTTTGATGTAAGAACCATACTGCATGCCCCTGGCAAGCGCCTGACGTTCCAGTTTTCTCTGGACTTGTCCGACGTGGAATTTGCCGGACGGCATCCCATCAGCCGCCCTGTGGAGGTGGAGGGCGCGGTGAGCAACACCGCGGATCTCCTGGAGCTGGAGCTGACGGCCCGGACCACGCTGGACGCGGTCTGCGACCGGTGCGGCAAGGCGTTTCTTCAGGACAAGATCGTTCCCTTTCGCTGCCTATTGGCGGAAGAGCTCCAGAACGAGGACAACGACGAGATCGTCCTGCTGGAGGATGGGGAAGTGGATGTGGGCGATCTGGCCCGCACGGCGTTCATCCTTGGAATGGACACCAAGACATTGTGTTCGGAAGATTGCAAAGGACTGTGCCCCCGGTGCGGTGCCGACCTGAACCTCGGCCCCTGCTCCTGTGGGAAGGAGACGGATCCCCGTCTGGCGGTCCTGGCAAAGCTTTTAGAGAACAGAGAGAACGAATGAATAAGGCCGGGGGCGACTCCGCTGCCTTTGAAAGATCAAGGAGGTGTCACAATGGCAGTACCTAAGGGAAAAGTATCCAAAGCTAGACGCGACAAGCGCCGCAGCTCCCACTGGAAGCTGGCGGCTCCCGGCCTCGTCAAATGCCCGAAATGCGGTGCGCTGCACCTGCCTCACAGAATGTGCCAGGAGTGCGGTACTTACAACGGCCGCGAGGTCAAGGTTGTCAAGTCCGTGGTGGCGAAATAAGACGTGCCCTGTGGATCGGGAGGGAAGAGCAACATCTTCCCTCCTTTTTCTGCGTCCATACTGTGTAAAAATCGGAGGACGTCTTGCCATTTCGCCGGTCACTGGGTATAATATGACCATGTATGTCTGCTTGATAAAGAAGGGAAGTGAGCGCCGGTGAAACCCATCGTCGCCATCGTGGGCCGGCCCAATGTGGGCAAGTCCATGCTGTTCAACAAACTCATTGGAAAGCGCCTCTCCATTGTGGAGGACACCCCGGGCGTCACCCGGGACCGCATCTATGGGGAGACGGACTGGGACGGCCGGTCCTTCACCCTTATCGACACCGGCGGTATCGAGCCCCGGACCGACGACCAGATCCTGTCCTTCATGCGGGATCAGGCCCAGATCGCCATCGAGAACGCCACTGTCATCATCTTTCTGACGGATGTCCGCACGGGCCTCACCGTCTCTGACCAGGAGGTGGCCAACATGCTGCTGCGCAGCGGCAAGCCCATCGTGCTGGCAGTGAACAAAATGGACTCCACCGGTGTCCCGGACCCGGACTTTTATGAGTTCTACAACCTGGGACTGGGGGATCCCATCGCTGTCTCGGCTGTCCATGGCCACGGCACCGGCGACCTGCTGGACGCCTGTCTCCAGTACTTCCCCCCAGAGGAGGAAGAAGAGGAGGAGGACGACGCCATCAAGGTGGCTGTTATCGGCAAGCCCAACGCCGGCAAGTCCTCCCTGGTGAACAAGATCCTGGGGGAGGAGCGGGTCATCGTCTCCAACGTGGCCGGCACCACCCGAGACGCCATCGACTCCTACTTTGAAAACGATCAGGGCAGGTTCGTCTTCATTGACACCGCCGGCATCCGCCGCAAGTCCAAGGTGGAGGAGGACATCGAGAAGTACTCCGTTCTCCGGGCCACCCTGGCCATTGAGCGCAGCGACGTGTGCCTGATCCTGATCGACGCCACCGAAGGCGTCACCGAGCAGGACACCAAGGTGGCGGGCTTGGCCCACGAAGCCGGGAAGGCCAGCATCATCGTGGTCAACAAGTGGGATCTGATCGAAAAGGACGGCAAGACCATGGACAAGATGCGGGAAGAGGTCCGCAACGGCCTGGCCTTCATGACCTACGCCCCCATCCTGTTCATCTCAGCCAAGACCGGCCAGCGGGTGGACCGGCTCTTCGAGCTGATCAACTATGTGAATGACCAGGCAGCCACCCGCATCTCCACCGGGATGCTCAACTCGGTGCTGGCCGATGCCACCGCCCGGGTGCAGCCCCCCACGGACAAGGGCCGCCGCCTGAAGATCTACTACATGACCCAGGTGGGCATCCGGCCACCCCACTTTGTGGTGTTCTGCAACGACAGCCGCCTGTTCCACTTCTCCTACCAGCGGTATCTGGAGAACTGCCTGCGGAACACCTTTGGCCTGGAGGGCACGCCTATCACCCTCTCCATCCGCCAGCGGGGCGAGAAGGAGGGGTAAGACGATGCTGGATTCCTTCTATCTGGATCCCAATGCCGTCACAGGGCCAGACCCCCTCGGCATCCTTATGGTGGCGGTGATCGCCTACTTTTGCGGCTGTTTCAACGGCGCGGTCATCGTCTCCAAGTATATCCTGCGGGACGACGTGCGTAATCACGGCAGCGGCAACGCGGGCCTGACCAACTTCTACCGCACGTTCGGCGGGCCGCTGACCTTTGTGGTGATCCTGTGTGATGTGCTGAAGGCCGTTGTGGCGGTGCTGCTGGGCGGCTGGCTCCTGGGTACGGTCGCCGGGGCCAACGGTTACGCGGCCAATGAACGGATCAGCAGTATGTGGGCACTTTTCGGCGAATACTGGGCTGCCCTGTTCTGTCTGCTGGGTCACATGTTTCCCTGCATGTTCCACTTCAAGGGCGGCAAGGGCATCCTCTCCGGCGGCACCATCGTCTGGATGATCGACTGGCGGATCGGCCTGGTGGTCTGGGTGGGATTTCTGCTCTTATTCCTGCTGACGAAGTATGTATCTCTGGGATCTGTCTGGGCTGGGGCCAGCTTCCCTTTTGCCACTTGGTATTTCTATCCGGATCCGGTCATCGTGCTCCTGGCGTTTCTCCTGGGAGCCTTGATTTTGTGGAAGCACCGGAGCAACATCGTCCGCCTTATCCATGGCAACGAGAATAAATTCAGCGTACACCGCAAAAAAAATTAGGAATGCGGCATGGTGCGGTCCGGCAGAGCCGGACAAAATGGAATTGTTTCGCCATAGGCGGAACAGCTCGATTTCTAACTCCGGATTCCTAATTTGAGGGGGAGGAATACAGATGAAAACAGTTGTATTGGGCTCCGGCGGCTGGGGCACGGCCCTCAGCCAGATCCTGTGCGACAACGGACACGAGACCTATCTCTGGTCCCACAGCCCCGCCAAGGCGGCGGAGATGGCCCGGACCCGGGAGAACCCGCTTTTGCAGGGCGTCCATCTGCCGGAATCCCTCCACATCACCGGGGATTTGGGCTGCTTGAGGGGCGCCGACCTGGTGGTCAGCGCACCGCCCTCCTTTGCCGTGCGGGAGACAGCCAAAAAAATGGCCCCGTATCTCACGGAGAAGACTGTGGTGGTGTCCGTTTCCAAGGGGATTGAGCGGGACACAAATCTGCGTCTCAGCCAAGTGATCCAGGAGGAGACGGGGAATATCTGTAAAGTAGCAGTTCTTTCTGGCCCTTCCCATGCAGAGGAGGTGGGGATCCGCCTGCCCACCGGCTGCGTGGCCGCCTGCTTGGATGTGGATGCGGCGCGTTTTGTGCAGGACGCCTTCATGAACGACTACTTCCGGGTGTACACCAGCGGCGACGTCGTGGGCGTGGAGCTGGCGGCGGCGCTGAAGAACGTCATTGCCCTCAGCTGCGGTGTGTGCGACGGTCTGGGCTATCAGGACAATACCAAAGCCCTGCTGATGACCCGGGCTATGGCGGAGATTACCCGCTTGGGGGAGAAGCTGGGGGGCTCCCGGCAGACCTTCGGCGGCTTGGCCGGTATGGGGGATCTGATCGTGACCTGCACCTCCATGCACTCCCGGAATCGCCGGGCGGGCATCCTCATTGGCCAAGGCAAAACGCCCCGGGAGGCCATGGAGGAAGTAGGCGCCGTGGTGGAGGGATACTTCGCCGCGGAGAGCATTCACCAGCTCAGTGAGCGGGTAGGCGTGGAAATGCCCATCAGCCGCTGTGCCTACGAAGTCCTCTATCAGGGCAAGCAGATCCGGGGCGTGGTAGCGGAGCTGATGACCCGGGCCAAGAAGGATGAACTGCTGGAGACGGCGTGGCTGTGAGGGGGGCACCCGGCCATGCGCGTTCCTGCGCAGAGAGAAAGGGTAAGAGACCGGAGGGATCCGGTCTCTTATTGTTTCTGATCGCGACTCTCAGTTTTGAAGATGAAATGATCCCGGTGAGGCATCTTGGAGGGCACTCACCGGGATTTTTCAGATTCAAACAGGAAAGCGTACTCTCAGACAATATCCAGCAGCTCCCGCAGGTCCCGGATCTCATAGTCGATCCGCAGGTCCTCTGGCCGGGCCTTTCCAGCAGGATTGTACCAGCAGCAGGGAAGTCCGGCATTGTTGGCGCCCTGGATGTCTGTGGAGAGGGAGTCTCCGATCACGAGACCGTTCTCCGGCGTCAGGCCGGGTATGCGGGAGCGGACATAGGCATAATAAGCCGGGTCCGGCTTGGAGGCTCCGGCGTCCTCGGAAATAAAGGCGTCCGTGATGAGAGCTGCGAACACACTGCCCTGCAGGCGGCTGCGCTGGACGGAGGCCACAGCGTTGGTGACGATGTACAGCTTGTGCCCCCGGCGGACCAGTTCCCGGCAGACCGCCTCCGCGTGAGGCAGGGGATAGACCCCGGCACCCAGGGCAGTGAGGTAATCCCGGTTGCACTTGTCTGGGTCCCGCGGCAGCTTCAACGCCTGAAAAAAGCGCACAAAACGCTCCAACGTCACATAGTCCTTGGAGACCTCTCCCCGGTCAAAGGCTGCCCACAGCTCCTGGTTGATCCGGTGGTAGAGGGCGCGGGTATCCAGCGTATCCGGAATGCCGTTGCTCCGGCACATGGCGGAAAAGGCACGGGCCGCGGCTTTTGGAAAGTCGAACAGGGTGTTATCCGCGTCAAAGAGCAGATAGGGAAATTTCATGGTGAGAACTCCTTTCGGGAGAGTTTGACCACATGTATCGTATCACATCCAAACAGGAAAGGCAATCACCGCCGCCCCCGCCGTGCATACCATGGCTTGAGGGGGAATGCCGGATGAACAAGACCTTTGGCGTGATCGGCGGAGATCGGCGGCAGGGCTTGCACGGCTGCTGGCGGAGGAAGGGCGCACGGTCTGGACCAGCGGAGTGGCCGGATGCCCGGATCTGCCTGCGCAGGCAGCGGCGGCGGACGTGGTGATCCTTCCGCTGCCGCTCTGCCGGGAGGACGGGATACTAAACAGTGAGACGGAGGATCTGCCCACCAGTGCGCTGTTCCGCCGTTTCAGTCCCGGCCAGCTGTTGCTGGCAGGGCAGGTTCGTCCCGCCCAGCAGATAGAGGCTGAGAACTGCGGGCTGACGCTGGTGGACTACTTCCAGCGGGAAGAGCTGACCGTTGCCAACGCGGCGGCCACGGCGGAGTCGGCCCTCCAGATCGCTATGGAGCATCTGGACCGGACGCTTCTGGGGATGGAGTGTTTGGTGCTGGGCTTCGGGCGGATCGGAAAGCTGCTGGCCTATCGGCTTCATGGGCTGGGCGCCCATGTTACAGTCACTGCCAGAAAACCGGCGGACCTGGCTTGGATCCGTGCCTATGGCTGGCAGGCGCTGGACACCGGACGCCTCGATGGTGCGCTGTGTGACTTCGGCGCCGTGTTCAACACGGTCCCCTCGCCCGTCCTGGGCCACCTGCTGCTGGCGCAGCTGCCGAAGGGCTGCCTGTGTGTGGAGCTGGCCTCCGTCCAGGGCATCGACCTAGCTGCTGCAGAGGAGCTGGGACTGCCCCACGTATGGGCCCGCTCCCTGCCGGGGCGGATGGTGCCTGCCGCAGCGGCGGTGGCTATCCGGGACGCAGTCGACTACATTTTAAAAGAACGAGGTGACCCTGTGTGAGAAAAGAACGGGTCGGATTTGCGATGTGCGGCTCCTTCTGCACCCATGAAAAGGTGCTGGCGGAGCTGGAGAAGCTGGTGCAGCTGTATGAGACAGTCATCCCTATCGCGTCGGAGATCTCCGCCTTCACGGATACCCGCTTCGGGACCTCTGATGACCTGATGGAGCGGTTGGAGGATTTGACAGGGCATGAGGTGCTTTGTGACATCCCGTCTGTGGAGCCCATCGGTCCCAAGGGGCTGCTGGATGTTCTGGTGATCGCCCCGGCTACGGGGAATACCATAGCCAAGCTGGCGGCGGGCATCACAGATACGGCGGTTACGATGGCGGCCAAGGCCCATCTGCGGAACGGGAGGCCGGTGGTGATTGCCATGGCCAGCAACGACGGCCTGGCGGCTGGCGCCCGGAATATCGGGGAACTGCTGGTGCGGAAGAACTACTATTTCGTTCCCTTCGGGCAGGACAACGCCCGGGCGAAACCCAGTTCCCTGGTGGCGGACTTCTCCAAAATCCCGGAGACGGTGGAAGCCGCTCTGCGAGGCGAACAGATACAGCCGCTGCTGCTGCGATGAGGGAAGAGACGCGGGAATCAAACCCGCGTCTCTTTTTCGCAGCTTTATTTAAACTGGATAAAATCGACAAAAGAAGCGTGTTAAATCAATATTAACAATAAGTATAACTTATGATAGAAGGAGTCTCATCAGTTTGAGTACTTATTAAGCACGAAAAAGAAGGTGAATCCGGAAAACAAGAGAAAAAAATGAACAAAAGCAGAAGAAGAGGGTTGACTTTTCTGGCAAGCTCTGGTATTCTAACTAAGCTGTCGGGCGTGAGAGTGAAACACCAAAACGCAGAGCTTCAAGAAAAAACTTGAAAAAATGTGTTGACAAAGTAAGAACTTTGTGGTAAAGTAAATCTCACCGCCGGGAACGGCGTGCACCTTGTAAATTAAACAACGTAACGAAAAGGAAGCACCAGAAGGCGAGCTCATTTAGGTGAGTTTGCCAAAGGACAAAGCCGTCTCACTGGGTTGAGTCAATTACCGGTGAGATGGAGAAATGAAGCTATGACAAATAGCTCTATGAAGGTTTGAACGGACTACGGTTCGTTTAGATACCATTTTATAGAGAGTTTGATCCTGGCTCAGGACGAACGCTGGCGGCGTGCTTAACACATGCAAGTCGAACGAAAAGAGGGAAAGAGCTTGCTCTTTCCGGAATTGAGTGGCAAACGGGTGAGTAACACGTAAACAACCTGCCTTCAGGATGGGGACAACAGACGGAAACGACTGCTAATACCGAATAAGTTCCAAGGGCCGCATGGCCCATGGAAGAAAAGGTGGCCTCTACCTGTAAGCTATCGCCTGAAGAGGGGTTTGCGTCTGATTAGCTGGTTGGAGGGGTAACGGCCCACCAAGGCGACGATCAGTAGCCGGTCTGAGAGGATGAACGGCCACACTGGAACTGAGACACGGTCCAGACTCCTACGGGAGGCAGCAGTGGGGAATCTTCCGCAATGGGCGAAAGCCTGACGGAGCAACGCCGCGTGAGTGATGACGGCCTTCGGGTTGTAAAACTCTGTGATCCGGGACGAAAAGGCAGAGTGCGAAGAACAAACTGCATTGACGGTACCGGAAAAGCAAGCCACGGCTAACTACGTGCCAGC
>ERZ780150.1883-NODE-1883-length-12063-cov-3.860260_pt1 | contig 12063 bp, 9 predicted proteins | sample MGYA00511019_ERZ780150 | MGnify/ENA primary metagenome ERZ780150 (study PRJEB29588, sample SAMEA2151633) | human gut metagenome | biome: human gut; feature: human-associated habitat; material: faeces | place: Denmark | collected 2008/2010 ...
AATCGCGCGTTCCCGATCGGGAACGCGCGATTTTGCATGGATGGACGGTTCAGCGCTTGCAGCAGCCGCCGTGGTCGCCCAGCTGGAAGGAGGCGCACTCGGTGGAGGCGCAGTTGGTCACGTTGGAGTCGCAGCAACCCACCTTGATCTCGTTCAGGGTGCAGTAGTTCTGCTCGCCGCAGTGGTAAGCACAACTGTTCACAGAGCACTTGATGCTGTTGTTGGGGGTCTTGTTCATGGTGAGATTCCTCCTTGATTCCTTGGTATGACGCAAGGGAAGCACCGGCCCGCCCTGCGTGACAGGGTGGGAGCAGTGCTTCCCTAGTATGCGCCCCTGAGGGCGGAATATTCGGTTATTTTTTGGCGCCGGACTCCGGAAGGACCTTGGGGATGAAACGCTTGGCGAACCAGCCCTTGCCGCGGTTCTTTACATAGAAATAGCCGATAAAGGAGAACACCACCGCGCCGATAAAGTTGACGAAGAGGTCTTTCATGGTGTCCAGGATGCCGATATCCAGATAACCGCCCAGGCCCAGTGGGTGCTGGGCTCCATCAGCCGTGACCACAATCACGTCGGTGATGTCGTGGATGGCCACCGGGGTGTTGCCGCCGGCGGGGTCCAGCATCACGGAGCCGATGGAGTGTACGATCGTGTCCTTCTGCATGTCCAGCAGGAACATCTGGTCCATAAAGCACTCGAAGAACTCCCACAGCACGCCGATTGTCATGGAGAAGCAGAAGGCCACCACCGCCAGATAGACCGGGGAGAGCTTGAAGGCCAGACGCTCGTCCCGGTTCAAAATGTCCAGCAGGGAGAAGCCGATGGCCGCGCAGAGAAAGCCGTTGAGGGTATGGAGCATGGTGTCCCAATAGGGAAACTGGACATAGTAAGCCTGGATCTCCCCCAGAATTTCCGCCGCAAAGATGAACAGGAGGATGATGATCTCCAGGGTGTCCGGGATATCAATGCGGATTGTGCGCTCGATGAAGCTGGGGATGGTAAACAGGATCAGGGTGAGCACGCATAAGAACACGTTTTCAAAGTTCCCGTTGAGAAATTGGGCCACCATGGTCAGGATGACCAGGACTCGAAGAATGATGTAGATGGTGACCACCGTTTTTTTCCCCTTCAGCTCTTCCCGCAGCTCACGCCGCATCCGGGCAGTTTTGCCGGGATCTTTTGGCCGCATCTATATCTCCCCTTTTATATTATATATTGTTATAGTATAGCGGTTTCCGGAACAAAAGTCAAGGAAACCGGGGCGGCGCCCGGTGGCTGTCCCTCTCTGTCTTGGTCTCCCGGAACAGAGAGCGAAAGTCAGAATCATGAAAAAAGGGTGGCAATCCTGCTATCTTATGGTATGATAGAGGCAGAATGATCAGAGCCGGCCCCCAGGGCCGGTCTGAGGGGAGGCCGATCCCATGCCCGCATTTTCCCCCCGGATACGGGGCCACATCGACGAGGCGCTGACCTTTCTCAAATGGGTCCTGTACGCCTGCAACATCGGGCTCATCGTGGGCGCTGTTGCAGTGGCGTTTCATTACGGAATCGACTGGGCGGCTCAGTTCCGGGCGCACCAGCCCTGGGTCATTCTTTTCCTTCCCCTGGGAGGCGTGGTCATCGTCCTGCTCTACCGCTGGAGCGGGATGGAGCGGGACCGGGGCACCAATCTGGTGCTGACGGCGGTCCGGGAGGCCGAGCCCATCCGTCTGCGCACCGCCCCCCTCATCTTCCTGTCCACCATCCTGACCCACCTGGTAGGCGGGTCGGCTGGCCGGGAGGGGGCCGCCCTCCAGCTGGGGGGCTCCATCGGGGCCTGGGTGGGCAGAAAGATCCACCTGGATGAGAAGGACCGCAGGATCATGGTCATGTGCGGCATGTCCGCCGCCTTCTCTGGGCTGTTCGGCACCCCCATCACCGCCGCCATCTTCGCCATGGAGGTGGTGAGCGTGGGAGTGATGTACTACGCCGCCATCGTCCCCTGTGTCGTCTCCTCTTTGGTCTCGGTCCAGCTGGCCCGCTTCTTCGGCCTTCATATAGGAACAGGCTATCTCATCGGAAATGTGGCTGTCCTGGGTCCCTGGTCCATGGCCCAGGTGTGCGTGATGGGGGTGCTGTGCGCTCTGCTTTCCATCCTGTTCTGCAAAGTGATGCATGCGGCCCCCAAGCTCTATGCCAAATACTTCCCCAATCCCCTGGTCCGGGCGGCTGTTGGCGGCGCCCTGGTGCTGCTGCTGACCCTGCTGGTGGGGGAACAGACCTACAACGGCGCCGGGGATGCTGTCATCCGCCGGATGCTGGCGGGCGAGACCATCTCGGAGGCGTTCCTGCTCAAGCTGGTCTTTACCGCCCTCACTCTGGGGGCCGGCTTCCGCGGCGGCGAGATCGTGCCGGTGCTCTTCACTGGTGCCGCCTTTGGCACGGTGGTCGGACCGCTGCTGGGCCTGTCCCAGTCCTTCGGCGGGGCGCTTGGGATGACGGCGGTATTCTGCGGCGCTACCAACTGCCCCATCACCTCCATCCTCCTGGCCTATGAACTATTTACCAGCCGGGGCCTGCCTCTTTACGCCCTGTGCTGTGCCATCTCCTACATGCTCTCCGGGTACTACGGCCTTTACAGCGAGCAGAAGATCATCTACTCCAAATTCAAGGCCACCTGGGTGGACCGAAAGGCGGAGTAGTTCCCCCTGTCCGCGGCGCCGTTCTTCTGCTCCACGCTCAGCAGCGGAATGGTGGGCCTGGGTGCTCTGTCTATGGGCCGCAGTTTCTTCAGCGACCTCCATGTGACGGAACTGTAAAACAGTCCTATTCAAGCTCTTATTTTATCAAGCGGAGACATCCCGGCAGAATTTCCGGGACGTCTCCGTTTTTTCTTCATAAAATGAAAAAAATATTTTTCCCCTTGCAAATTTAATATATTTTTTCATTTTCTCCATTATTGCACTTTCTCCTTTGTTTTCTCTGTACTTTTTTCCTTCCATGTAAGAACGCATAACCTTTTCCCTCTCTTTTCTTTTTTTCGCCTTTCTTCTGGGTTTATTTTTGGTCAAAACATTCAATTTCTGCGGCACCCTTCTCTATTCTCTTGCCTGTTGTGCTGTCCACCCCCCTTCATCTCTTTCCTTGTTCAGATGTTCCCTCCGTTTACTCAATCGTCAAAAATATCGAGTATTCGATATTTTCGATTTGAAGTATTGACTTTTCAACATTTCATGTTATCATAGGTCTAACCAAAGAAACTGCAAAAAAGGATGGTATTTCGACATGGAACTTCCCGCCGCCTTTTCCCAGCGGATCAAGTCCACTCCTCTTACCGCAAAGGAAGCCTTGGTGGCGGAATACATCCTGAACAATTTTCTCTCCGTATGCTATGTGTCCACCAGTGAACTGGCCCGCATCTTGGGCGTCAGCGACGCCACGGTCTCCCGTACCAGCAAAGTGCTGGGCTACCGCTCCTTTCTGGACCTTCAGAAGGAGATACAATCCTTTGTCTCTCAGAAAGCGGATTATGCACAGCGTGGCTTCTTCCCTCCCATTGAGCGTCTTCATACCCATCAGAGCCTGGATGCCAAGGAGAATATCGTAGCACAGTTTTCCACCCTTACCTACAAGAACCTACAGAGCGTTTTGGAAAAAAACTCCGAAGAATCCATCCATGCGGCGGCGGATCTGCTTTGCTCCTGCCGCATCAAATATATTGCCGGGCGCCGGCCCACCGCACCTATTGCTGAGAAATTCAGCTTTTTGATGCGCATGGTTGTCCCCGGTGTCGTATCGGCCACAGGGAGCGTCACCTTTGAACAGCTGCTGGACATCTCCCCAGAGGACTGCCTGTTCGTCATCAATTTCAATCCCTATGGTGAGGAAGTCCGGCGCTGGATCGATCTTGCCCACAGCCGCGGGGCGAAAATCATCCTGCTCACTGATAAGCCCTCCACTCCCTTCTCCGATTTTACTGATGTGCTGCTGTTGGCGGACATATACAGCGTCAGCTTTTTCAACTCCAATGTATCCGCCACTTTTCTTCTGGAGCTTCTTGTCTCTCTGGTCGCAGACCAGATGGACGAGACCGCCACCAAGCGCCTGGATCTTTTGAACCCTTACTTCGAGCGGAACAAGCGCTGATCTTCTCTTATGGGATCTCCCCTCGCACCGAGGGTGGTCTGAATATGCTTACCCCACTAAAAAAGGAGGAACGCCAACATGAAAAAAGCACTCTCTCTTGCCCTTGCACTGGCGCTCTGCATGGGGCTGTTCAGCGGCTGCGGCACTGAAACCGGCTCCAACAGCACCAGCCAGCCCGCGCAAAGCAGCGGGGAAACTGTTAAGACGGTGACGTGGGCCAGCACCAGCGACATCACCGGCCTGGACCCCAGAAACGGCAACTCCACCATCACCGCCAGCATTCTGGCCTCCCTTTACAGCACCCTGGTCAAGACGGACCCCCAGGGGCAGATCGTGTGCGACGCTGCTGAGAGCTATGAGCAGGTGGATGACACTACCTGGCACTTCACTCTGCGGCAGGACGTGTACTTTACCAACGGCACCCAGATGACTGCTGACGATGTGGCCTACACCATCAACAGCCTGCGTGACTCGGAGAAGCACTACGCTCTGTCCGGCGATTTCTCCTTCATGCAGGTGGAGGTACTGGGCGACTTCGAGTTCAACATCATCACTGACTACGCTTTCCCCTCTCTCCCCCTGCGCTTGAACTATATCAAGATCGTCCCCAGTGCCTATGTGGAGGAAGTGGGAGACGAGGGCTTTGCCGCCGCCCCCATCGGCTCCGGTCCCTTCAAGTTCGTCTCCTGGGAGAAGGACCAGAAGGTGGTGCTGGAGAAGAATCCCGACTACTATGGCGAGGTGCCCCAGATCGATCAGCTGGTCTTCCGGGTCATCCCCGAGGCCGCCGACCGGGTAGCCGCTCTTCAGGCCGGCGAGGTGGACATCATCTGCAATATCCCCACCACCCAGGCCGAGTATCTGGAGAGCCTTGACGGCATCTCTGTGGTGGGCCAGCCCTCCACCCGTGTGGTCTGGCTGCAGTTCAACCTGGTAGGCGGCCCCACCCCCCTGGACGATGTGCGGGTGCGTCAGGCCATCAACTATGCGGTGGACCGGGACGCGCTGATCGCCGGCGTGCTGGACGGCTACGCCGTCAAGGTCGCCTCCATCTCCACCCCCGAGTATGAGGGCTATGATCCCAATGTGCAGGGCTACACCTACGATGTGGAGAAGGCCAAGCAGCTGATGGCCGACGCCGGCTATGCCGACGGCTTTGACATCGAGTGCTCCGTCTCTCCCGGCCTGCTCAACAGCACCGACGTGGTCCAGGCCATCGCCTCCCAGCTGGCTCAGATCGGCATCAACGTCACCATCAAGCAGGAGGATTCCGCCACGCAGCGGGACGAGATCGGCGCGGGCACTGTGGCCCCCCTGTTCCTCCAGGGTCTGGGCGGCCCCTACTGCGATATCAACCTGATCGCCTCCATTGGCTTTACTGAGGGTGCCCGGTACTGCACCTGGGTCTCCCCCGAGTTTATGGATCTGGCCTCCCAGGCCGCCTCTGAGATGGACGCTGAGAAGCGCGTGGCGCTTTACAGCCAGATGCAGCAGATGATGGTGGACGAGGCCCCCGCCCTGTGGCTGTATCAGCAGGACACCCTGTATGCCTACAACTCCAAGAAGGTCCAGAATTGGACTGCCCGCACCGACGAAGTCGTCCTCATGGACGGCGTCTCCGTGGCCGGCTGAGCGATTTGCTCCCTTAACTGAATATCCGCAGCTGGTGCGGTATTTCAATGGCAGAGAAACAGGCGGCGCACCCGTGATCTGGAACGGGTGCGCCGTTTCTCACTATCCTGGCTCGCTATGAAAGGTTGAAAAGCATGGGGAAATACTTACTCAAGCGGCTCGGGCAGTCCATCATCGCAATCTTGGGCATTACCGTAGTCGTATTTTTTATCCTGCACCTCACCGGGAACCCGGTGGAGCTGATGGTCTCCCCCACCACCTCCAAAGAGGAAATGGAGATCCTCAGTGAAGAGATGGGCTTCAATGACCCCCTGCCCGTCCAATATGTCCGCTTTCTGAAGGGGGCGCTGGTGGGGGATTTCGGCACCTCCTACTACTACAATGAACCGGCCATGTCCGTGGTGCTGGAGCGGGCGCCTGCCACCCTGACGCTGGCCTGTGCGGCCCTGCTCATCTCCGTGGTACTGGGCATCCCGGCAGGCATTGTGGCGGCTGTGAAGCGCAACAGCGTCTCCGATGCCGTGATCCGGGTGCTGGCCCTGCTGGGCCAATGCATGCCCGCCTTCTGGCTGGGCATCATGCTCATCATGCTCTTTGCTGTCAAGCTGGGCTGGATGCCCACTGGCGGCGCAGAGGATGGCCTGCGTTCCCTGATCCTGCCCGCCTTCACGCTGGGGGTCTTCTCAGCGGCCACCATCTGCCGGCTCCTGCGCAGCAACCTCATCGAGGTGCTGGGCAAGGAGTATATCGATGTGGCAAAGGCCAAGGGTCTTCCCAAAAGCAAGATCATCGGCAAGCATGCCCTGAAAAACGCGATGAGCTCCATCATCACCATCCTGGGCATGCAGTTCGCCTCTCTGCTGGGCGGCTCGGTCATCACCGAGCAGGTCTTCGCCTGGCCGGGCGTGGGACGTCTGGTCATCCAGAGCATCACCACCAGCGACTTTGCGGTGGTGGAGTGCATCGTCTTTCTGATGGCGGTGATCTTCGTGGTGATCAACTTCATCGTGGACGTGCTGTATTGCGTGATCAATCCCCGCGTCCGGCTGCAATGAGGAGGTAGGATCAGTGAAAAAAGGATTTAAAAGCGCCTGGTCCAGCCTGAAGAACAGCAAGACCGGCATGTTTGGGCTGATCCTGGTGCTGCTCATCATCATCTGTGCCATCTTTGCCCCGCTCCTGGCGCCTTATGACCCGCTGGCTCAGGACGTCATGATCAAGCTGAAGGACCCCATCTGGGGCGCTGACCCTGTGGCCGGCCATCTGCTGGGCACTGACCAGCTGGGCCGCGACATTCTCTCCCGTCTGCTGTACGGCGCCCGCGTCACCCTGATCGTAGCTCTGGCCGGCCCCGTAGTAGGCGGCATCGTGGGCGTGGTCCTGGGCAGCCTGGCCGGCTACTACGGCAAATGGGTGGACGCGGTCATCATGCGCCTGGTGGACATCCAGCTCTGCTTCCCCTTCACGCTGCTGGCCCTGTTTATCGCGGCAGTGCTGGGCTCCAGCCTGGGCAATGTCATTTTGATCGCCGGCATCACCAGCTGGGTGCGATACGCCCGCCTGGTCCGCGGCGAGATCCTGGGCATCAAGGAGATGGAGTATATTGAGGCCATACGCGCTGCCGGCGGCACCGATGCCCGCATCATTTTCAAACATATCCTGCCCAATATCATCAGCCCTGTCATCGTTATCGCCACCCTGGAGATGGCCAAGATCGTACTGATCGAGGCCTCCCTCAGCTTCCTGGGCTACGGTGTCCCTATCACCATCCCCACCTGGGGGCGGATGCTCAGCGAAGCCCGTGACAACATTCTCACTGACCCCTGGCAGTGTATCTTCCCCGGTCTGTGCATCACGCTGACCGTGCTGGGCGTCAATCTGCTGGGCGACTGGCTGCGGGATTACCTGGATCCCAAACTGGATGTATAAGGGGGGAGCTCAGTTATGCAGAATGAACCTATGCTTTGCGTACAAGATCTCAGCGTCAGATTCAAGACCAAATACGGCTCCGCCGCTGCGGTGAACCACGTCAGCTTCTCCTTGAAAAAAGGAGAGAAACTGGGTCTGGTGGGGGAGTCCGGCTCGGGCAAAAGTGTCACTTCCAAGAGCATCATACGCCTGCTGCCCACCCCGCCCGCTCAGATCACCGGGAGCATCCGCCTCAACGGGGAAGAGCTGCTCACCAAGACCGAGCGCCAGATGTGCAGGGTCCGGGGCAACCAGATCTCCATGATCTTTCAGGAGCCCATGGTCAGCCTGGACCCCCTGTTTCCCATTGGAGACCAGCTTGGAGAGGTGGTCCGCCTCCACAAGAAGGTCTCCCAAGCCCAGGCCAACGAGATGTCTATCGAGATGCTGCGCACCGTGGGCATCCCCAGCCCGGAGACCCGACTGAAGCAATATCCCTTTGAGCTGTCCGGCGGCATGCGCCAGCGCGTCATGATCGCCATCGCTCTTCTGTGCGACCCGGAGCTGCTCATCGCGGATGAGCCCACCACCGCCCTGGATGTAACTATCCAGGCCCAGATCCTGGACCTGCTCCGGTCCATAAACGAAAAGCTGGGCACCTCCATCATTCTTATCACCCACGACCTGGGCGTCGTGGCCTCTATGGTGGATACTGTGGCAGTGATGTACTGCGGCCACATCGTGGAAAAAGCTGATGTGCGCACCATCTTCCAGCACCCTCTTCACCCCTATACGGAGGGACTGCTCCGCTCCATCCCGCACATGGATGACAGCCAGGGGGACCTGGCCACCATCGAAGGGTCGGTCCCCAGTATCTATCACATGCCGGAGGGCTGTGCCTTTCACAACCGCTGTGCCTGCTGCCGGAAGATCTGCACCCAGAAACAGCCTCCCCTCCTGACCCTGGATGGGGAACACACCGTCCAGTGCTGGAAATATACGCCCCAGTGGGACGAGGAAGGGGGGAGCGATCATGTCTGAACGCCCGATCCTGCTCCAGGCCGACCACCTGAAAAAATGGTTTCCGGTACGCAAAGGGGTCTTCTCCAAGGCCGCCCAGTACGTCAAAGCCGTAGACGACGTCTCCCTGGTCATTCGGGAGGGGGAGACCCTGGGCATCGTCGGGGAGTCCGGCTGCGGGAAATCTACCCTGGCCCGCACCATGATGCGGCTCATCGAGCCCACCGAGGGCACGGTCCTTTTTCAGGGTCAGGATCTGACCAGTGCCGACAAGGAGAGCCTGCGCCGGATGCGCCGGGATATCCAGATCATCTTTCAAGATCCCTATGCCTCCCTCAATCCCCGCCAGCGGGTCTCCGATATCCTCGCTGAGCCTTTTCTGATCCACAAGCTGGGCAGCCGGGAGGCCGCCATGAAGCGCGCGGAGGAGCTGCTGGATCTGGTGGGACTGTCCCAGGACAGCATGCGGAAATTCCCCCATGAGTTTTCCGGCGGCCAGCGCCAGCGGCTTTGTATTGCCCGCGCCCTGTCCGTCAGTCCCAAGCTGATCGTCTGTGACGAGTGCGTCTCCGCCCTGGATGTGTCGATCCAGGCCCAGATCATCAACCTGCTCATGCACCTGCAGCAAAAGCTGGGCATCGCGCTGGTCTTCGTCTCCCATGATCTGCGTGTGGTACAGCACATCTCCACCCATGTGGCGGTCATGTACCTGGGCAAAGTGGTGGAATATGCGGAGAAGCAGGAGCTCTTTGCCCACCCCACCCACCCCTATACCCAGGCTCTCCTCTCCGCCGTCCCCCTGCCAGACCCCACACGGCAGCCGGAACGCATCATCCTTCAGGGCGACCTGCCCAGCCCCATCGCCGTCCCCAGCGGCTGCCCCTTCCACCCCAGATGCTTTGCCGCCATGGCAGAGTGTGCCTCTGCCGTCCCGGAAGCCAGGGACATCACGCAGAACGGACATATCTGCAGCTGCCTGCTGTGCGGACAGTCTCAGTCTTAAGGAGGTATTTCTGTATGAATTCCCAATATCAGCACGCCTATTGCCAAGTGAGCGGCACGCCCTTCGAGCAGGGCGTCCAGCAGGGGCAGGAGCTCTCTGATGCCATCCGCCGCAACCTGGCTTCCGTCCACCGGAAGCTGGAGCAGGAGAAGGTGGACCTCCAGGCCTATCAGGCCTTTGTGAACCAAAACCTCCGTTTCTTCCAGGAGCAGCGGCCTGAGATGTACGAGGAGCTCCAGGGCATCGCCCAAGGCAGCGGTCTGCCCCTTGACGACATCCTGCTGCTGAACATCCCCGCCTATTTCCTCTGTGAGTCCTTCCGTCACATCACGCAGGAATGCAGCATGCTCTGTGTCCGGGGACAGGCTGCCGCTGACGGATGCACCTACATCATCAAGAACCGGGACATGGGCATGCCCATGGAGCAGGCTCTGGTCCGCCACATCTACCCCGACGGCCAGGAGATCATCGAGGTGGGCGGGGCCGGTATCCTCACCTATCCCGCTGTAGGCATCAACAGCCATGGTCTGGCTGTGACCACCACCGGCTTCTGGACAGAGAAGGACCCCACCCGCATCGACCGGGTGGAGGAGGCCGATATCTTCCTCAATGTGCGGGTCCTCCTCTCCTCCTGCAGGACCGCCGCCCAAGCGGTGGAGTTCTGCCGCACCGCCCCCCGTATGAACGGCCTGAACGTCATTGCCGCCGACCCCACAGAGGCCTATGTCATCGAGATGACCTCCGACGAGATCTATGTGGAAAAGGATGAGGGCAGGGGGGTCCTCTTCCGCACCAACCACGTGGTCAGTGACCAGCTCAGCCATTTCAATCCCCCGGAGGAGAACTACCCCTCCACTCACAAGCGCTATGACCGCATTGCCCAGATGGTGGAAGAGCGCTACGGCTCCCTCCGGTTCCAGGATCTCTACCGCATCATGTCAGACCACACCAACGAGCCGAACTGTATCTGCCGTCATCCCCACGAGGGCGTCCCCGCCACCACCGTTTCCACCACCCTCTGCGTGGTAGAGGACCGCGAGGTGTGGACTACGCTGCAAAATCCCTGTCTGGCCCTGCCCCATGTCCAGATCGGAGAGCCCTCTGCACAGTGAGTCCCCTGTGCCAGGTTCTGGCCCCGGTACGCACCGTCCCTTCTCTTTATTGGTTCCCAATATCAAAAAATGGTCAGCAGAAATTCTGCTGACCATTTTTCTCTTTTCGCTTTTTGATGCTTCAGGCAGGCCGCTCAATCCTCCTGACTGATCCCGTCCAGCACCATATGCCCGTCAGAGAGAAGGGCTCCGCCGCAGCCGTCCACCCGCTGGGTGCCGGCAGCGTGGTACTCCCCGTCCACATACATGACGCTGTTGAGCATGGTGCTCATGGCCTGGTCCACCGGGACCCGCACCGGCCGGTGCCCCTTCTGTTCCAGAAGCCGGATGGTGTCCTCTGAGATCCCGAACTCCAGCTCCAGCCCCTGTTCCCGGGTCAGGCAGTTGAGGTAGGGCTGGCGGACCAGCTGCTCCGGCAGCATCCCAAAGTCCACCGCGTTGACGATCCCCTGGAGGGTTCCGGTGATGATCCGGGGACCGCCCGCCGCGCCGATGGCCAGATAGGGCCGTCCGTCCTTGAACACCATGCTGGGGGCCATGGAGGACAGAGGCGTCTTCCCCCCCTGGATGCTGTTGGCGCTCCCATAGGTCAGTCCCTGGCTGGTGAGTGCGCCCGGCTTGGCGCTGAAGTCGGACATGGCGTTGTTGAGCACAAAGCCGCAGCCGTCCACCACGATCCCGCAGCCGAACCAGTCCCGTACAGTCTGGGTCTGGGAGACCGCGTTCCCAAAGCGGTCCATCACCGCAAAGTGAGAGGTGTTTCCCGGGTACTCCTTGGCCTCGATCCCCTCCGCCGGAGCGTATTCCCCCGCCGTCTCCGGTGATGAGAGGGCATACCGCTCCGCCGCGTGGGCCTTGCTGGTCAGCCGCTCCACGTCCACCTGGACGAAGTCGGGATCGCCCAGAGCCACGCTTCGGTCCGCAAAGCCCAGCTTCATGGCCTCCGCGATGGCATGGATGGAGGCGGCGGTGTTGTGTCCCATGGCGGCCAGATCGCTGTGCTCCAGAATGTTCAGCATCTCCACCACGGCGCATCCGCCGCTGGGCGGCGCGAAGGCCGCCACCTCCAGCCCCCGGTAGGTGGTCTTCACCGGGGTACGGTACTTGGGCTGATATCGGCTCAGGTCCTCCAGGGTAAAGCACCCGCCCCGCTGGTTGATCTGCTCCACCATTTTCCGGGCCACCGGCCCGGTGTAAAAGGCGTCCGCCCCCTCCGCCGCCACCAGCTCCAGCAGGCCGGCCAGTCGTTTCAGCCGGCGGTT
>ERZ780150.1910-NODE-1910-length-11928-cov-13.943822_pt1 | contig 11928 bp, 8 predicted proteins | sample MGYA00511019_ERZ780150 | MGnify/ENA primary metagenome ERZ780150 (study PRJEB29588, sample SAMEA2151633) | human gut metagenome | biome: human gut; feature: human-associated habitat; material: faeces | place: Denmark | collected 2008/2010 ...
TCTGATACAGTAGAAGAAAGAGAAGCTGCTCTTGAGAAGATTCTTCCATATCAGCAGGGAGACTTCGAAGCACTTTACGAAGCATTGGAAGGTAACCCAGTTACAATTCGTTTCCTTGATCCACCTCTTCATGAGTTCGTTCCAACTGAAGAAGCAGATATCGAGAAACTTGCAAAAGCTCAGGGTAAATCCGTTGAGACAATCAAGAACATCATCGCTTCTTTACATGAGTTCAACCCAATGATGGGACACAGAGGATGCCGTCTTGCAGTTACTTATCCAGAAATTGCTAAGATGCAGACAAAAGCTGTTATCCGTGCAGCTATCAACGTACAGAAGAAACATTCAGACTGGACAGTAAAACCAGAAATCATGATTCCACTTGTATGTGAAGTAAAAGAGTTAAAATATGTTAAGAAAGTTGTTGTTGAGACAGCAGATGCTGAAATCGCAGCAGCAGGCGTTAAATTAGAGTACGAAGTTGGTACTATGATCGAGATCCCAAGAGCAGCTCTTACTGCTGATGAGATCGCTACAGAAGCTGATTTCTTCTGCTTCGGTACGAACGATTTAACCCAGATGACATTTGGATTCTCTCGTGATGATGCTGGTAAGTTCTTAAATGCTTACTATGATACAAAGATCTTCGAGAATGATCCATTTGCAAAACTTGACCAGAATGGTGTTGGTAAGTTAATGGATATGGCTATCAAACTTGGTAAACCAGTAAATCCAAAACTTCATGTTGGTATCTGTGGAGAGCACGGTGGAGATCCTTCTTCCGTAGAATTCTGCCACAAGATTGGTTTAGACTATGTTTCCTGCTCACCATTCCGTGTACCAATCGCTCGTTTAGCAGCAGCTCAGGCAGCTATCAGCAATAAATAAGAGTACTCATTCTTTGGAGAAGGTTGTGTATAAAAAAAACCCATATCAGCGTTGATTCGCTGATATGGGTTTTTTGGATGTCTGCAAGAAAAGAAAGTATTGTAAGTGGAATTGCATGTTCTCCATTTTCATATCTGGAATAAGTGCGCTGGTTTACATTCAGAAGCTTTGCAATATATTCCTGTGTATAATCGGAATCTTCTCTCAAATCTCGGATTCTTTGAATATTCATTTAAATGTCTCGTTTGCTTTTGTTCATAAAGAAACTAACATATGAAAATCGGTGTTATTTTTGTTTAGCAACGACTTATCGGCTTGATACTTGTCAAACTAAATGGTAAAATTAAACCACACTAGGACAGGTCTACCTTGCTGTATGTAACCCAATCCTAAGACTAAAGCTTCGGAGGAGTGTGTAAAATATGCAGGAATTAAAAAAGCTTCCAGTCGGTTTTGAGAACTTTCAGGAAATTCGGAAGTTAGACTTTTATTATGTGGATAAAACAAAATTGGTAGAGCAGCTTCTTGAAAATTGGAGTAAAGTGAATTTATTTACCAGACCACGCCGATTTGGAAAAACCTTAAATATGAGTATGCTTAAGAGCTTTTTCGAGATTGGAACAGACACAGCATTATTTGATGGCCTTTATATTTCGCAGAATGAAGAACTTTGTAAGGAATATATGGGAAAGTATCCTGTTATATTTCTGTCTCTCAAAGGTGTAGATGGACTAACATTTGAAGAAGCACGGTCTGCCCTGTGTGAGTTGATTGCTGGCGAGGTGAGACGATTTAAGTTCTTGCTGAACAGTAGCAGACTGGACAATGACGAAAAGAATATATATCGTGATTTGATTTCACTTCAAGGGGAACAGGAAACTACTCTTGCAACGAAGCTGAAATTCTCACTTAAGAAAATTTCAGAACTTTTATATCAACACTATGGTCAGAAAACGATTGTTTTGATCGACGAGTATGATGTTCCACTTGATAAGGCCTTTCAGCATGGCTATTATAGAGAAATGGTGGCACTTATTCGTGGATTGTTCGGTGAAGCACTTAAAACAAATGATTTTCTACAGTTTGCTGTATTAACAGGATGCCTTCGGGTTTCCAAAGAGAGCATCTTTACTGGCTTGAATAATTTTAAGGTTTATTCGGCAGACGATGTTCGATATGATGAAGAATTCGGCTTTACGAATGAAGAAGTAAAAAAACTGCTGGAAGATTACAATCTGCAGAAGCATTTCACAGAAGTGAAGGAATGGTATGATGGCTATCGTTTTGGTAATGCAGATATTTATTGCCCATGGGATGTAATCAATTATGTTGACGATTTGGTAAGTGAGGCTAAATCGCAGCCAAAGGCATATTGGATTAACAGTAGTGGAAATGATCTTGTAAAACGATTTATCGACATGGCAGATAAAACTACAAAGGATGAAATCGAACAATTGATTGTGGGAGAGGCAGTCGAAAAGAGAATCCGTTTGGATCTGACCTACGACGAGATTGATAACAGCATTGATAATTTGTGGAGTGTTCTTTTTACAACCGGATATCTCACAAAAAATGGTGATGTAGAAAATGGGATGTATAGATTGATCATTCCAAACAAGGAAGTCAGGGAAGTCTTTCTTTTACAAATCCGTGACTGGTTTGACCAGGTAGTTGCGAATGACCACGCATCTACGGAAAAAATCAACAGGGGTTTTCTTGAAGGAAAGACAGATGACATCCAGCGGGAACTTACAATGTTTCTTGGCGAAACAATCAGCGTTTTAGATACGAAAGCAAGAAACGAAGAAAAAGAGATTTTTTATCATGGTATTCTGATCGGTATTTTAAAAAATTATTCGGGCTGGGCGGTTAAATCGAATAGAGAATCTGGTGATGGATATGCAGATATTTTGCTTAAGCCTAAGAATCCAGATGTTGGAATCGTGATAGAACTGAAATACGCACATTCCATGAATGAACTTGACAAGGCGTGTGAACGAGCTATGGAGCAGATTAAGAATCACAGATATGACGCAGAACTCCGTGAGGATGGACGAAACGATCTTCTTGCATACGGAATTGCATTCTGTAAAAAACGTTGCAAAGTCGTAGTTGAAAAACTATAAAATACAAAAATCAGCACTGTTTCCATCGAGGAAGCTGTGCTGATTTGTTGATTTTTCAGGGTAAAGGAAAAAATGATTATAGACAGATCAAAACAACAGAAAAATCTTCTGGAAATGTTACAGGAAAAAAATGAATACATCAGTGCTCCATGCAATGGCAATGGAATCTGCGGAAAATGTATTGTGCGGTACAAAAGCGGAGCAACAGAACCGACGAAGCAGGATAGAGAGTTTTTATCGGAAAAGCAGTTGGAGCAAGGCTATCGTCTGGCATGCCAGTCATATCCAACGGAAGAATACAAAGTTGAAATTCCGGAACTGGAAGAAACGATAGAAGTCCTTTCGCAGTGGGAGAATCAGAGAACAGAAGAAATTCTGAAAAATACAGCAGAAGGAACGGCAGAGAAAACAGAAAATGCACTTTATGGAATCTGCATCGACATCGGAACAACGACTCTGGCGGCACTGCTTGTGAATCTGGAAACAGAAGCAGACTGCCAGACTGCCGTATCCGTTAATCACCAGAGAGCTTATGGTTCGGATGTGCTTTCGAGAATTTCTGCATCGAATAGTGGAAAAAAGTGGGAGATACAGAGGTGTATCCGGCAGGATCTTCAGAAACTGATCCGGGAGCTTCTTCAAAAAGAAAAGATAACGGAACAGCAGATACAAAGGATCGTGATCGCAGGAAACACAACGATGTGTCATCTGCTTCGCGGATTTTCATGTGAGACACTGGGGGTGGCGCCTTTTCTGCCAGTTGACCTTTCATGGATGGAAGGCAGTGCTGCGGATTTTCTTGGAATGAAAGAATTGGATACAAAAGTTGTGATTTTGCCTGGGATCTCAGCGTTTGTAGGGGCTGATATCATGGCTGGCATTGCAAAAATGAATATGCACAGATCCGAAGGATATCATTTGCTGCTGGATATTGGAACGAATGGGGAGATGGTGCTTGGAAATTGCCGTCATATGTATGTGACGTCCACGTCTGCAGGACCGGCGTTTGAAGGCGGAAATATTTCCTGTGGCATGGCGAGCATTCCGGGAGTGATCTCACATGTTTTCATGGAAGAGACAGGGAAAGCCGGATTTCAGGTGATCGGTGAAACAGATGGAGAAAATAAGAAACAGCAGGCGATCGGAATCTGCGGAACAGGTATGATCGATCTGGTTTATGAACTCCGGGAGCATCAGATGATCGATGAACATGGAACATATTCGGATCTTTATTTTGACACCGGATATGAACTGGCAGAAAAAGTAAAATTCACACAGAATGACATCCGGGAACTTCAGATGGCAAAAGCGGCGATCCGTGCAGGAGTGGATATTTTAGTAAAAAAAGCGGGTATTGCGTTTGACGAAGTGGACGACTGTTATCTTGCAGGTGGATTTGGAACTAAGATAGATATCACAAAGGCGGCAGGGATTGGACTGATCCCAAAAGAACTTGAGGTGAAAACGATCCCGGTCGGAAATACAGTTCTTGCAGGGACAAAAGAGGTTTTACTTGGCAGAATTTCAAAAGAAGAACTTGAAAAAATCCAGACCATGGCAGAAGTCATCAATCTGGCAGAAGAAAATGATTTTGAGGAGCTGTATCTCTCTTACATGGATTTTTAAGTGAATGACAGATAAAAATTCTTGTATTGAAAAGAAAAAATAAGTCTGTTATCATATAAGTATATGGTATGTACGGAAGAAAAAAGATTTGGACAGGTGGCTGAAACCACTACAAATGGAGAAGGACTGGCACAAGGGCTTATGACAAGAAAACATACAATATTAATTGTGGATGATGCAAGACATAACAGGACTGCATTGCGGGAAATTTTAAATGACAATTATATCGTGCTTGAAGCAGAAAATGGACAGAATGCATTAGCAGTTTTAGAGGAGAAGTATCAGGCGGTAACTGTGATCATTCTTGACCTGATCATGCCGGATATGAGCGGACTGGAACTCTTAGAAATTTTTCACAGGGATGCAAGATATCAGAATATACCTGTGATCGCGATGTTGAGAGGCATCAATGATGAGATTGAGTGCAAGTGTCTGGAATACGGAGCATGGGATTTTATGCGGAAACCTTATGATCCGACGATCGTGCGTTTTCGTGTAAAGAATGTGATCGATCGCAATCAGATGAGAGTGGATGATGAATTAAAGTACCGTGCGGAGTATGATGTGCTTACCGGCATTTTGAACAAATCAAAGTTCTTTTATAATACGAGAAATATGCTGAATATTTTCGGTACGGAAGATTTTGTGTTCATCAGGATCGATATTGAAAAATTCCAGCTGATCAATTCCTTTTTTGGAATGGATGAGGGTGATAATTTATTAAAGTATATGGCAGATTATCTGCAGAATGTGGAAAAAGAATATCGTTATATTACTTATGGAAGAATTGAGGCAGATATTTTTGCGGTATGCTTTTCTTATAAAAATGAGAAAGAGATCACAGACTTTGTGAAGAAATTCACGAATCAGATGGAAAAATATCCTCTGGATTTTGACATCACACCTTTCTTCGGGGTATATCTTGTGAAAAACCGTGATCTTTCCATCAACGAGATGTATGACAAAGCCAATCTTGCATCCAAAAACTGTAAGGGAAATTATATCCAGAACTATTTCTTTTACACAAAAAAGATGAGTGAGGAGATCATCAAGGAGCAGCGCATCATCAACAATATGAAGAATGCGCTGAAGAACGAAGAGTTTGTGCTGTATTTGCAGCCCAAATATGAACTTCATCGAAATTCCATTGCAGGAGCAGAAGTTTTGGTGCGATGGATCACAGCAGATGGCAGGATGATATCGCCGGGAGAATTTATCCCGGTATTTGAGAGGAACGGTTTTATCCTGAAGCTGGATCAGTATGTCTGGGAAAAGACATGCCAGTTGCTTGCGGGATGGAGAGATGAGGGAAGAAAAATATTTCCGGTTTCCGTCAATATTTCGCGTGTAAGTCTTTATAATCCCAAAATTGTGGATGTGATCTGTGGACTGACAGAAAAATACAATATTCCACCGGAATGGCTGCAGTTAGAGCTGACAGAGAGTGCATATACAGGAAACCCAAAAGCAATCAAAGAGATGATGGAACAGCTTCAGAAAAAAGGTTTTTCTATTTTGATGGACGATTTTGGAAGTGGTTATTCCTCGCTGAATGTACTAAAAGATATTGCGGTTGACGTCCTGAAAATTGATATGAAGTTTCTGGATGGTTCCGGAGATGATGGCAGGAGTGAAAACATTCTGGCATCGGTAGTCCGCATGGCAAAGTGGCTGAACATGCCGGTCGTAGCTGAGGGTGCTGAGCGCAAAGAGCAGGTATCGTTTCTGCACAGCATCGGATGCGAATATGTGCAGGGATTTTATTTTGCAAGACCAATGCCGGTAAAAGAATATGAAAAGCTGTTGTATGAACAGCCATACTTTGAAGATGATGAGACAAGAGGAACATCTAACGATACGAATGCCATCTGGACAGCGAATATGCAGATGGAAATGATTTTCTCCAACATGATGCAGGCAGCCGCAATTTATGAGTACAGCGACGGAAATATTGAAGTGGTGCGTGTAAATGACGCTTATTTTGACATGTTTGGTTATCATGACACAGATCGTGTGCACAAAGAGATTGAGGGATCCATTGATTATGTTGACAGAGAAAGGTTTATGGATACTTTTGCACAGGTTGTGGAAAATCAAAGCACTGCGGAATGTGAAGTGAAACGTTTTCTCGAGTCTGGCAGGGAAATCTGGATCAAGCTCCGCCTGAAGTATATTAACAGGGTAGGGGAACGCCATATTATTTTTGGCTGCATTGATGATATCACGGTCCAGCGGGAGATGGACAATGAACTTGCAAAGTACCGTCTTGCACTGATGGAAGAAGAGGTAAACGAGAAAACCATGCTTGTCGTGGATGATATGGAGATTAACCGGGCATCGCTGGAGAGTATTTTTGAAACAGATTACCGTATCCTGCAGGCAGGAGATGGGGAAGAGGCACTTCGTATTTTAGAGGAACAGAATTATAAAGTGGATATGATCCTGTTAGATCTGATGATGCCTGGCATGAATGGACAGACGTTTATGCAGGAAAGGAAGAATGATCCAAGGATCTTAAATATTCCGGTGGTGATCATCACGGCGGATGATACAACAGAACAACAGGTATTGACGATGGAATTAGGTGCAAGCGATTACATTGTAAAACCGTTTATTCCGGAGATCGTGACCAGACGTGTGCAGAATGTCTGGGATTCCACAAGGCGAAAAAAAGAAGTTCTGCAGGAGCATCAGAAGTAGTGGATAAGCAAAAAAAACTGCGTGTGTTTTATTCAGATATCAGTGCCTTGCGTGACAGATCAGATCAACCACAGTTGTGGGAGTTTTTGTGCTGCGCCAGACAACAGAAAATAAAACAATGTAAAAATGAAGATGACAGGCTTCGTGCCTTTGGGGCAGGTTTGTTATTGGAATACGGTCTGCGGCAGTATGGTTACACGCAGACAATACCTGTGGGATCACCTGCAGCAGCAGAGTTGGAGCAGACCGGACAAACACGGTCTTTGCAACAGGTAAGATTCGTTTATGGTAAAAATGGGAAGCCGTATCTTGGGACAGGACAGGGAGAACAGCTTCCGCTTATGTTTAACCTCAGCCATTCAGGCATGTATGTGGCAGCAGTTTTTGGCACAGAGGATGTAGGTGTGGATGTGGAGCTGATACGCACCGGAAAACAGAAGATCGCACAGCGTTTTTTTGCAGAAGATGAGAGAAAATATCTGGAAAAATGTTGGACGGATGAGGCTTTTACCGGAATTTGGACGAGGAAGGAAGCCTACATCAAGGCGGTTGGAACAGGGATCGCAATGTCTTTGGATTCTTTTTCCACGATGGAAGAACAGGTGGGAGAATATTATCTGAAAACATGGAATGTCAAACGGGATGTCTGGCTGTCTGTCTGCCGGAAAGGGAGTGCGATCGGACGCTGTCTGCCGGAGAAAATCGCATTAGAACAGGTGTTTTTATAAGAGACAGAGCTGCAGATCATAATGAGAATGGTACAGGATCAGTACCGATAGAGATGGAAAATGGAGGTTGGGATTCATGTATGACGAGTTGACCGAACAGGACATAAAAAAAATGGAAGAAGAGATTGAGTATCGGAAGCTGGTTGTGAGAAAAAATGCGCTGGAAGCAGTCAAAGAAGCACGTGCGCATGGTGACCTCAGTGAAAATTTTGAATACCATGCAGCAAAAAAAGACAAAAATCAGAATGAGAGCCGTATCCGTTATCTGGAGAAAATGATCAGGACAGCAAAGATTATTTCTACGGATTCTGCGGATGATGAAGTCGGAATGAACAATACTGTTACCGTCTATTTTGAGGATGATGACGAGGAAGAAACCTATAAAATTGTCACAACCATCCGCGGCAATTCCCTGAAAAATCTGATCAGTAACGAATCGCCGCTTGGAAAAGCATTGTTGGGACACAAAATAGGTGACCGCTGTGAAGTAAAAGTAAACGATAACTATTCTTATTTTGTGGAGATACGAAAAATCGAGAATACGGTGGATGATGGAACGGATAAACTGAGAAGTTTTTAATATATAAGAAAGAAGATTGAGGAACAAAAAGATGAGATTAACAGAATTATTAAACAAAGATGAAGTGACGATTTCCTGCGAGCTTTTTCCACCAAAACAGGGTGCGCAGCTGGAAAATTATAAAAATATCGTAAAAGATATGGCGGCATTAAAGCCGGCATATATGAGTGTCACTTACGGCGCAACAGGTGGAACATCTGATTATACGGTAAAGCTTGCAGAGGAAGTACGTAACAATAACATTCCGGCGTTGGCACATCTGACCTGTGCCTCTTCCACCAGAGAAAAGGTGGCATCTGTCATTGAGGAGTTAAAGGCAGCAAATATCGAGAATATCCTTGCACTCCGTGGCGATATTCCTGCAAATGCAGATTTTCCGCTGCCGGATCAGTACAAGCACGCAAGTGAACTGATCGCAGATATCAAAGCACAGGGTGATTTCTGTATCGGTGGTGCATGCTACCCGGAAGGACACCCGGAAGCAGCAACGATTTTTGAAGATCTCGACCATTTGAAAGAGAAAGTGGATGCAGGATGCGAGTTCCTCACCACACAGATGTTTTTTGACAATAACATTTTATACAATTTTATGTACAAGGCATTAAAAAAAGGAATAGATGTTCCGGTTGTAGCAGGCATTATGCCTGTCACCAACGCAAGCCAGATCAAACGTATCACATCTTTGTCCGGCAATATGGTTCCACCGAGATTTCTTGCGATCGTAGACAGGTTTGGAGACAACCCGGCAGCAATGCGTCAGGCGGGAATTGCATATGCAACAGAGCAGATCATTGATCTGATCGCCAACGGTGTCAATCATGTGCATATTTACACGATGAATAAACCGGATGTTGCAGGAGAGATTTTGGACAATCTTTCCAATATCTATGTGAGATAGTGGATGTAAAATGATTGCTTAAAGTGTGAAGAAAAATCAATATTTATGAAATGACAGGATACCTCCTGAGCAGATACGGGTAACAACCCCGAATCTGCCGGGAGGTATTTTTGTGTAATTGAAGAAACAAAGTGCATTTTTCGTGCGGTCTGCTGCATAAAATATTTATGTGACCATTGTGTGACCGGGGATACCTATAATAACACAAGGATTTATAAAAAATTCAATGGATGAGCGGAGGAGATGGAGAGTGAAGAAAAAATACATGCTTATGGGAATCGCTGCAGTATTGATTTTGGCAACGATGGTTGGCGGAACGCTTGCAGCTCTGAATACAAAAAGTGAAAAGGCAGTGGCAAATATTTCCATTAAGAGTGTGGGAGTCACGGTGATCGGGGATCAACCTGTGGCACTGGCAGACGGCGGGGAAAAAGAACCGGTTACGATCGTGCCGGGGGAAACGATTATCATGCCGAAGGCAGTACAAAACGATATCCCGGATGGTTATGATGTGTATGTAAAAGTAGTCATTTATCATGCATGGGATACGAAAAGCGGCGGACTTGTGAGTGCAGGGGAGGCGGATGATATCTATGTACATAATCAGGACTGGATCATCGGGTATGAGGATGATGAGCAGATGGTGATGTACTACAAAAAGCCGCTGGCTCCAGAACAGACGACAGCAAACTTTATGGACGGAATTCATTTTAAGGAATCTATGGGAAATGGATTTGCAGATGCAGTCTATACGTTAGAATACGAAGTTACGGCAGTTCAGGCGAATAACGCAAAAGATGCGATCGCAGCAGAGCTTGGCGTGTTCCCGGAGTTTGATGAAAATGGAACGATTTTGTCTGTTTCAGAAACAAGATAACGGTTGAAGGAGATTGGAGCATATGAAAATAAAAAACATGGCAGCCGTTCTGTTGCTTATTTGGACTTGTGGATTTTCATCGGTGGTCAGTGCGGCGGAAATTCAGACTGTGCAGCTGACAGAGGAAAATCAGCTTGTGTATACAAAAGATAAGACAGAACTTGCCGGTGCTTTTGATGGCATGGCACCCGGAGACAGCAGGACCGTTGTCATTAAAATCGAGAATCAAAACAGTCATAAGGCATCTTTTTTTATTTCGCAGAAGACAACGGATGCTTTGGAAGAAGCAGGAAAAGCGTCTGGCGGAGCATATGAGTTTCAGGTGGAGATCGGCAATGATACGAACAGGACATCTTTGCTGGATGCAGATGCAGGTGGTTATGCAGAAAATGTGGCAAGTGCCGAAGGTTTAGTTGAAATTACAGAACTGAATGAGTATCGTTATATGACAGCACTGAATCCGGGAGAATCGACGGATGTCTATGTGACGTTGACCTTAGACGGCGAGGGCATGGACAGTGCAGATGGAATTGATTATTCGCGTGCAGCAGGTGCGATGGAATTTGAATTCCGGGCGTACTATGCAGACGACAGAAAGCCGGTTGTGATCACAAATTATGTGACGGAGTACGGAGAAGACAATGTGGTGACAAAGGTTGTAAAGAAAGTGATTCCAAAGACTGTCACAGAACAGCTTGTTCCACTGGCAAATGGTGTCAGGACAGGAGATCCTCTGACAGTGACGGTATCTGCAGGAGTTCTGGTGGCAGGTATAGTGATTGTTAGTATCGCAGTGAAAAAAAGAAAGGTGGAGCGCAAGTCATGAAAAAAGTAAAAAAAATAATTACGGGCTTTCTTACGGTTTTTATCTTCATGGCGCTGGTGCTTCCAATGACAACGGTGAAAGCTTCGGAAGAGAAAGAAGTGGTGGAAAAAAGAATGTATACAGTGACATTCCGTGCAGGAAATATTGCTTGTTTTGATATAGATAAGATCACTGTTTCCGAAGGGATGGAAGTGACAAAAAATTATATTAAGGTAAAAGTTGCAAAGGGAGATACACTTGCTTTCACAGTGCCTGGCTGGGAAAGTGATGCAAGGCTGACATCATGGTTTTCTAACTGCCTGCACTATGAAAAAGAGGCAGCATATGGGTTGAAAGCTTTTAACGGCGTTGTGGGAACTGCGGTGGAGCGGAATACAGAGTATGTTTTGGATTATAAGCGTTTGATCGATCCGGTTTCCTATACGGTGAGTTTCATAGACAGTCAGACGAAGGAACAGATTGCAACTCCACAGATCATCTATGGAAATGCCGAAGAAACCATTATGGTCACTCCGGTGACCGTTTCGGATTATACACCGACGGAGAGCAGTAAAATTATAAAACTGGAAAAAGGGAAAGAGAACACGGCAACGTTTGAATACCGCTACACCGGGGCTGTGGAGACGATCACCAGCACGGTGACAAACGTGGTTCCGGGCACAACACGGACAGAGACAGT
>ERZ780150.1912-NODE-1912-length-11920-cov-2.777665_pt1 | contig 11920 bp, 17 predicted proteins | sample MGYA00511019_ERZ780150 | MGnify/ENA primary metagenome ERZ780150 (study PRJEB29588, sample SAMEA2151633) | human gut metagenome | biome: human gut; feature: human-associated habitat; material: faeces | place: Denmark | collected 2008/2010 ...
GGCCACGGCGGTACATCTCACGAAGAGCCTGTTCCAATTCCAGTTGGCCGCCGGCATTTCGATAGGCAGTGAGTAGGGCAGCCCCTACCATGACATGATGCTCCGGACCGTGGATATGGCAGAAAGGCAGTTCCATCATCCGTTGGACAATGACCACTGGATCGGCAGAAGTCTCGGAAAGACACAGGCCGAAGATGCTGTCCATCCCCTGGGTATGGCAGTCACTGCATACATAGTGCCCCTGTGCACAGTGGGTCTTGCTTGGCTCCCTTCTGTGGCAGATGGCACACTCCATGATTTCATCCTGGGTCAAGTATTCCAGTGGTGCGCCACAGATCAAACATTCTTCTATATTCAAGGTTCTCTCTCCTCCTATTTCAGCAGTACAGAAAGCTGTTTCTGGATGTGTGTGGCCAGTGCTCTCCGCCTTCCGTCACAGCGAACTCTGCATTGTGCTGCCGGACATATTCCTCAGAGGTCTTGTCAATTTATCAATAAGGTGTCACGGCTTCCATAGAGGATATGAAAGGAACAGTACATGCCGCCCTTTGGGGCAGAAAACACAATCTGGATTTTCTTGGAATCCCATCTGGCCGTGAAGAAGCAAGCGGCCATGCATCGCTGTGCGGCCATATTAAAGCTGCTGGGATGACAATGCTCAAAAAGTATTCTGTCTTGATATCTATTCTTGTACTTCCTGTGGGTTCAAACGCTACGGCACTCCGCCGTCTCATGGGGGATGGTGACCTTCTCCACTAAAATCTGCCCATTGGAGATCTCCGCCAGCATCATGGTGATCTCCTGATGGAAACGCCGTGGGCCGCAGGAACCTGGATTGAGCCAGAGAATGCCGTTCCGAGCCTCCTGCATATACCGGTGGGAGTGACCGAATACCACAACGTCTACACCGGAAAGCTCTGCTGGGACATCCTTCCTGTTGTGAACCAGGAAGAAGGTAACACCCTCAAGAGTTACGGTGAAGTCGTGTGGAAGATGTTCTGCCCATTCCTTGTCATTGTTGCCCCGGACAACATAGAGCGGAGCGTATTCTCCCAACTGATCCAAGATAATTTGTCGGTTTACGTCTCCGCAGTGGAGAATGGCATCGGCATCTTTCAGACGCTCTGTCACCTCAGGCCGCAGAAGCCCGTGGGTGTCAGAGAGGATGGCAAGTTTCATACCGGTGCACCTCCCAGAAGTGCATCTTGAAGGTTATGAAAGAAGTGGCGGGCATTTTCCAGGTCCCGCCCATCAGGGTGGCCCTTGGCAATCCCACCCACCAGACGAAAAGGACCAAAAGTGTCATAGCCCTTGCAGTGGAATTCCCCCAGTACCGGGCATCCTTTCTCGCGGGCAACCTCTGCTACGCCCTTTGGGCCCGAGCCCCGCAGGCCTCCATAGGTGCTCACAAAAAATACTGGCGTTCCATGGGGCAGATACTGCCGGGCGGCGTGTAAGACGCTGGTGTGGAACTTCCCAAAGTAGACGCCGGAGGCGAAGCCGACGCAGTCGTAGTCCTCCAGCCGGACGGTCTGGCAGACGGTGGCGTCGATCGGGTCGATCTCCCCCTCCCGGGCCATGGCCTCCAGCACCTTCCGGGTGTTGCCGTGGTGGCGGGAATAGTAACAGACGGCGGTTCTCATGACATGACGCTCCTTTTAAATGAGGATGCCCTCGCAGTGGTCCAGCTCGTGCTGGATGATCTGGGCGGTCCAGCCGGTGAAGGTCTTACACCGCTCCTGGAAACGCTCGTTCTGCCAGCGGACCTTGATGGACCGCCACCGCCGGGCCCTCCGGGTGCCGGAGAGGGACAGGCAGCCCTCCTCCGCCTCATAGGGGCCGGACCTTTTGACGATCTCCGGGTTGAGCATGACCAGATAGCTGCCCTCGTTGTCAAAGGCGATGATGCGCTTGTTCACGCCGATCATATTGGCCGCCATGCCCACGCAGCCCGCGCTGTGGTGGGTCAGCGTCTCCAGCAGGTCCGCTGCCGCGGGCAGGTCCTCCGGCGTGGCCGGCTCGGCCTTCTGGGCCAGAAAGGTCTCGTCTTTGCAGATGTCACGGATCATAATTTCGATCTCTCCTTTTGCGGCAGGCTCACCCCGGCACAGCGCGCAGCGCCTGTCTGGAGGTCGGTGACCGTCCCCTCAAAGTCCGTTTCCCCCCTCCGGGCCGGACCCGGCTGGGCGCTTGAGCTCGAAGGAGTGCTGATCCTCCCCGGAGAAGCCGGCGGCCTCGTTTTGGAAGAGGGGCAGAGATCTGATCTCGTCGGGCCATGGGTCCAGCTCCAGCCAGTTGAGAACGCGGCGGGGGCCATCCTCCAGTCCCCGCGTGATCCTCTCGCCGTTCTCAATGGCTGTGATATGCGCCTCCTCTTTCAGGCTGTCACAGGCATTATAGCACAGAAATGAGAAAAATGCCACGGGAACAAAGGAGCCTTTCTCCGCATCCATGCGGAGAAAGGCTCCCTAAAAACGAGTGAGACAGGCCGGATCAGGCCACGCCGATGGTGATCAGCAGGTTGGAAAAGATACGCTGTTCCCCGGTGGAGATGGCCAGCCGGACGCCGGGCTGACAGCAGGCGTCATAGAACTCATAGCGTCCCAGCTTGTTCAGCTCCATGCCGTCCAGCATGGTCTGGAACTCCCCGAAGATCTCCGGAGTGGTGCCGTCGGCGGGGTCCATGACCTCCGCCTTCTCGATATTCACCGTGCTCTGGATGGCGGCCAGGACGTCGGTAACAGTGGGCAGGCCGGGGGTCAGCCCCAGGTACACGGTCTCTGCCTGGCCGGTCTTGGAGTCCAGGGGGTAGTTGCCGTCTGCGATGAGGACCTTGTCCCCGTGGCCGCACAGGGCCAGGGCGGCCATGATGTCGGGGTGGATGAGCTTTCCTTTCAGCATTTGAATGACCTCACTTTTTCTCCGGAGGGGACGGGGCCCGCCCCGGAATATTTACTTTTCGTTCTCCCGCAGCTCGCCCAGCTTTCCGCCGGGGTGGCAGCGGACGTATTTGACGGGGTCCCAGTCCTTCTCCACCTGGAGCGCCACAGAGAGGGCCTGAAGGGTGAGCAGCTCCGCCAGCACGGAGTTGCGGGGGGCCCGGTTCAGGGGGCCGCCCTCCGCCTTGACGCCGGCGAAGAGGAAGGCGTCGGTGTGCTTGGCAAGCCAGCTGTTCGGGTTGCCGGAGACGCCGATGACCTTGCAGCCGTTGTTCTGGACAGCCAGCACGGTGGCCTTCAGCTCGGCGGTCTCACCGGAGTTGGAGATGGCGATGACCACGTCCCCGGCCGCCAGCTGCCCGCAGGAGCCGTGGACAGCCTCGGTGCCGTGGAGGTAGTAGGCGGGGTTGCCGGTGGAGGAGAACAGGGAGGCGGCGTAGGTGGACACATGGCTGCACTTGCCGATGCCGGTGACGTGGAGACGGCCGCCCTTGGCCTGGGAATCCAGGATCAGCTGGGCGGCGGCCTCGTACTCCTCAGGACTGCGGGCCTTCAAAAAGGCATTGAATTCGGTCTCTGCGGCGGCAAAGAAATTGGATACCGCCTGTTTGCTCTCAGGTTTCAGCATAACGACTCTCCTTATGGATAGGATTTGACTGCCCCCGCGGGGACGGGGACAGTCAAGGACAGATTACTGCTTCAAAGCGTCCAGCTCCGCCGGGTCAAAGCCCTGGTAGTCCCGCTCCACAAGGAGCTGCTGGACCTCCTCCACCATGGGCAGGCTGGGCATGGCGCCCATACGGGACACAGTGATGGCGGCGGTGTGGCTGGCAAAAGCCAGGGCCTCGCCCTGGGGCAGACCGGCGGTGAGGCCGGTGCAGAAGGCGGCCACAAAGGAGTCGCCGGCGGCCGTGGGGTCGGCCACATGCTCCATCTTCACGCAGTGGGTGTGATGGATGCCGTTTTTCCCCGCCGCGATGGAGCCGTTTTCCCCCATGGTGATGATGAGGTTCTCCACCCCCCGGGCCTGGAAGGCCTGGGAGACCACGGCCACGTCCTCCATGTTGATGCCGTTGGAGACGTCGATGGAGTGGCCGGCCAGGATGGCGGCCTCGTGCTCGTTGGGGGAGAGGTAGGTGGCGCAGCCGGTCGGACATGGGGGCGGCTGGGGCGGGGTTGATCATCACGGGGACCCCGGCGTCGTGGGCCCACTGGGCCACCGCCTCGATGACCTCCATAGGCAGCTCGAACTGCATCATCACCAGGTCAAAGCGGCCGATCTCCTCCCGGAGCCAGGCCACGTCGTCCACCGTGATGGTGAAGTTGGCGCCGGGACAGACAGTGATGCGGTTCTGGGCGCCGTGTTCCGTCACCTCCAGGGTGATGTGGCCTACGCCGGAGGACTCCTGGGGGTCCACTGACACATGGGACACGTCCACACCGGCAGCGGCAGCGGTATCCGTCATGATCTTACCGAACGCATCGTCCCCCACCTGGCCCACCATGGTCACGTGGGCGCCCAGGCGGGCACACTGGACCGCCTGATTGGCGCCCTTCCCCCCCGGCGCGGTCTGGAACTTCAGGCCGATGACGGTCTCGCCGGAATTGGGGGCGCGCTTGGTGGAGGCGATCAGATCCATCATAAAGCTGCCCACCACCAGAATATTTGGCTTTTTCAGCATGTTAGAGCTCCTTCTTGGACACTTTTTTTGTACAGTTCCACTCTTTTATTCTAATCATTTTTGCAGAGAAATCAAGAGCGGATACACATTTTTACAGGATGCCCAGCTGCTTTCGGACGTAATTCTCCATGGCGATGAGGCTCTCCACCTCGCCTCGGGCATTCTTGTCCAGTTTGGCTGCGTCGGCGCTGCGGGTCACCAGCGACATGGGGACGTCCACCAGGTTTTGATGGTATTTGGCGGAAACAGGGTAGGCCCGCATCTCGATCATGGCGGCGGTGGTCAGGAAGTGGGCTACCAGCTGGGCTTTCTCAGGATCAGAGTCCTTGTGGTCATAGGCCCACTTATAGAGATCCGGGTGGAAGTTGGCCATAACGCCGTTGTAGCCGGCGGAGCCATGGCAGTAGCTATCATACCAGGACTGGGCGTTGGCATTGAAGATCTTCAGGGGAGTGCCCTCCACGGCCTTCAGCCGCTCCCGAATCAACTCATAATCACAGCAGGTGTCCTTCAGAAATACCATGCGGCCCTCCGGGGCCACTTTGCGGAGAAAGTCTAGAGAGACCAGGCGCTTCCAGGGCATGGGGCACTCGTAGATGCCGAAGTCTACCTCTGGGAACCGGTCAAAAATCTCCTGAGCGTTCTGGAAGAAGACCTCCTCGCCCTCGTTGTTCTGATCCAAGCGGTTGGAGACCAGCACATAGGCGCCGATGCCGGGGATCTTCATCATGTCCTCGATCTGCTTATACTGGTCCGATTTGGAGTCAGCGGTATGTCCGGAGGCCACCACCTGGATGCGGCCGTCCACCGCGTCCACCACCGCCTTGGCGATATCCAGCTTCTCCTGCTCGGTGAGGAAGGCCATCTCGCTGGACTGGCAGACCGCAAAAATGCCGGTGCAGCCCTTCTTAATGTACCAGTTGCACAGGCCCTCGATGGCCTTGAAGTCCGGTTTGTTGTCCTCGGTAAAAGGGGTGATCATGACCGGCCATACGCCGGGCTGAATGGAAAATGCCATAATACAACGACCTTTCTTTTCCAAATGTTGTTCAGGGGGGTGGAGATCACTTGGCCGCTTTGCTCTTCTTGCGGAGCTGGCCGATGGCGGGCAGCACCAGGGAGAGAACGGTCAGGATCAGCAGGACCACCGTGATGGGGCGGGTCAGGAATATGCTGTAATCACCCAGAGACATGGACAGGGCGCGGCGGAAGTTGCTCTCGCACAGGTTGCCCAGCAGCAGGGCCAGCACGAAGGGACCCAGCGGCACCTCACAGCGCTTGCACAGGAAGCCCACAAAGCCGGCTGCGAACATGACATACACGTCGAACATGGAGTTGTTCACCGCGTAAGAGCCCAGGATGCAGAAGCCCACGACGATGACCCAGATGACCTCCTGGGGGACTTTCAGGATCAGGGAGGCGAACTTGGTGGACAGAAGGCCCAGGATCAGGATCATGATGTAGCCCACCACCATCAGGCCCATCACGTTGTAAACAAATTCAGGTTTCTCCACGAACATCATGGGGCCTGGCTGCATTCCATACATCATCAGGGAGCCGATGAGCACAGCGGTGACGCCATCGCCGGGGATGCCCAAGGTCATCATAGTGGTCATGGCTCCGCCGATGACGGCGTTGTTGGCGCAGGAGGTGACGGCCAAGCCGTTGACTGCACCCTTGCCGAACTCCTCCGGATGCTTGGAGAAGTTCTTGGTCTGCTGCCAGCAGATGATGGCGGCGATATCACCGCCAGTGCCGGGCACCGCACCGATGACGGCGGAGATGGCACCGCATACCAGAGTGGGGATCACGCTGGCCTTGGTCTCCTTGGCAGTGGGGAAGGCCTCTGCGGTGTTGCTCACGATCTGGGCGTTCTTCCGGGCCTCCTTGTCGGCGGGGGAGCTCTTACTGATCTGGTAGAGCACCTCGCCCACGCCGAACATGCCCACCATGACTACGACGAACTCAATGCCGCTGAGCATGTTGATGTTGCCAAAGGTGAAGCGCAGGGCACCGGTCATGGGGTCCATGCCAATGGTGGAGACCAACAGGCCCAGAGCGCCGGCCAGCAGGCCCTTGAACACACTGCCGCCCGAGACACCGATCATCATGGACAGTCCGAACAGAGCCATGGCGAACATCTCGGGGGGGCCGAACTTCAGGGCAAACTCCGCCACGGGGAAGGAAAAGACGATCAGGACCACAGTGCCGATCAGGCCGCCGATGACCGAATAAATGGTGTTCATATTCAGGGCTTTCTTCACCTTGCCCTGAGTGACCATGTAGTAGCCGTCGAAGGTCTGAGCGATGGAGGCGGGGGTGCCGGGCGTGTTGATAAGGATGGCGGAGATGCCGCCGGCCCAAATGGCGGAGTTATAGATGCCCAGCAGCACAGCCATGCCCTGCGCGGGTTCCAGCCAGAAGGTGAGGGGAGTCAGAATGGCGATGCCCATGGTGGCGGACAGGCCGGGCAGAGTACCGATGACCATACCGGCCACTACGCCCAGGATGCAATAGAAAAAGACATCCGTGGTAAAGATGGTGATAAAAGTATTGCTGATCAGTGAAAAATCCATATTGTTTCCTCCTCCCGTCTCAGAAATCCAGCATGACGTTGAGGACCTTGCTGAATACCAGATAGGTGGACACAGAATATGCCACCGCCAGGATCACAGCGGGGACCGGCTTCATCTTATACAGCAGCCCCAGGCCAAGAGAGAGGATCAGGCTGGCCGCAATGTAGTGGAAGAGGTTCCATACCACCAGGAAGGCCACGAACAAGACCAGAGAGATCAGAATAGCGATACCGTTCTCCTTGGTGATGGATTTGAGATCAAAATATGTGATTTTGTTTTTTGCGCCGATGGCGATGATGATCACGGAGACTGCCATGACCAGGACAGAGATCCCAACGGGGAAAGCTGAGGGACCGGGCGTCCCGTCCACCGCTGTAGAGCTGGGCAGCTGCATGGCCATGACCAGCCACCACAGGCCGATCAGGAACCCTATCAGGCCCAGGACCGTGTCGGAGTTGAAAATAGAATTTACTTTTTTCGGCTCCACGTTTGTTTTCACCCTTTCCTTTGAATCAAAAAGCGATCGGGCCGGCCGCAGCAGGCCGGCCCGATGCCCCTATCACAAGATTCGTGCGACTGAGATTGGAGCAGCGTTTACTGCGCAGTGTCGGTGAAGTACTCGGTGTAGAACTCGTACTGGGACTGCGCAAACTCAGCGAACTCTTCATGGTCCATGATCAGGGGGGAGTACTGCCCCTGAGAGGCCAGCTCCTTGAACTCCTCGGAGTTGACGGCCTTCTCGAAGGCGGCATACAGGACTTCCTTCACATCGTCGGGAGTGCCCTTGGCTACGCCAAAGCCGCCCCAGGCGGTGACATCCACATCATACCCCAGCTCCTGGAGAGTGGGGACGTCGGGGTTGAACTCGCTGCGGTCGCTGGAACAGACAGCCAGGATCTTCAGCTTGCCGGAGGCGACACCGGAGGCCACCTCGGACTCAGAGACGGGAACCATCTGCACATGGCCGCCCATCAGGTTGGTGACGGCGGTAGCGGCGCCGTCAAAGGGCACCAGGTTGATCTCGATGCCGGCGGCCTTGGCGAAGGCATCAGCAGCGATATGCCACACAGAACCGGTGCCGGAGGTGCCGACCTGGAGCTCGCCGGGGTGCTCTTTGCACCAGGCGACCAGGTCCTCGATGCTGTCCCACTCGGAGTCGGCGCTGACAGTGATGGCAGCGGGCTGAATGTTGCAGGCATAGATCATGTCGAAGGCGGAGGGCTCGATGATCTCGGTCAGACCCTGAGCCTTGACCATGGCCAACTCACAGGGCAGGTAGCCCACGGTGTAGCCGTCGGGGGTGGATTCCTTTACGTAGGTCATGGCCACCACACCGGAGCCGCCGGTCATGTTGGTGGCGGGGAAGGGAACGCCCAGCTCATCAGACACCATCTGAGCGATAAAGCGGGCGTTGGTGTCAGACAGACCTCCAGGAGAGGCGTGGATGATCATGCTCAGGCTTTTGCCGTCAGGGAAGTTGGTGGTGGTAGTGCTGCTGGCGTCAGAACCGCTGCCGGAAGCGGCGGCGCCGCTGCTGGCAGCCGGGCTGGAAGTGTTGCCTCCGCCGCAGGAGGCCAGAGTCCCCAGGATGAGGGCGGTGCTCAAGCCAGTTGCAAGAAGTTTTTTCCAATTTTTCATTGTGGAATCCTCCTTATTTTATTTGTCGCGTTTGGTTTCCTTTTTATTTCTATATGTGCCGGCATCCTCCGGCGAAGAGGGGAGGCACACATAAAAAACAGAATGATGGGGAGGGCTCAGCGGTAGATGCGCTCCCGCATGCGCAGGGCCGCATTTTGCAGGATGCCGGCGCACTCCATCAGCTTCTCGTCCGTCATGGTAATGGCCGGGCCGGAGGTGCTCACCCCGGCCACCAGCTTGCCGGCAGAGTTGTACACAGGAACACCCACACACCGCACGTTGGGGTCCCGCTCGCTGTTGTCGATGGCGTAGCCCCTCCGGCGGGTGCGGCGGAGCTCCTCCACGATGGCGTCCAGGTCGGTGATGGTGTTGGGCTGAAAGCGGGTGCGCTCCGCGGGGATATGGGCGAGCCACTCCTCCTCGGGCATGTGGGCCAGAATGGCTTTGCCGATCCCAGTGCAGTAGAAGGGGGAGGTCTCCCCCAGGATGTCCCGGTAGGGGAGGACGCCCATCCGGTTGGCCGGGTGAGCCACATAGAGGTAGAGGACGTTGGTCCCGTAAGGCAGGCCGAAGTAGACGATCTCATTGGTCTTGCCGGCCGTGTCCACCAGGATATCATACACCGCGTTGGGGTAGCCCAGGTTCTGGTTGATGATGAAGGCGTACTCCAGGATCTTCAGACCCAGGGTGTAGCGCCCGTCGGGCAGCCGGTCCAGATACCCCATGGAGGTGAAGGTGGACAGAATGTTGTGGATGTTGGACTTGGTCACCCCGATCCGCTCCGCCAGCTCCGTTACCCCCAGGACCGGCTCCTGGATGGTGAAGCAGGAGAGGATCTTCAGGGACTTTGCCAGCGACTTCACTTTTGGTTCTGAACATTCATCCATGACGCCCACCTCCGTTCTTTAATAGAGAACACACTTCCTTATTGCAATACTATTATATAAATCTGCTCAAAAAAAGGCAAGAGGGCAATTTTTTTTCGGCGGAACGCCAGCGAAAAAGGGAGAAAAAGGAGGGTTTTGCGACTGGCGTTTTCTGATCGAGAACCACCTGGAAGCTTTTTTTGACAGGGAAGATTTTTTGCCGCTTGCGGAGGGGGAGGGAGGGAGATTATAATAAGGGTGCAAAGTCCTCTGAGGGCCCGCTGGGCTGGGACCACAACGAAAGGAGAAGACAAGTTATGATCTACGACAGTTTGAAGCATATGGAGGCGTATCAGGGTGTCCATCCCGGTATCTATAAGGGACTGGAGCTCCTAAGGGATACCGATTTCTCCAAGCTGGAGGACGCCCGGGTGGAGGTGGACGGAGAAGATCTGTTCTATTTGTTGCAGAGCTACGAGTCCAAGCCGGCCAACGACACTCCCGAGGCCCACAAGAAGTATGTGGACATCCAGTTTCTGATCTCCGGGCGGGAGAAGATGGGGGTCGGTGCCCTGGAGGACATGAAGGAAGAGGTGGAGGCCCACCCGGAGCGGGATATCTGGTTCTACCACGGCCCGCTGGACGAGATCACCCTGGGCGGGGACAAGTTTGTGGTCCTCTTCCCGGGGGATGCCCATGCCCCCAACATCGCGGTGGACGGACCTGAGCCTGTACGCAAGTGCGTGGTGAAGGTCAAGCTGTGACAACAGACAGACTGGCAGGGACAGCCTCTGCCGGAGAGAGAGAACGGCCGCCCGGTCCTGAGAGGACCGGGCGGCCGTTCTGCGTATTGGGAGAAAGAATGCGGCGCAGGTGTTAAGAAAATGACAAGATATCTTGAGAAAAACTAATGAAAATAACAAAAAATAAAACAGTCAAAAAAGGATAAAAATTCGGGGAAAATCAATAAAAGCTAGGTAAAATCAAAGAAAATGTTTTATAATTTGGAGAAGTGAAGCGGAGGGACACAAAAAAATATATAAATGTCCGTAAAAAAGGGTTGCTTTTTTTATAAAAATCTGCTATGATTCTTATCAAGAAACCGTTAAGAAATAAAAATGGCCGACAAAAAAGTGTTAAGAATCTTTACAGGGGAGGAGGATGACCAATGGGACCTGAAAAGATTTTCCTGATCGTAGTGATCGGGCTGTGCGTCGTGGGCGCTATCCTGAGTAGCGTTACGAACAAAAAGAATAAGGACAACAATAAGTGATTGTACAAACGCGCAAAATTGAAAAGTGAGATAAGGGGAGGATGTGAGCACGCTCACATCCTCCCCTTATCATATATAATGAAAGAAAAGCACCGGCTGAGCTGGTGCTTTTGATGGAGCGCTGGGGAGGAGCTATCTGCGGGCAGGATGCTCATTCCCCTCCGTTTGCCTGACCGGCCGGACAAAGGCGCGCCTAACAATACAAAAAGCGCAGGGACATCCAATGTCCCTGCGCCTGAGTACGGATGGAGGCCGGGCGGTGCCCTCTGTTTTCTACCTCGCGCCACATGTGATCGGCCTGTTCCAGATGCCGGGGGTCATGTCCTGGAGCGGAAGGCGAAAAAGCGCTGTCCGAAGTAGTTGAGCAGGACGAACAGCCCGGAGCCCGCCAGCATGGTCAGGTTGCCCTGAAGCTGGGGGCTGAGGGCAGTGCCGCTCAGCAGGGCTCCCATGGCGGGCTTGGCCAGGCCGTAGGCCAGCAGCCAGCATACTGTGATATTGGCCGCGAAGCGGAGCACCACGCCGGGGCCCTTCTCCCGGCTGCGGAAGGTGAAGTGCTTGTTGAGAAAAAAGCTGACCACGCTGCCCACCAGATAGTTGGCGGCGGAGGAGATCCAGTAGCCCGGGTCTCCCCAGAGGTGGAGGCCGGCCAGGTTGTAAAGGCCGAACATGACACCATATCCCACCAGGGTGTTCACCACCCCGACCAGGAGGAAGCGGAAAAGGGTGGGATCAAAGATCTTTTTCAGCATGGCGCGCCTCCCCGCAGGTGTCGGACAGGATATACCGGGGCCTGTCTTTCACCTCCTCATAGATCTTGGCGATATAGTAGCCGATAATGCCCAGACAGATCATGAGGATGCTGCCGATGAACAGGATCAGGATGATGACGGTGGTGAAGCCCTCCAGGGCCTGCCCGGTGAACTTCTGCCACAGGGAGTGGACG
>ERZ780150.1915-NODE-1915-length-11905-cov-2.487679_pt1 | contig 11905 bp, 10 predicted proteins | sample MGYA00511019_ERZ780150 | MGnify/ENA primary metagenome ERZ780150 (study PRJEB29588, sample SAMEA2151633) | human gut metagenome | biome: human gut; feature: human-associated habitat; material: faeces | place: Denmark | collected 2008/2010 ...
GCAGTTCATAAGCCGGAGTCCCTGTACTGGAAAGCAGAGATGCGATATAGCCTGCCACATGTCCCGGCTTTCCAACGCCGGTTACATGAACGCGATGATGCGCTGCTTCCGCTTCTAAGATCAATGCTTTTGCCTGTTCCAACGCTGCCATATCCATATTTCGGGCAAAGCTTTGCAGCTCCTGCGTCGCAATATCTGTAAATTTTATTACTTCATCTCTTGTTCCCATGTTGTTCCTTCTTTCTGTTTCAGTGCTTTCACATCGTCACAGGCCTGCTTGAGTCCTGCTCTGATGAGATTGGTGTCGATCGCCGAGATGATCAAATCGACCCTTCGATTCAGTTTTTTTATCAGTTCCATGCTGCCAATCACACCGAATGCCTTATGGTGTGCTTTGCAGGCATCCGCAACTTTGCGAATGGCTTGCAATTCTTCTTCGCAAAGAAGATCATCGGGATGTCCCATGGAAATGGCAAGATCACATGGCCCGACAATGGCACCGTCAATTCCCTCTACACTTAAAATTTCATCAATATGTTCGATACCGGCAGCACTTTCGATCTGCACGATACTCATCGTTTGCTCATTTAAGGCAGACATATGATAAGCATGACGGCCGCCTGCCGCATAATGGGTATTGGCGCCTCCGGAATAACTGCGTTTACCGAGGGGCGGATATTTGCTGAAGTCCACAAGCTGCTGTGCCTGCTCTTTGTTTTCGATCATCGGCACCATTACGCCGCCTGCACCGAGATCAAGCGTTCTCGCAATATCGCTTTTGGCTAACTGTGCTGTACGCACCAGTGTATAAATGCCTGCCATTTTCGCACAGACCAACAAATCATGCAGCATATTTGAAGAAAGCGCGCCGTGTTCACAATCATAGAATACAAAATCTAAGCCGACATCCTTTGCCATCAGCAGCATCGCCGGATTATCCACGATCTTTACCAGCACACCGACTGCCGTTTCATTTTTAATGCTTGTCTTTAAGTCCATGTCGATCCTCGCTTTCTAAGAAAACAGGACAAGGATCGTTTGTTCCCTGTCCCGTTGTGCATTAACCGAAGATTCCCAAGATCCAATGCAGGATTGCCCCGATGATGTTGTAATCGACATTCGGGAATGATGCGCCGACAATATTCAGCTGCGCAAATGCAGGATATAGGATCAGCGGCAGTCCGGTAAGCGCTAAGCCTACGACAAAGGAACCAACCAAAGCGCCCTTCCATCCGCCATAAGCATTACCGAAGATACCGGCCGTACCACCGGAGAAGAAGCAGATACCTGCTGCCGGAATCATGATGACACTGCTGTTGAATGCCACCATCAGCGCCATTGCCGCCAAACCGCCAAGGAATGCACCGACAAAGCCGATCAATACCGCAGTAGGCGCAAATGGGAAGATTGCCGGACAGTCAACTGCCGGTTTTGAGTTCGGAATGTATTTTTCCGAAATTGCCACGAACGCCGCAGTGATTTCCGCGATGAACTGACGAACACCGTAAATCAAGACACTCATACCTGCCGCAAACTGCAAGCCTTGCAAGAATGGATAAATGAACCAAATATCGTTTCCTGCTTTCTCTAATACGAAGTCCATCTGACCGTTTGCCACACAAGCGATTACCGCTACATAGAACAATACGACCATGAATAATGCCACAGAGAAGATGAAATCTCTGAACAGTTCAAAGAATTTCGGCATATTGACGCTGCTTGCATCCTTTGCTTCGCCGCCTTTATTGAACTTACCTAAGAATTTTCCGATATAGCCGGAAAGTGCATAACCGATACAGTTGAAATGTCCCATTGCCAGATTATCTGCGCCGGTGATCTTATTCATGAACGGCTGACAGAAAGAAGGCAGCGCCGCACCGCAGAAACCTAACAAGATACCGCCAACTACAACTGTTACTACCATCGGCAGATCATTTGCGATGAAGATAAGCGCAATGACACATGCAAAATACAAGAAATGCTGACCTGTCAAGAAAATCGCTTTGAAACGGGTAAATTTCGCTACGATCAGGTTGATCACAAATCCAAGCAGCATGACCATGGCAACCTCTGTACCATATTCATTTAATGCCAAGCCGGTCGCAACCTCTACCTGTGTGGTAACCCCCTCAATTCCGAATGCGGTATTGAACAGATCGGTAAAAGTCTGTACGACCGCTGACATCGCATTGGAACCGATATTGAATACCATAAATCCAATGACTGTTTTCATCGTTCCGCTGATCACATCTGTCGCTGACTTCTTTTGCAGCAATAGACCGATCAAAGCGATGAGCCCCATAATCAATGCCGTGTTACGGGACTGTGCTAGAATCATATCTAACATATTCAAATCCTCCTCTTTCTTTTATTTTCCCTTTCGCTATTCGCCTGTCTTTATTCCTTTGATTTCAGAAATGCTTCGATCTTTTCTTTCATTTCCGCTTTATCGACAATGTTGCGAATACCCAAAGCGTAAGGAACCTGATTTTTCAATTCATCGGCTAAGTCTTCCATCGTGATGACTAAATCACCGCTGAATCCTACCAAAGAATCTAAGTTCCCATGTTCCGTCTGGATCGGGAAGTTATTTTCTTTGATCACTTGATCTGCTTTGATCTTTAACAACATGCTTGAGCCCATTCCGGCCCGGCAACATACCAATGCTTTATACATCTTGTTTTCCTCCTTTATTTGCTGATGTATGCAATAATTTCTTGCGGATCATCTGTACGATCCAACAGTTCAAAGAACGCCTGATCTTCAAATAGTTCTGCCAGTTGCGCAAGTGCCTGTAAATGTTCCATATCATCTTTTGCACTTAGGCAAAACAGATATTTGACCGGATCATTTGCTTCATTGCCGAATACGACCGGTTCTTTTAAGGTCGCAACTCCGATCGCACTTTCCAGCGCCCCTGCCTCCGGCCTTGCGTGCGGCAATGCAATGTGTTTCGCTAATACGATATAAGGTCCGACTTCTTTGATACCTGCGATCATGTCGTCTATATAGGACTGTTTGATCTTGTGTTCATCAAGCAGCGGCTGTGCGGCTTTTCTGATCGCATCTTCCCAGTCTTTTGCCTCAATGCCAAGCCTGATCAGCTTTTCATTTGTCAAGTCCTTTAACATTCACATTCACCTCCTGTTCATGAAACTGTATTGCTTGTTTGCATTTGTATCATAAAAGAGTTCGTAAGCCTTTTCAATGTTTTTTCAGTTCAATATTTGTGCTTGAAAAAGACAATTCCTAAACTAAAAAAGAACGGTAAAAGAAGCATGTTTTCAGCTGTTTGTAAAGTACAAAAAATGTTTCCTGCCCTGCTATTTTTTGGATAAAAGTGGTAAATACGCAGATAAACAGTGAAGATTTTGTCGCTTTCAGCGGAAAGAAAAAATGAATGTTTGTTATTTTTTTCTGTATATTTTATTACTTTTTTGAACAGCGCAAGGGCAAGATTCACGTATGGAAGCAGATAAAGAAAAAGTGAGTTTCTCACGCATAAAAAAAGTGATCTCAAGTGATAAGATCCTTCGTTTTATCGAAGTATCTTTGCTTAAGATCACGATTGATTTGATATCGTTTTGAAGTATTCAGTTGATCGCTAACGGTCGTTTTTTCTTTGTTTCATCACAAATGCACCGCTGATGAATAAGGCAGAAAGAATTGCCATCATCCCCCATGTATAAACATGACTGTTATCACCGGTTTGGATTCCGGTATTTGTATCCTCATTTTTATCCGTCGGCAGTTGCGCATGCGTATCATCTGAAACTTCGCTTTGCGCTTTCACATTGATTTTGATTGCCACCTCAACACATTTGTAATTGACCTGATCCTCAGGTGTGTAGATTGCAATGTACTGCTTCTCCCCGATGCCGCCTATCTGCATATCGCCGTCTTTCCATGCAAAGCCTTCCGGAAGAGCTATATCTGCCAGTTTTGTTCCCACATATGCGCTCAGATCATTTGGCACATAATAAAGCGGTTCAGCTTTTTCAATCGAAAAAGTCAGCCAATCTGTCTGTGCACTTTTATGCGTATCATTTTCCAGAACAACTGCTTTTACCCGATAAGTCCCGGCATTGATCGGCGCAGTATCCATCTCCTGCCAAGTATCTTTGTCTTTCATCTGATATCGGAAATCAACCGTACCGGCACCTGCGGTTACTGTGTAATCCGCTGATGATAAAGATATTGGCAGTTTATCATATGTTTTATCTAATTGTAAGCTATCCTTGAATGATATTGCGGTATCTGTCTTTTCGATCCATTTCGCATAGTAAGTTTTGCCGCTTTCCGGTATATTTATTTGATCACCCCATATATCATTTGTCCCATCTTGCGTAAACCATCCCTCAAAGCGATAATCTCTTTTGATCGGTGTAGCAAGTGTAGCAATATTGAGATCTGTACCTTCTTTGAAAGTGCCGCCATTTAATAAAGCGGTAACTGCTCTGGAATCAAATTCGTTGGCGCCGCCGGAAATCATTTGTGCATATACGATTCCATTAACCCCATCACAGCCGCGAAATGCATCGCTTGGCATTTTTTCTGCGTTTGCTACACTGATATGCGGACCTAGATTTGAACAATTATCAAAAGCAAGTGCATCTATTGTAACAGCATCCAGACGTAAACTGCCTTTTAATGCAGTGCAATTTTGAAATGCTTGACTTTTAATGACTGTCGCTTGCTCAATAAAATCTGTTGTTTCCAGCGACGAGCAATCTCTGAATGCAGCTATGCCGATCACCTTTACCCACTCTGGGACAGATACTGTTTTCAAGTTTATGCAGCCTCCGAACACACCCCAAGCATTATTAGTATTATCTCCACCGATATTGTCTGCTTTACTTTCAATAACGGCTTTTGTTAAAGCCGTTAAATGCACCGATATAAGATTCCACTGTTTCCGGAATCGTTATCTCAGTCAGCGCAGTACACCCCATAAATGTACGATCAAGTACGCTGACATGTGAAGGGATTGTGATTTCTGTTATGTTTTTGCAGTTTTGAAAGGTTGTCGTTAAAGTGGTAATACCAGAAGGGATTTCCGGCATCTGGGTCAACTGGGAACCTTGAAAAGCTCCCGTACCTAGGGAAAGCAGACCCGCGGGTAGGGTTACTTTATTGATTTGAGTGCCATTAAAGGCATGATCCCCGATGACCGTGACACTTTCCGGAATCTTAATTTCTTTGGCAAGCGATCCTTTCCAAAACGCATTCTTTCCAATTTCTCTTAAATTTTCAGGAAGCGTGATTTCAGTAAGTGAAGATTGATTAAAAGCACTTTCTCCTATAGAAATAAGTGATTGTGGAAGGCTCACATGCTCTAATTTTTTCGCTAAAACAAATGTACGTGCTCCAAGATGTGTAATTCCGTCTTCCACTATTCCCTCTGTAATCTGACTGTCTAAATAAGCTCCCCATGGCACCTCGCCCTGACTTGCATAATCTGCCATTGCTCCTTCACCGGAGATAATCAGAGTATAAGTTGGATTGTAGCTGTCTTCATTGTTTTGCTTTAATTCCCATGTTATATGATCCTCTTGTGTTGCACCGCAGTTTCCGGACATATTCGGATCTGCTCCCTGTGCAAGAACAATCGACGGCAACATGGTCATCGTCATCATGATCGCCAGCAAGATTGCCAGCACCTTATTTTGTTTCATTATTTTCCCTACCTTTCCTCATGATTGATTTCTTGTTTTTGCCATAAGAAAAGGCGCATCTCGTCCCCGATAACATGGACAAAATACACCCTTTTCATTTACCTGTATGCTTGTTCCCAATACGAAAACTATAGATGTGCTATCTATTTGTTTGTTTGTTTGTTTGTTTGTTTGTTTGTTTGTTTGTTTGTTTGTTTGTTTGTAACATTCTGCCACCCTCCGACATTATTGTCAAGCCCCATTGTAAAGAATTGATCAAATACTTGATCTTTTTACGATTTAATCTTATCTTAATTTTCCATTATTTTCAAGTCATTCGTCAAACAATGTAAGTTGTGCCGTAAAATCATCCCATGTATTGTCTTGCGCTTTGAAACCGTTAAACTGAATCAGCATTTTTGTCGGTTTGCTTCCTTTTCTCACTTCGTTCAAAAGCGATACACTTTCGCTTATTTGCGCAGCATCGTGATATTGCAGTTCCACATATTCCACACATGGGTAATCATCAGGGATCACGCCTGTTTCTTCCTCTTCAATCACATTTTCACGACCATAATCTAAAGTAACCGGGAAAGACAGATCTTTTGCTCGCCGCTCTATCGTCTGTGCATCTTTTTGATAAAGCGTTTCGATCGTCGCTTCGTTTAATATCGTAGGTCCTCCCGTACGCAGCTGACCATATGCTTCTTCCTGATTCGGACTGCGATTATCAAATACGACTTTGCCGTTCTCTATCTTCGCATCTGTTTGAATTTGTACTTCTACATAACGCAAAATATCCCCTTGCTGCTCAGTTGACTGTGAAAACACCATAGCCGATACACTGAGGGTATACTGATCCTGCATCAAGGTAATCGTAGAAGCGGAAACAGGTATATTTTTTAACTGTGCTTTTACATAGGATTCATCACAGTTCTCAACATCGAGAAATTGCTGCACATAGATGCCGTCTTCCTTCCAGTAAAGGCCAACCAAATCGAATTGTTTTGTTTCATCAGGTAAAATGCCTTCTGTGATCTGCATCCCCTCTAAATCCTGTAAGTCTTTTAAGCTTACATCCGCCACATAAAATACACGATCATAAAGCTGCTGCGGCAGATCATTCCAGTTCTCTGTTACATAAGTATCGGAAAGTATGATCCATTCATCATCAGCCAAAGTCTTTAATTCTTCTGTACTCTGAATCGGTTTTATTTCAAGATGTGTCTTCTTTTCCACTGTCTTTGAACAGCCTGCCAACAACAGTATGCTCATCAAAAGGATTATTTTCTTTTTCATTATGTGCACCTCGCTTTCCTTATGAACTTGCAGTGGTTATTTTCTATGATGATTATTATTTCCATGTGTTATCATTTGTTATTTTCTTTCTTTACAACTTTATATTAACATAAATATTAAAAAAGAAAAGATATTTTAGAGATTCATGCAGTTTTTCCTATGTTCCTTGCATGCAAAAAATATATCTGCGCAAATGAAGCGATCTTTGAATCGTGACCACTGACTGTTCCTGTATTAAAGTGAAGCGTTTTTCACATCAAGCATCATCTATAAAATAGAAAATAAGACTATTTCAGCCGCTGAAAAACGAAAGCATCACTTTTATATCTCTATCTAACAACACATAAAAAACATCATGAAGCATTATAAAAAAAGCTCTAATCAAAAATATTAGAGCAATCACTATCAACTATGGTGGAGGTGAGGAGAGTCGAACTCCTGTCCAAAAACAGTCCCACGTATGAACATCTACAAGCTTAGTCTGTACTTTCGATCCGGCAGACAGCGACAGACAGGCATATGCCGGGGTTCCCGCTTTGTTTTCGTCATGCGATACGCAGGAGAGATCGCACGCTTATTCTTTCTGTTCTGACATCAGAAGAAGGCGAAAGACACTCCTTCAACTAACGGCTGCGAGCCAGTTATTAGGCGATTAGGCAGCGAAAGCTACTGCCTGGTTTCCACCAAACAGGTTAGCTAATTTCGTTTTTGCGTTTAAGTTTAGTCGGTTATTACGTAACCACTCGACTTGCCGTTCATACCAAACTTGTCCTTGTCGAAACCATGACACCCCCAAGTAAGGACCTGCTCATGCAGGTATTCTTATTATACTTCAAATTTTGAGAAATACAACACTAATAGCGCTTCATCGCCTTTGCAATTTCACGCTTTGCATCTCTTTCTTTTTCACTTTGCCGCTTGTCATGCAGTTCCTTTCCTTTCGCAAGTGCGATTTCCAATTTGGCTAACCCCTTTTCTAAATACAGTGAAGTCGGAACGATCGTATAGCCTTTTAATTTTACTTTCTGCTGTAACTTGCGGATTTCTTCACGATGTAATAACAGTTTTCTGATCCTGGTTTCATCATGATTAAAACGGTTGCCGAAATCATAAGGCGCAATGTGCATTTCTTTGATAAAAGCCTCTTGATTGACAAAACCGATATAAGAATCCTTTAACTGCACCTTGCCTTTACGAATCGACTTGATCTCGGTACCGGTCAGCACCAGCCCCGCTTCATAGCGATCCTCCAAAAAGTAATCATGCGCGGCTTTGCGGTTATATGCAATGACTTTTCGATTTGCCATATCAGCGGACAATTTCGATGTCCTTCACCTCCCCATATACCTGATCACACAGGTCATTCAAATATGCTACGGTCGTATTGGCAACGGCATGAGTCGATGCCAGCGTGTCGTTATAGTCGCGCAGCAGATAAATTTGGAAATTATGCCAAGAGCCGCCATATGCCTCATAGTAATTGACCGTCGGATATACCTTTGCCTGTTCGATCGTAACTTCGTTGCTGTTTCCGTCAATTACGATTTCACAAGTCATGAGCGCACCCAGCATCGTGTAATTTTCATCTTGCGCGCTTAGAATATTTCCCAGGGAATAGTTTACAAGTGTTTGATTTCCGTTCTTTCCGGTAAGAAAGGTCGTTTCCTGAACAACATGCGGATGCGCGCCAATGATGACATTTACGCCGAGATCCGCCAAAAACTGCGCCAATTCACGCTGTTCTTCATTTGAAGAAAACTGGTATTCCTGCCCCCAGTGCATACTGGCAAGAACAACGATACAGCCCGCTTCTTTCAGCTGTTCATAATCCTTTTTGATCTTCGCTTTATCAATTTCATTGCAATAAAAATCTTCCGGCTCTACATATCCGTTAAAGCCATAACTGTAATTCAACAGGCCGACCTTGACCCCTTTTACTTCCATGATGCGCGGACGTGCGGCTTCTTCTTCACTGCGGTTGATGCCAGTCGTAACTACATCCGGATAACGATCCCAGAAATCCATTGCCGAAATGATTCCGGCAGCGCCGGCATCCAATGAATGATTGCTTGCCTGTGAGACCCAGTTAAATCCGGCATCGGCAATCGCATCGCCGATCTCCTGAGGAGAGTTGAAGCTTGGGTAATGGCTCAATCCCAGCTGTGTACCGCCCAATACCGTTTCCTGATTGATATTGGCAATATCATAATCAACAAGAAAAGACTTTAGCTGCGCATAGATCGAAGTGAAATCATAGCTGCCGTTTACCTGATAATCCGAAGATAAGTAAATTGCGCCATGAATCAGATTATCACCGACTGCCGCCAGCGAAATCCTGGTATCTTCTTTTTCTGTTGTTTCGCTTTGCTTCGGGGGTTCTTTCCCTTCTTCTTTTTCGCTTTGTTCCCCGTTTGCGCATCCGCTCATGAACAGCGCCGTGATGAGCGTTAAAAACAGCACCCTTGTTCTTCTTTTCATTTCCTTCCTCCTCCAGCAAAATAAAATCAACCTGCTGCTTATAGCGGGAAGCGTCGATGACCTTGATCGTAACCCGCTGCCCCATACGATATGTCTTTTTGGTATGCGTGCCATAAAAAGATCGTCCCGCTTCATCGAAAATATAGTAATCATCGTTCATGCTCGTGATATGAACCAAGCCTTCCACGGTATTATCCAATTCCACAAACATACCGAATTTCATAATAGAACGGATATGACCGGTATAGATCGCCCCGATATGTGATTCCATATACTGTGCTTTTTTGAAATCATCCACTTCTCGCTCCGCTTCGATCGCATTGCGTTCCTTTTTCGAGCACTGAAGCGCACATGCTTCGATCCATGCCTCCTCATTCTGCATTTCCTGCACCTGATAGTTTTCCGCAAAGAAATATTTACGCAGATTGCGGTGTACGATCAAATCAGGATAACGCCTGATCGGTGAAGTAAAATGCGTATAATCCGTTAATGCCAAACCGAAATGCCCCTTACATTCTACATCATAACGCGCTTTTTGCATACTGCGAAGCAATAGTGCCGCAATGACATCATAGTCCTCTTTCCCTTTCAAAGTATCTAAGTAAGTTTGTAAACGCATCGGGTGCAAATCCGCTAAATTGCCTTTTAGCTTATGTCCCATGATCGTCGCTGTCTGCTGAAAGGCACGCATTTTTTTAAGTTCCGGAGGTTCATGCACACGATACATGCTAGGCAGATCCAGCCAACGGTTATGCGCCGCAACACAGCTATTTGCCTGAATCATAAAATCTTCAATGATACGCTCTGCTTCTCCTCTTTCCCTTACGATGACATCGTAAGGATCACCCTGATCATCCACCAGTACCTTGCCTTCCTTTACATCAAAATCAATCGCTCCCTGCTTCACTCTTGCTTTGCGAATGATCTGCGCCAAACGATATATATCCTTTAACATGCCCAGCAGCCATTCATAGCGTTTCTGCATTTTTTGATCGCCTGCCAAAATCGCATTGACCTTGCGATAGGTCATCTGTGCAGCGCTGCGAATTACAGAAGGATAAAGCTGATATTCACAAATCGTTCCTTCCTCATCGATCAGCATTTCACAAGTCAGCGTCAATCGATCACTTTGCGGAAGCAGAGAACAAATGCCATTTGATAAAGCCTGTGGCAGCATCGGTACGACCCGATCCGTTACATACACGCTCGTCCCTCTTTGATAAGCCTCTTCATCGATCGCACTGTGCGCTTTGACATAATGTGAAACATCGGCAATATGTACCCCGAGCCGATAACCGCCCGTTTCTTTTTTTACACTGATCGCATCGTCCAGATCTCTGGCATCATCGCCGTCGATCGTGATGATCAGTTCGTTTCGCAGATCGCGGCGGCCAAGCAAATCCTGCGCCTCTACCTGCTTAGGAATCTGTTGGACTTCTTTCATGACCGCATCAGGGAAACGCGGTTCAATATCGTGCGTCAAAAGAATCGAGAGTATGTCGATGCCGGGATCGTATTTATATCCAAGGATCTGTAAGATATTCGCTTCCAGTACCTCATTGAAATGCACGATTTCCACTAACAGCTTATGATCATGCACCAGATGAAAGGCATCTTCATTTAACAGTCTGATCTTGCGTCCATGTAAATTAGTATCTGCTAAAAAATAACCTGCTCCCTTTTTCTTTTTATAAGTACCGACCAGCTTCTGCACCGCTCTTTTCATAATGCGGATGACTTCCCCTTCTTTGCTTCCATCCGGATAAGTCCATATTCTGATCAGCACTTCATCCTTTGCCATGGCCTGATGCAGATGGTTTTGATGAATATAAATGCTTTCTCCTCCATCATCTATATCCACAAAGCCAAAGCCTCGCTCATGCAGCCGCAGTGTACCGATCCGATAAGGACTGTTTTCCAGCAGATGATAGAAATGTTCCTCATCTTCTATGATGATCCCTTCTTCCATCAAAGCATGGATCGCCTTCATGATCTCCGTTAAAGAATCATTCGGTATTGCCGCAGTAATCTGATGCACTTCCAGTCCTTTTCCTTTTGCCAATAAATCGATCAGTTTTTCTTTCATGTTCTCACCCCTTTCTTTCTTCCTCAGTATTTCCTTGTGATATGGTTTCATACATATAAAAAAGACCGAATCGGTCTTTTCTCTACAAACTTACAATAATGACAAGGGCAAAGAAAGTAATGCCCGCTACCAGTGTCAGATTCGATATGACCTTTTCCGGTCCACGCTCTTTCACATTCGCAAACAAGTTCAATCCTTCGCCGCCGGTAAAGGCGCCGTTGATTCCATCGCTTTTCCCGCTTTGTAATAAGGAGAGTATTATTAAAACGACCGCTGCAATCATCAGTAAGGTGTCTAAAATGCCCATAATAATCCTCCTTTCTCAATACGTTCCTAACCATTATAACAAACACACGGATAAAAAACAATTTATTTTTTGTAAAAGGAC
>ERZ780150.1919-NODE-1919-length-11882-cov-5.505623_pt1 | contig 11882 bp, 10 predicted proteins | sample MGYA00511019_ERZ780150 | MGnify/ENA primary metagenome ERZ780150 (study PRJEB29588, sample SAMEA2151633) | human gut metagenome | biome: human gut; feature: human-associated habitat; material: faeces | place: Denmark | collected 2008/2010 ...
AGCTCCGAAACGGCAGCTCCCCCAATTCCCATCTTGTCTTCTACTTTTCCTATGGAGAATCCGGGTGTTCCTCTATCAACTATTATGGCGCTCATACCTTTCATTCCTGCTGAGGGGTCAGTAAGAGCTATAAGTATAACAAAATCGCCCTCATCGGGTCCCATATTGCTAATAAAGCATTTTGAACCGTTTATAATGTAGTTGTCTCCGTGGGATATAGCTTTGGTTCTTACCGCACCTGCATCTGAGCCGGCACCTGCTTCTGTCAGAGCAAAGGCACCAAGCTTTCCTTCGTTGACCATAGGAAGATATTTCTGCTTCTGTTCCTCCGTTCCGTAGGCAAAGATCGGCCAGGAGCCAAGGGACACGTGGGCGGACAGAATCACGCCCGTGCCGCCGTCTACCCGGGACAGCTCCTCCACGGCGATGGCGTAGCTAATGGCATCCAGCCCCGCGCCGCCGTACTCCTTGGGGTAGGGGATACCCATCAGGCCCAGCTCCCCCAGTTTTTTTACGGCTTCGGCCGGAAACTCATTGGCCTGATCCAGGGAGAAGGCGATGGGCTTGACCTCCTCTTCGGCGAAGGCGCGGATCTTGGCGCGCAACTGTTCATGCGCTTGGGTCGTCTGGAACAACATGTTGCTTCCTCCTTACACATAATTAAAAGTGGATAAAATTAGTCCAATTTGTAGGCGAAAAAATCAGTCTGCCGGACCCAAAATGTCCTCCAAAGTGTGGGCCTTCAGTTCCGCATTCAGCTTTTCCTGAATGCCTGTCAGATGGCAGTGAACCGTACAGCCGCCATGGCTGGCCCGCCAGGGACAGGAATAGGTGGGATCCATACAACTGCTTAGGCGGGAATCCTCTCCCATAGCGGTCATCAGGTCGTAGAGAGTGACCCGGTTGAGCTCTGCCGACAGGCGACAGCCACCTTCGGCGCCGCGGGCTACCTCCACAAATCCGGCCCTGGCAAGCTTTTTGAGAATCTTGTGTGCAAAGGACTGGGGGACCAGCTCCCGCTCCGCCGCCTCCGCCGCTGTACGGCGCTCCCCATCCCGCAGGGTGCGCAGCAGGCGCAGGGCATAATCGGTTTCGCGGGTAATCACAGCCGCTCCACTCCTTTCTGATTGGTCTGGCTACAACATATCATTTTGGATAAAGTTTGTCAAGTATAATTTTCCAAAATCGTCACAATGTAAAAAAACGCGCGGCATGTTTTGGCATGCCGCGCGCTGAGGTCAGGATTTTCAGCCTAGCAGATGGATGCTGGTGATCAGGCCGGAGAACACAATGGAAACGGTGGAACACAGCTTGATCAGGATGTTGAGGGAGGGACCGGAGGTATCCTTGAAGGGGTCGCCCACAGTGTCGCCGATGACGGCGGCCTTGTGGCAGTCGGAGCCCTTGCCGCCATGGGTGCCGCTCTCGATGTACTTCTTGGCGTTGTCCCAGGCGCCGCCGGCGTTGGACATGAACACGGCCACCACGAAGCCGGTGACGGTGACGCCGCCCAGCAGGCCCACCACGGCCTCTGCGCCCAGGATCAGGCCGGTGACCACGGGCACTACAATGGCCAGCAGGGAGGGGACCACCATCTCATGCAGAGCGCCCTTGGTGCAGAGATCCACACAGGAGGCGTAGTCGGGGTCGGCTTTGCCCTCCATGATGCCGGCGATCTCCTTAAACTGGCGGCGCACCTCCACCACGATGGACTGGGCGGCCCGCTGCACGCCGCTCATGGTCAGGGCGGCGAAGAGGAAGGTGAGCATGGCGCCCACGAACAGGCCCACCAGAACGGCGGGGTTAGTGATGGAGAGATCCAGCGTGTCCACCTTGACCTTCACCACGTCCACATAGCTGACCAGCAGGGCCAGGGCGGTGAGGGCGGCGGAGCCGATGGCAAAGCCCTTGCCGGTGGCGGCGGTGGTGTTGCCCAGGGAGTCCAGGGCGTCGGTGCGGTTGCGCACCTCCTCGCCCAGGCCGCTCATCTCGGCGATGCCGCCGGCGTTGTCGGCCACGGGGCCGTAGGCGTCGGTGGCCAGGGTGATGCCCAGGGTAGACAGCATGCCCACCGCGGCGATGCCGATGCCATACAGGCCCTTGGAGAAAAGCTCGCCATAGTTGGCCGCATTGGTGGTCAGGGAACCGCCGGCGGCCAGGAAGGAGACGATGATGGCCACGCCGATGATGACGATGGGGGCGGCGGTGGACTTCATGCCCAGGGAGATGCCGCCGATGATGGTGGTGGCGGCGCCGGTCTCGGTGGAGTCGGCCAGGCCCTGGGTGGGCTTATAGGTGTCGGAGGTGTAGTACTCGGTAAAATAGCCGATGGCGCAGCCGGCCACCAGACCCGCCAGAATGGCGATGTAAGGGCCCCAGGAGCCCATGATGTAATAGGTGACGGGGGCGGCGATGACGGCGGCCAGCACGGCGGCGGTGTAGGTGCCTTTGCGCAGAGTAGCCAGCAGGGACTTCTGGGTGGCGTTCTCCTTGGTGCGGATCAGGAAGGTGCCGATGACGGAGCACACCACGCCCACCACGGCGATGATGAGGGGCAGAAGCATGGCGTTCCAGGTCAGGCCATCGGCGGCGTAGGCGGAGGCGCCCAAGGCGAAGGTAGCCAGAATGGAGCCCACGTAGGACTCATACAGGTCAGCGCCCATGCCGGCCACGTCGCCCACGTTGTCGCCCACGTTGTCGGCGATGGTGGCGGGGTTACGGGGGTCGTCCTCGGGGATGCCGGCCTCCACCTTGCCCACCAGATCGGCGCCCACGTCGGCGGCCTTGGTGAAGATGCCGCCGCCCACGCGGCCGAACAGGGCCATGAAGGAGGCGCCCATGCCGAACATGACCATGGTCTGGGCGATCTGGGCGGCCTCAAACCCTGCGATGTACTTGAGAATGTGGAACCAGATGGACACGTCCAGCAGACCCAGGCCCACCACGGTGAAGCCCATGACCGCGCCGGAGGAGAAAGCCACGTTCAGGCCCCGGTTGAGGCTCTCATGGGCGGCGTTGGCAGTGCGGGCGTTGGCGGAGGTGGCAATCTTCATGCCCACAAAGCCCGCCAGGCCGGACCAGATGCCGCCGGTCAGGAAGGCGAAGGGGATAAACCAGTTGTCCAGCATCCCGACTCCTGCCAAAATTAACAAAATGACGAAGACAATGATAAAGATCTTTGCAACGGTAGTATACTGGCGCTTAAGGTAGGCATTTGCGCCCTTACGGATGGATGCGGCCAGCTTTTGCATCAGTTCGGTGCCCTCTGAGAACTTGAGCACCTTCTTGGCTTGGGTTAAGGCGAAGATTAATGCAATTAATGCACCTACTAAGCCGACCCAAAACAGGTTTTCCAACAACTTTCCCCACTCCTTTTTTTCTTTGGAAGCCTTGTAACACAAGGCTTCCAGCGTTAAGAGACAATATAATATTAACGCAAAAAGGGGTGATTTGGCAAGTATATCTTAAGATAAGAAAGCGTCAAATCCTAGGATTTGACGCTTTCGACAAAAACGAATGATTGGTTTAAGAACGCTTCCATGCATTTCTGCTAAAGAGAACGAGAACAGGCAGAACCTCCAGGCGCCCGATCAGCATACACAGGGAGAGCACCAGCTTGGAGAAGCCGGAAAAGGCGGAGTAGTTGCCCATGGGGCCCACCAGCTCCAGTCCGGGGCCCACATTGCCGATGCAGGAGACTACGGCGGTGAAGGTGGTGCCAAAGGAGAAGTTGTCCACCGACACCAGCAGCGTGGCCCCCAGGGCGATGAAAAGATAGGCTGCAAAAAAGAGCTGGACGGAGCGCAGGCTGTCCTCATCTACCACCCGGCCGTCCAGCTTGACCACGTTGACGGAGCGGGGGTGCACCACCTGCCGGATCTCCCGGCGGATGCACTTGAGCAGGAGCAGAACGCGGGAGCACTTGATGGCGCCGCCGGTGGAGCCGGCGCAGGCGCCGATGAACATGAGCAGCACCAGCAGAATCCGCGAAAACTCCGGCCACAGGTTGAAGTCAGTGCTGGCGAAGCCGGTGGTGGAGATAATCGAGCCCACCTGAAATGCGGCGTGGCGCACGGCGGAGCCGTCCGCCGGATACATGGGCCAGATGTTGATGGAGATCAGGAGGGTGCTGAAAGCCACCACGGCCAGAAAGAAGCGCAGCTCGTCGCTGCGGAGCGCCTGGCGGACCTTGCCGCAGAGCAGCAGGAAGTAGAGGGCAAAGTTGATGGAGAAGACCAGCATGAAGAGCGTGATGATGACCTCAATGGCAGGGCTTTCATAGGCCGCAATAGACAGGTTTCTGGTGGAGAAGCCGCCGGTGCCCGCGGTGGCGAAGGAGTGAACCAGGCTGTCATACCACGGCATGCCGGCGATTCGCAGGCAGAAGACCTCCAGCAGAGTGAGGGCGCAGTAGATGCCGTAGAGGATTTTGGAGGACTGGCTGGTCTTGGGTACCAGCTTGCTCACAATGGGCCCGGGGCTCTCGGCGCGCATCACATGCAGGGTCCGTCCGCCCAGGCTGGGCAGCAGGGCGATGGTGAGGATCAGCACCCCCATGCCGCCCATCCAGTGCATGAAGGAGCGCCAGAAAAGGATTCCTCTGGGCAGGGGCTCCACTGCGGTCAGGACGGAGGCGCCGGTAGTGGTGAAGCCGGAGACCGACTCGAAGAAGCAGTCCACATAGGAGGGGAAAAAGCCGCTGAAAAAGAAGGGGAGGGCGCCGAAGGCGCTCATCAGCAGCCAGATGAGGGCCACGGCGAAAAAGCCCTCCCGGGGGAAAAAGTGGTCGTTGCTGCGTATGAGGGAAAGGGCGAGCCCCACTGCTCCCGTCATGGCAATGGACAGGAGGAAGGGAAGGGGATTTTCGCGGTAGAACAGGCAGACCAGCAGGGGGAGGAGCAGCGCGCCTGCCTCTACCAGCAGGGTCTTGCCCGTCAACTTGAAGACCAGGCGGAAGTTCATGCGTCGCCTCCCAGCTCCAGAAGGGAGTCCTCAAAGATGTCGTTGAGATCCAGAATCCCGTGGTTGCGGGATATGACGATCACGGTGTCACCAGCGGCGATGGAAGAGGAGCCGTCAGGGATTACGATACGGCCCTGGTGCACCAGGACGGCGACCAGGATGCCAGGCTTCAGGCGCAGCTCTCGCAGGGGGGTGTCCCGGTTTCGGGTGGTTGCATTGGCCACAAATTCCATAGCCTCGGCGTGGCCGTCGGCGATCTTGTAGAGGGCGTTCATGACGCTGCCCTTGGAGTTCTGCATACCGCGTACCACCTGAAGAATCTGCCCGGCGGTCAGCAGCTTGGGGGAGATCACGCTGTCCAGCCCAGCGGCGTGGGCGATGCCGGCATAATTCTGGCGGTTGGACTTGGCCACCACCTTGGGTATGCCCTGCTGCATGGCGTAGAGGGAGATAATGAGGTTGTCTTCATCCCGGTCGGTGAGGGCTACGAAGGCGTCGGAGGCGGTCACATCCTCCTCCTCCAGAAGTTCCTGGTCGGTGCCGTCGCCGCAGATGACCGTGGCCTTGGGCAGTACCTCGCTGAGATGGCGGCAGCGGTCCAGACTGCGCTCAATGATCTTTACGTGTATGCCAAGCCGCTCCAGAATGGCGGTGAGGTAGTGTGCGATTCGTCCGCCGCCCACCAGAAATACGTTGCGGCACCTGGGATTGTGCCGCCCCAGCAGGCGAAAGAAGGCGGTCAGGCCGGTAGGCTGGCCGATCAGATAGAGCCGGTCCCCCACCTGGGGCACAAAGGAACCGTCGGGGATGACCACATCTCCCTCCGCCCGCTCGGCGGCACAGAACAGCATAGGGAGGGACTGGAGCTGGCCGCTCTGGGCGGACAGGGGATGTCCCACCAGAAAGTCCTCCTCCCGCACCCGGAAGCCAATCAGCTCCACCCGACCCCGGCAAAAGGTCTCCAGATTGGCGGCAGGGGGAAAGCGAAGCAGACGGGCGATCTCCGCCGCCGCGGCGTTTTCCGGGTTGATGACCAGGTCGATGCCCAGGGCCTCCTTCAGCAGGGAGAGCTCCATAGCATATTCTACATTGCGTACCCGGGCGATCGTATACTTGGCGCCCAGCCGCTTGGCGGTCAGGCAGCAGACCATGTTGACCTCATCCATACTGGTGGCGGCGATCAGCACATCCGCAGCATCCACACCCGACTCTCTCAGGGCGGAAATGGACGCGCCGTTGCCTTTGACACACATGACATCCAGGGCCTCAGAGGCGTGGCGGAGAGCGGCGTCGTTGGTGTCAATTACGGTGATATCGTGCTCCTCCTGAGAGAGGTGCTCGGCGAGGGTAAAGCCCACCTTGCCGTCGCCCACGATGATGATTTTCAAGCTCCATACATCCTTTCAGAGCGCCCGGAGGTGCCCCACAACACATTGCATGCTAATCTTAACGCAATCTTAACACGCATGCAAGGACATTATGCGTAATTTGCCGAAAAAGAGCCCCTCTCCACAGGGAGAGGGGCTCTTTTTCGGCTTTTATACCGTCCATTCACTGTGCACCAGGCCGACCAGATACCAGTCACCCTGATAGCATTCAAACACCAGTTTGAGAGAACACCAGTCGTATCCGGCCATCTGTTCGTCCAGACCGGGAAAGTGATACTCCACAAAACGTCCCTCCGGATAGGCGGAGGCCACATTTTCCAGCGCGTTTCCCTGCATCAGAACGGTGTCTACCGCCGTCTCAGGGGCGGCAGTATAGTCGGCATTGAAGACGTAGCGCTCAAAATACTCCCGTCCGGTCAGTTCAATGGGGGCGCCGGTGCCGTCCTCAATACCCCACACATAAGGGATGTCGTCCTCGGGCAAGAGGACGAGCTGGGCGGGGAGGAGATTGCGGTCACAACTGGGCTCCACCGTGGAGTAAGGCGTCAGGGTAACCCCTTTCTCCGGGTGCACCAGCGCGGCCAGGGCCTCATAATCGCTCTCCTTCAGCGCGGCGAGAACCTGTCCGGCACGGTCGGACAGGCAGGAGGTGCCGGCGTCGGCCGGCGCGGCCTGGTAGAGGGTAGATCTACCCTCTACCTCAATAGCGTCCAGCGCGGAAACTGCGGGATACTCCGCTGCGGTGGCACGGACCGAGTTCAGGCTGGCAGAGGAGATCCCGCTGCCGAACAGGGTGCCCAGTGCAAGCCCGCCCAAAAGGGCGATCAGGGCAAATAGCACGGCCTTCTTCATCCGGTACACACCTTTCCTGTCAGGGGAAATTCACAATTCTTTATTTTAAAAGCAGCACACAAAAAAAGCAACAACAAAAGGTTACAAAAGCTAGGATGCTTTTGTATATCTTGCAATGATGGAAAAAAGGAGGTATAATAAAAAATAGTTTTTTGTCAGAACAAGGAGGATTATCATGCACGAACACGAGCTGCAATTTCATATCAAATGTAAGGCCGGCGACGTGGGCCGCTACTGTTTCCTGCCCGGTGATCCCGGCCGCTGCGAGAAGATCGCAGCCTACTTTGATAACCCGGTGAAGGTACAGAGCAACCGGGAGTACACCACCTATACCGGAACCCTTCTGGGGGAGAAGGTGAGCGTCTGCTCCACCGGCATCGGCGGCCCCTCTGCGGTGATCGCCATGGAGGAGCTGCACAACATCGGCGCGGACACCTTCATCCGGGTGGGCACCTGCGGCGGCATCGCCCTGCCCGTTAAGAGCGACGATGTGGTGATCGCCACCGGCGCGGTCCGCCACGAGGGGGCCAGCCGGGAGTACGCCCCCATCGAGTTCCCCGCCGTGTCCGACTATGAGGTGCAGAGTGCCCTGGTGCAGGCTGCCAAAAACCTGGGCAAGCCCTGGCACGCCGGCGTGGTGCAGTGCAAGGATTCCTTCTATGGACAGCACGACCCCAAGCGGATGCCAGTGAGCCAGGAGCTGCTCTACAAGTGGGAGGCGTGGAAGCGCCTGGGTGTCCTGGCCTCCGAGATGGAGTCCGCCGCCCTGTTCTGCTGTGCCGCCGCCCTGGGGGTGCGCTGCGGCTCCTGCTTCCACGTCATCTGGAACCAGGAGCGGGAGGCTGCCGGGCTGGATCAGGAGGAGAGCCACGATCTGTCCGCCGCCCTGGAGGTAGGCATCGAGGCCGTCAGGCTGCTGATCGAAGCCGACCGGGCCGCGAAGGGGTGAGCCGCAGAACCGCTCCGCCCTGCCTTTGCATAGTGAAAAATGCCTGGAACCATGTGGTTCCAGGCATTTCTTATTGCTTATTTTACCGTTTTCAGCGCCCGCATGGCGTTGAGAATGGCGATGACGGACACGCCCACATCGGCGAACACCGCCTCCCACATATTGGCAACACCGGCGGCGCTGAGCGCCAGCACCAGGAACTTGACGGCCAGGGCGAAGACGATGTTCTGACGGACGATGGCCAGGGTGCGCCGGGCGATTCGAATGGCGTCGGCAAGCTTGGAGGGCTTGTCATCCATCAGCACGATGTCGGCGGCCTCGATGGCGGCATCGGAGCCCAGGCCGCCCATGGCGATGCCGATGTCGGCCCGGGAGAGCACCGGGGCGTCGTTGATGCCGTCGCCCACGAAGGCCAGGGCCCCCTTGGGGGAGACCTCACCCAGCAGAGCCTCCACACGGGTCACCTTGTCGGCGGGGAGGAGCTGGGTGTGTACCTCGTCCAGGCCCAGCTCCTGTGCCACTGACTCACCCACGGCTTTGGCGTCGCCGGTGAGCATGACGGTTCTGCGCACACCACAGGCCTTCAGCGCGGTGATGGCCTCCTTCGCGTCGGGCTTCACCTCGTCGGAGATGACGATGTGGCCCAGGTAGACCCCATCGGAGGCCACGTGGACGGTGGTGCCTACCCGGTGACAGGGGTGCCAGCTCACGCCGATGTCCTCCATCAGCTTGTCGTTGCCGGCGCAGATCTGGCGGCCGTCCACTGTGGCCCGCACGCCCCGGCCGGACAGCTCCTCCACATTGGATACCCGGGAGGCATCCAATTCCTTGCCGTAGGCCTCCTTGAGAGAGCGGGAGATGGGGTGGTCGGAGTAGCTCTCCGCCAGGGCGGCCAGCTCCAGAAGCTGCGCCTCGCCGCAGTGGTCGGGATGGATGGCGGTGACGTTAAACACGCCGCGGGTCAGAGTGCCGGTCTTGTCAAAGACCACGAGTTCCGTTTTGGCCAGTACCTCCAGATAGTTGCCGCCCTTTACCAGAATACCGTTTTTAGAGGCCCCGCCGATGCCGCCGAAGAAGGACAAGGGGACGGAGATGACCAGGGCGCAGGGGCAGGAGACCACCAGGAAGTTCAAAGCCCGCTGGATGGAGTCCACCCATTGGATGGAGGTAAACAGGGGGGGCAGGAGGGCCAGAGCCACTGCGGCCAGCACCACGGCGGGGGTGTAGTACCGGGCGAACTTGGTGATGAAGTTTTCTGCCTTGGCCTTCTTGCTGGAGGAGTTCTCCACCAGATCCAGAATTTTAGCCACAGTGGACTCCTCAAAGGCCTTGGTGACCCGAACCCGCAGCAGGCCGGACAGGTTGACACAGCCGGAGATCACATCGTCGCCGGGCTGGGCCTCCCGGGGGAGGGACTCGCCGGTGAGGGCCGCAGTGTCCACATTAGAGGTGCCCTCCAGCACCACGCCGTCCAGGGGGATGCGCTCGCCGGCCTTGATGACGATGGTGTCACCCACCGCCACATCCTCGGGGTCTACCTGCCGGAGCTGACCGTCCACCTCAATGTTGGCGTAGTCGGGCCGGATATCCATCAGGGAGGTGATGGACTTGCGGGACTGGTCTACGGCATAGCTCTGGAAGAGCTCGCCCACCTGATAGAAGAGCATGACGGCCACGGCCTCGGGGTACTCCCCGCAGCCGAAAGCGCCGATGGTGGCGATGGACATGAGAAAGTTTTCGTCAAAGACCTGGCCGTTGCGGATGTTCTTCACCGCCCTCCACAGTACATCCCAGCCGATAACAGCATAGGGGATGAGGTAGAGCAGGAGACGGACCACCCCCTGGGCGGGGACGGTGTAGAGGAGCAAAAAGAGGACGGCGCTGATTAGGATGCGGGAGAGCATTTTTTTCTGCTTTTTTGTCATGGCGGTTCCCTCCAGAGGCGGGGACAGAGGGGGAAGCTCCCCTCTGTCCTGTTTTATTTCACCAGGATCTCGCAGTCAGGCTCCACTTTTTTGCAGACCCTGACTGCCTCCTTCACGATCTCATCAAAGCGGGCGTCATCCCCCTCGATGGTCATCTTCTGGGCCATAAAGCTGACGGAGGCGGCGGTGACGCCGTCGATCTTCTGGACGGCGGCCTCCATTTTGGCGGCGCAGTTGGCACAATCCAGATCTACCAGTTTGAACGTCTTTTTCATCTTCAACACTCCTCAAAACTTTTGATGGGTCATGGTCTCATTACCGCTGAGTCCACCGGGATACAGCTGGACGGGACGGAACACGGTTGGAGGGAGGCACCGCCCCCTCCAGAAAGGCGCAGCAGGCTGGCACGGCGGTCTCCTCCGCCACCGCCCGGCGGTCCCCCTCTTCGGCCAGGGCATAGGCAAACGTGATCCGCAATGAAGGAAAGCCACCGCTCACTCTTCCACGTGTTCCATCCCCTGGCTGATGATGCGGCAGACGTGCTCGTCGGCCAGGGAATAATAGAGGGTCTTGCCATCCCGGCGGAATTTGACCAGCTTGCTGCTCCGCAGGACCCGCAGCTGGTGGGAGATGGCGGACTGGGTCAGTCCCAGCAGATCAGCGATGTCGCACACGCACAGCTCGGACCGGAGCAGGGCGTAGAGGATCTTGATCCGGGTGGAATCCCCGAAGATCTTGAACAGGTCGGCCAAGTCGCTGAGCACCTCATCCGGCGGCAGGACCTGACGGACCTGGTCCACCGCGCCCTGGTGCACCTGGGTGATCTCACAGTGATCGACGAATTCCATAGCGGTCTCCTTTCTAACGTTTAAACATATGAGCGCTTGTTCATATATTATACTATGACAAGGGAGCCCATTTGTCAAGAGGAATTTTTAAATTTTCCAAATACCGGTGGAGATTTGGAAAAAAGGCTGATATAATGAGGGCTGCCCCCGAAAAAGGGCCAAAAACGGACGCCGGGGACAGAATGACGGAGAAAAGGAGCATGTTCCATGAATGAGATGTTGAAGCTGATGCACGACCGACGCAGCACCCGGGCCTACCGTCCCGAGCCGCTGCAGGAGGCGGTGATCCAACAGATCCTGGAGGCCGGCCGTTTCGCGCCCAGCGGGATGAACAAGCAGCTGAACCATTTTTATGTGATCACGGATCCAAATTATTTGGCAGACCTCACCGCTCTGGTCAGCCGCAAGATGGAGAACTACCGGGACAAGGACTTCCGCTATGGAGCCCCGGTGCTGGTTCTGGTGACCAACCAGAAGGAGAGCACCACCTGCGTCCAGGACGCCTCCTGTGCCATGGAGAACATGATGCTGGCCGCCTTCTCCTTAGGAGTAGGCTCCTGCTGGATCAACCAGCTCTACCGCACCCGGGAGGACCGGGAGGTCCAGGAGAAGCTGGCGGAGATCGGCGTGACGCCGGAGGAGATGCCGGTGGCCGCACTGGCCCTGGGCTGGCCCGCCGTGGACTTCCCCGGCCCCCGGGAGAAGACCGGGAACCTGGTGTCTTGGGTCCGCTGAGGCGGGGAACAAAAATTTTTCAGATCAGGGGGAACTTTTTGGGCAGGACCGTCGTCCAATGTAGGGTAAGACGATCCCAGGCGGATCGATCCCCCTAAAAAGGAGTTTGATCTGAAATGATGAAGCATCGCACCTTTGCCCTGTTTTTGGCCCTTGGCCTTTCCCTCTCCCTGCTCTCTGGCTGCGGCCCCAAGGAGAGCGGCAGCACCTCCCAGCCCGGGGG
>ERZ780150.1932-NODE-1932-length-11811-cov-2.614580_pt1 | contig 11811 bp, 10 predicted proteins | sample MGYA00511019_ERZ780150 | MGnify/ENA primary metagenome ERZ780150 (study PRJEB29588, sample SAMEA2151633) | human gut metagenome | biome: human gut; feature: human-associated habitat; material: faeces | place: Denmark | collected 2008/2010 ...
TCCCGAGCTGCATGGTGTTAGACAGTGCCAGCGAGGCCGTTACCTCGCATGTGGTAAACACCTTTTCTTCCGATTTAATTCGCCTGTACAAGGGGCACGACCTTGTGGGCACAGAGCTGGGCGCGGCGGCCAAAAACGTCATTGGCATTGCCGCCGGCATGCTGGACGGGCGCGGCCTTTCCAGCATGAAGGGTGCGCTGATGGCGCGCGGCGCCAGAGAGGTGGCGCGCCTGATTCGCGCCATGGGCGGCAATGAACTTTCCGCCTATGGGCTGTGCCATTTGGGCGACTATGAGGCAACGCTGTTTTCTGCACACAGCCATAACCGGTGCTTTGGCGAAAGCTTTATTCGGGGCCAGGCTTTCCACCAGCTTGCGGAAGGCGTGCCTACGGCCAAAGCGCTTGTCACGCTGGGGGAGGCGCATGGGGTAGACCTGCCCATCAGCCGGACAGTGTATGAAATCCTCTATTTGCATGTGGGCGCTGACGAAGCGCTTCGCCGCCTGTTCCAGCGCAGTGTAAAGGGCGAATTCGACACCTGAGTTTCTGCCGGTGCATAGGATGAGGGCAAAGGAGGCGCTTTGCCCATGACAGAATCGAATCAGTTTGCAAAAAGCATCCCGCGCGAAGACCTTCCCCTGTGCGACGGCGACACGGAAAACAATGACCTCACCTGCTGGAACGATACCCCGCCCCACGAAAACGGCGAGGGGCCGGATGGAAACGGCATGACGGTGATACCAAAGGACGAACCACCCGTATGCGGCTGCGAATGCGTTTGGCCGCACGGTGATGCGCTCTGTGAAAACAAGGCTGAGCAGGGGTGAAATGGCAGGCCCCGGCTGCCCTGTGCCCTACCGGGGCATCTGGCGGCCGGGGCTTTTTTCTGCGGCGGCAATGCCTGGCATGTGCTTGACGAACCGTACCAAATGTTGGATAATAACATTGATACGATTTTTGTAAAGGGGGGGTATGCGAACATGGCATACTACCACTGTCTGTTATTCGATTTGGACGGCACCCTGCTGGATTTTGGCGCGGCGGAAGATGCGGCCATCCATGAAACACTGGCCTATTACGGCTTTGCGCAGCCGCAGGAAGCCGTGGACGCATATAAACAAATTAACAGTGCGCTTTGGGCCGCGCTGGAGCGTGGGGAAGTGCGCCAGGAAAAGCTGGTGGTGCAGCGCTTTGAAAAGCTGCTGGCCGATTTTGGCGTGCAGGGCGACGCTGTGGCCATGAATGACCATTACCTTACCCGCCTTTCAGAGCGGGCAGATGTTTACCCCGGCGCGCAGGAAGTTCTGCAAGAACTGGCCGAAGTTGCCACGCTGGCCGTGGTGACCAACGGGGTAGACAGGGTGCAGGCCGGAAGGCTGCAGCGCTCTGGCCTTGCGCCGTACTTTGACGGTGTGTTTGTGTCTTCCCGCGTGGGGGCTTCGAAGCCGGCGCGCAAAATATTCGACCGGGCGCTTTCCACACTGGGGGTGGAAAACCGCGAAAAAGTGCTGATGATTGGCGATTCCCTCAAGGCGGATATTGCAGGCGCACAAAATGCGGGGCTTGCCGCCTGCTGGTGCGACTATGCGGGCCGCGGCCTGCCGGAAGGGACAAAGGCTACCCATGTAATTCGAAACCTGGAAGAGCTGTACCGCATTGTCATGGAGCCGGAGGAGCTGGAGCATGTTGGAAGTAAAGAAAAGCGCCATCAGGTTTGATTCCGCCAGCGGTGCGGACACCGTGGCCGGGTATTTTTACGAGCAGCCGGGCACAGCGCCCCGGGCCATTGTGCAGCTTTCGCACGGCATGTGCGAATATGTGGGCCGCTATGATGATTTCGCAGGGTTTCTTGTGAAAAACGGGTACGCCGTGTGCGGAAACGACCATCTGGGCCATGGCGCCACCAGCGGAGAGAACGGTGTGGACGGATATTTTGCCGCACAGGACGGGCGCAAATATGTGCTGCAGGATTTGCACCGCATGAACAGCCTTGCCTGCAAGCGGTGGCCGGGCGTGCCGGTTATTTTGCTGGGGCACAGCATGGGCAGCTTTTTTGCCCGCCTGTATGCTGCCACTTACCCGGAGACGATTTCCGGCCTGGTGCTCAGCGGCACCGGCGGGCCAAACCCGCTGGCAGGTGTGGGCCTTGCGCTTACTTCGCTGTTAGCCAGGCTGAAGGGGCCGCAGTACCGCTCTGATTTTGTGCAGAAGCTGGCTTTTGGCGCATACCTCAGGCGCGTCGATTCGCCGGCCACACCCTATGACTGGATCAGCCGCGACACCGATATTGTAGAACGGTATGCAAACGATGCAAAGTGTACGTTTGTGTTCACAGTAAGCGCTTTTCACGAGCTGATGCATATGGTGCGGGACGTGAATGCAAGAGGGTTTGCGCAAAAGCTTCCGAAGGGCCTGCCCATTGCTCTGTTCTCCGGCGATATGGACCCGGTGGGCAGTTATGGCAAGGGTGTGGTGAAGGTGTACGACGCCATGCGGGCGGCGGGCATCCAGGATGTGACGCTGAAGCTGTACCGCGGCGGGCGGCACGAGATTATCAACGAGACGAACCGCGCCGAAGTGTATGAAGACATTTTGACGTGGTGCAACGGGCATGTGTGAACGGCAAATAAAAAGCCCCGCCGGACGGCGGGGCTTTTTCAGGCAAAATCTTCACGCAGCCACATATAGGAATGACGGGATATGTTATTACAGGCAAGTGGAATTCAAAAATATTTTGGGGCTGAACTGTGCCTTGCGGATATCAGCTTTAGTGTAAATGAGCAGGACCGCATTGGTATCATCGGCCAGAACGGCGCCGGCAAAACGACGCTTTTAAAACTGATCACCGGCGAATATGAGCCGGACGCGGGCGAGCTTAGCTTTGCCCGCGGCGTGCGCGTGGGCTATTTGGAGCAGAACGCCGCGCTTCACCCGCAGCGCACAGTATACCAAGAGATGCAGGACGCATTTGCCCCGGTGCTGGCGGCCATGCAGGAGTTGCAGCAGGTGCAGGCCCAAATGGCGCAGAGGGCAGCCCCCGCACTGGCACAGCGCCACAGCGAGCTTCAGGCCGTGATAGACGCGGCAGATGGCTACCAGATTGACACACGCATCAAAAAAATATTGAATGGCATGGCTTTCCCGCAGGCGGAATGGGAAAAGCGGGTGGGCGTGCTTTCCGGCGGCGAGCACACGCGCCTGCGCCTTGCAAAACTGCTTTTGCAAAGCCCGGATATCCTTATTTTGGACGAGCCTACGAACCATCTGGACTTTGTCACCATGGAATGGCTGGAGGGGTATCTGAAACCCTATTCCGGCGCGGTGCTGGTGGTCAGCCATGACCGCTACTTTCTGGACGAGGTGTGCACACGCATCTTTGAGGTGGAAGACCACACACTCACCGCATATAAGGGCAATTATTCCGCCTATCTGCCGCAGAGGCAGGCGGCGGATGCCCTGCGGCAGAAACAGCACGATGCCGATGTGGAAAAGGCCAAAAAGCTGGAAGATTATATTGCGCGCAACCTTGTGCGTGCCTCCACCACAAAAATGGCGCAAAGCCGCCGCAAACAGCTGGAAAAGCTGGAGATTACCGCCGCCCCTAAGGGCGAGCGCCAGGGCCTGAAATTCCGCTTTACGTTCGATGTCACACCTTATAACGACCTTGTGGTGGCGAAAGATATTGGCATTGCGCTGGGCGGCCGCCAGCTGGTGCAGCACTTCACCCACACGGTGCACCGCGGGGAACGCCTTGTCATCGCCGGGCCAAATGGCGCGGGCAAATCTACGCTGCTGCGCGTTCTGGACGGTAAGCTGCGCCCCACACAGGGCAGCGTGCGCTATGGCGCCGGCGCAAAGCCGTCGGTGTTCGAGCAGCAGCAGCTTCGCCGTGCGGGCACGGTGGAAAGTGTGATTTGGGATAAATATCCACAAATGACAGAGCTGGACGTGCGCAGCCACCTCGCCCGGCTGGATTTCAAGGGCGAGGATGTGTTCAAACCGTGCAGCGCCCTTTCCGGCGGCGAGCTGGCGCGGTTGCGCTTTGCCGAGATGCTGCTGGAAAAGCCAAACCTGATGTTTCTGGACGAGCCCACCAACCATCTGGATATCTATACGCGCGAGCATTTGGGCGAGGCGCTGCGCGCCTATGAGGGCACGCTGATTCTGGTTACGCACGACCGATACCTGATGAACAGCCTGGGGTGCCCGGTGCTGTATTTGGAGAATGGCACGGCCACCCTGTATGCCAATTACGAGGCTATGATGCACCGAGACACTTCCGCGCCGGTGAACAAAAAAGAGGAAAAGGCAGAAAAGCCCGTGTGGGGCAAAGAGCAGCGGCGCAAAAAGGCGCAGCTGCGCCAGGACATCAAAGCCGTGGAAAATGAACTGGAAGCCCTGACGTTGAAAATTATGGACCTGGAGGCCGCGGTGAATGACCCCGAGGTGCTGCGGGACCATATCCGCCTGCGGGAAGTGTGTGATGAACTGGACGATGCCCGCTTCCATGAAACAGAGCTGGAGGCCCGCTGGGAGGCCCTGGTGGAGCAGCAGGAACAGATGGAGACGGAAGAAGGCGAGTAAAAGGGCTTTTACAATCGGAATCAAAACGAAAGCCCGCAGCGGGGCCCACCCGCCTGCGGGCTTTTTGTTATAGCTGCGCACTGTCGGTGCTGGCATTTTGCCCCTGCCTGGCACGGTGAAGCTGCACAAACACGGTAATTGCTACCGGCAGGCCGAACAACCCCACAAAGCCGAACAGCTTTGCACCAAGAAACATACCCATCAGTGTCACAAGCGGGTGCAGGCCAATTTGCTGGCCGACAATGCGGGGTTCCAGCATTTGGCGCACCACGCTGATGATGGCATATAAAATCAGCAGCCCGGCGCCAAGAGGCGCGTTCCCTGTAAGAAACGCACCCAGGGCCCATGGCACCAGCACGGTGCCGGTGCCCAGCACGGGGAAAATGTCCACCAAAGCAATGAAAGCTGCAAGCAAAAAGGCATATTGTACGCGCAGCAGGGCAAGGCCTATCAGCAATTCAACAAAGGTGATGGCAAGCAGAAAAACATACGCTTTTCCGAACTTAAGCAGAACATCTACACTGCTTTCTTTGATGGCAAACAGCGTGCGGCGCGCCCTCTGCGACAACACCCGTGCCAAAAAGGAAGTGATGGTATAATAGTCTACCGTGTAGAAAAACGAGGAGATGACGGTGAGAAGAAAGCTCATCAGAAAGGAAGGCAGGCCGCCCGCCAGCCCTGTCACAGCGCTAAGCGCGCCCTTGGAGAGGTCCATCACAAGGCTGGATAGTGTCTGGTCTATGCTTTGCCCTGCACTGGAAATGAACCCCAGCAGCGTGGGGCTCAACGCGGCTGCAAAGCGTTCGATGGCACGCTGTACTTCATCGAATGCAGGGGCGATATACCCGTCGTAAATGCCGGGCAAACGGGCGATGGCATCCTGCAGAAATATGACAAGGCGCGTGCCCAGCACAATCAGAAGTGTGGCGGCCAGCGTGTAAAATACGGCCAGGCAGCACACTGCCACCAGCCGGCGCGAGCGCTGTGTGGTTTGAGAAAGACGGTTGATCCATGGTTTCAACAGAAAGGCAATGCAAAACCCAAGCACAAAGGGGGCCAAAGCGGGGAGAAGATATTTTGCGCAGGCATATATTAGCCCGGCAATGATACACCAATACAATATGTGCAAAATAAACGCACGCATCTTTTCTGTCTGCATGTAAGCCCTCCCTTTGAAATTTGGCGCTGGCCGCCGCTTTTTAGTATTGCCCTGCGCAAAGAAACCAAACGGTGTAAAAAGAAAAAGAAAGTGTCAGAGCAAAGGCCCGTACCGGTAGATAGGGGATGGCTGTGCGCGCAGAACAGGTTTGACTTGCACTGGGCAGCGCATCGGTTTACAATAGGTACCAGTTCCCGTTTTCAATGCGGAAAGAGGCACAGTCATGCTCTGTGCAGAGAGGAAAACCGGCGTGTTGCCGCCAGGCAACGCAAAAAAGGAGGCTTGCCCATGGATACCCTGGTAGAACTTTATGACAAAGAACCGCTGGAAAATGTGCTGGCAGGCTGTATTTTTTGCCCCAAGCGAGTGGTGTATCTGTGTGACGGGCGCGATTCGTCTCTTCGAAAAGAGCGTGCGGTGGGGCGCTTGTTTCAAAGCCGCGGCCTGCATGTGGAAACGCGGTTCTATTATATGAATACGGCAGACCCCGCAGCAATCGAGCACGTGCTGCTGGCCGTTGCCCGGGACTACCCAGGCTGCGTGTTCGATTTCACCGGCGGCCGGGACCTTGTTCTGCTGATTGCGGGCCTTGTGTGCAGGGAAAAGCAGCTGCCCGGTTTTTATATCGATGCCCGGCGCGGCCGGTTTATTAACCTTGGCGGCTGTGATGCGCTGGCGCAGCAGTTCCATATGCCGCAGTTTTGCATAGAAGACGTTCTGGCGCTTTCCGGGGCACGGCTTGCCGGGTGCGGGCACTATGGGCTGGAAGAGATAGGCCCCAAGTTTGAGCGGCAGGCAAAAGACATTTTTTCCATGGTGCTGGAGTCCCCCGCCCGGTGGGCCGCGCTGGTGCGCTGGCTGCAGGCTGCCGATGCAGAAAAAGACACCCTGCGCGTGTGTGCACAGCCGCAGCTGAAGGTGAACAGCCGGTTTACGGCGCGCTGTGAAACAGCTCTGCTTCGGCGGCTGGAAAAAAAATGGAAACCAGCATTGGGAAGAATGCAGCTTCGGCGGCTGGAAAAAACCGGCGCCTTGCAAGAGCTGGTTTTGGGAAAGGCCATCTCTTTCCGCTATGCGGACGGGCGCATGATGCGAAGCCTGCAAAACGATGGCATTTGGCTGGAACTTGCCTGTTTTTTTGCAGCGCGTGAGGCCGGCATTTTCTGTGATGTGCGCACCAGCGTGGTGGTGGAGTGGACTGTCAGCGAAGAAAAGGGAACACCGCCTACGCGCAATGAAATTGACGTGATGTGTGTGGCGGGCACAATGCCGGTGTTCATCTCGTGCAAAATGGCTTCGCCTTCGCCGCTGGCACTTTCCGAAATTGAAGTGCTGTGCCGGCGCTTCGGCGGGGAGGCTGCACGTGCTGTAGTGGTCACTGCGGCAGAGCCGCGCCGTGACAGCCCGGCAATCTATCAGCGTGCAAAAGACCTTGGCATCACACTGATTGGCGGCGATGTGCTGCGCACAGGCAAGTTGGCCCAGTGCTTGCGCCGTGCCGCGAAATGAATGGGAAAGAGGGAACCGGATATGACACCAGACAAGTTTGAAGAAAACTTTATCATCCACGACCATGAAGCGGATTGCATGCGCCGCTTTACACCGGGCGCTGTGCTGCGCCGTGCGCAGCAGGTATCCACAGATCACTGTGACACCCTGGGCCTCACGGCACAGGTGTATGAGCAGACGCACACGGCTTTTCTGCTGGCAAAGCTTTCTGTTCAATGGCACCGGCAGTTGCACACCGGGGACGAAGTGCATGCCGTCACCCACCCCAGCGCCCCTCAGCGCGCCACCTATTACCGCCTGACCGAGTTTTACCATGCCCGCACGGGGGCGCTGGCCTGCACGATAGATACGCGCTGGGTGCTGGTGGATACAAACACAAAGCGCATCCTGCGCAAGGCGCCGGATGCCTTGCCTATCCCCTTCACATTACCGCCCCGCCAGGAGACGAAGCTGGAACTTCTGAAAGCGGATACTGCGCCGGTAGGGCAGGTGACTGCCGGTTTTTCGCGCTGCGATGTCAATGGGCACCTGAACAACACGCAATATGCCGATATTCTGTGCGATTATGTGCCGGCCGGGCAGATGAAAAAAAGAGATATACGCCGTCTGGTGCTTGCATACCATAGAGAAGTGCCAATGGGGCACAGTTTTGCGTTGAACCGCGGCGAAGTGGAAAATGGCTATTATTTTGTGGGAGAAAGTGATGGTGTCAAACATTTTGAAGCCAATGTGCTTTGGGAATAAGGCCATGGCTTGCGTGGGGCAGCTTTTGGTGCCGGTGGACAGCCTTGCCTGTCTCGTTAGGGGATTGGCGTTGAAAAAAGGGCAAGATGTCGTGTTGCTTTCACAAAATCTTTACAAATTAATGACAAAATGCCCTTGACAAACGATGACAAAAGGGTTACAATTTAGCTGCAAGGAAGTTACAAGGCTTCTGCAAGTGCACTTTTTCATCGGGTGCGGGCCCTCTCCTCCGCCACAGCTTTCTCCTATCTGTGGTTTTCGGGTGCCGCACAATCTTTTCAAACTCCATTTCACAAGGCAAAAAGCCCCCGTGCAAGGCACACGGGGGCTTTTTGTATGTTTTGCCCACAAAAGCGTTAGTGCCCACAGCTTTTTTCGGCGGGCGGCAGAACAAAACAAGGCTTTCGAAAACAGGCGAATTGTGGTACGATAAAGAAAATTGAAGGCAGGGCGGGCGTACGCCTGGCTCTGCAGGAACACAGAAAAGGAGAACGAGACGATGGCTACTTATTTCAGCGAACCTTCCCGCACCTTTGGGGAGTATCTGCTTGTGCCAGGGTATTCTTCCGCCGAGTGCATCCCGGCGGCGGTAAGCCTGAAAACACCACTTGTAAAGTATAAAAAAGGGCAGGAAGAATGTCCGCTCTCTCTGAACATCCCAATGGTATCGGCAATTATGCAGTCTGTCTCGAACGATACGATGGCGATCGCGCTGGCGAAAGAGGGCGGCATTTCCTTTGTGTACGGGTCGCAGAGCGTAGAGGATGAGGCGGCCATGATTGCGCGGGTGAAAAGCTATAAAAAGGGCTTTATCACCAGCGATTCCAATGTGCGCCCGGACGCCACACTGGCCGATATTCTGGAACTGAAACGGCGCACCGGCCATTCCACAGTGGCTGTCACGGATGACGGCACGGCACATGGCAAGCTGCTTGGTATTATTGGCAGCCGCGATTACCGTGTTTCGCGTATGAGCCCGGATGTGCCTGTGACGGATTTTATGACGCCGTTTGAGCATATTGTCACCGCCCCGGCAGATACCACACTGAAAAAGGCGAACGACATCATTTGGGACAACAAGCTGAACGCGCTGCCCCTTATTGATGAAAACCAGCACCTGCAGTATATCGTGTTCCGCAAAGACTACGATTCCCACAAGGAAAACGTAAACGAACTGCTGGACAAGAATAAAAGCTATGTGGTGGGCGCGGGCATCAACACGCGCGACTATGAAACGCGGGTGCCCGCCCTGGTAGAGGCCGGCGCAGACGTGCTGTGTATCGATTCTTCCGAGGGCTTCAGCGAATGGCAGGCGCGCACGCTGAAATGGATTCGCGACCGGTACGGCGATGCGGTAAAGGTGGGCGCGGGCAATGTAGTAGACCGCGACGGTTTCCGCTTCTTGGCCGAGGCCGGTGCCGATTTCGTGAAGGTGGGCATTGGCGGCGGTTCTATCTGCATCACACGCGAAACCAAGGGCATTGGCCGCGGGCAGGCCACGGCTACCATTGAGGTGGCTGCGGCGCGCGACGAATACTTCAAAGAGACGGGCGTCTATGTGCCCATCTGCTCGGACGGCGGCATTGTGCACGATTATCACATTACGCTGGCGCTTGCCATGGGTGCAGATTTTGTGATGCTGGGCCGCTATTTCTCGCGCTTTGATGAAAGCCCCACCAACAAGCTGAAAATTAACGGCCAGTTCGTGAAAGAGTACTGGGGCGAGGGCTCGAACCGTGCGCGCAACTGGCAGCGGTATGACCTGGGCGGCGCACAGAAGCTGAGCTTTGAAGAGGGCGTGGACAGCTATGTGCCCTATGCTGGTGCCCTGAAAGATGGCGTAAGTGTAACGCTTGCCAAAGTGCGCAGCACCATGTGCAACTGCGGCGCGCTGTCTATTCCAGAGCTGCAGGAAAAAGCACGCCTGACGGTGGTTTCCTCCACCAGCATTGTGGAGGGCGGCGCACATGACGTGATGCTGAAGAACAAAGCTGCCTCCGTGGCAGAATAAAGGGAGGTTTTTTGGAATGGAACTTGCATTGCAGCAGGAGAAGGCAAAACACCTTCGCGCAGATATCCTGAAAATGCTGTGCTGCGCAAAATCGGGCCATCCGGGCGGGTCGCTCTCTTGTGTGGAGATCCTGATGGCGTTGTATTATAACGTGATGAAGGTGGACCCTTCCAACCCTCATTGGGAGCAGAGAGACCGGTTTGTGCTCTCGAAAGGGCATGCGTGCCCGGCGCTGTACGCCGTATTGGCCGATAAGGGCTTCTTCCCGCGGGAAGAACTGTGGACGCTGCGCAAAACGGCAAGCCATTTGCAGGGCCACCCGGATATGCGCAAAACGGCTGGTGTGGATGTGAACACCGGCTCTCTTGGGCAGGGTGTTTCCATTGCCGGCGGCCTTGCCATGGCGGCCAAATACAAAGGGGAAAACCACCGTGTGTTTGCCCTTGTGGGCGATGGCGAGATACAGGAGGGCATTGTGTGGGAAGCGGCAATGAGCGCTGCACACTACAAGCTGGATAACCTCACTGTCATTTTAGACCACAACGGCCTGCAAATTGACGGCAGAAACGATGAAGTGATGAGCATTGGAGACCCCATGAAAAAGTATGAGGCTTTTGGTTTCGCATGCGTGAAGGTGGCCGATGGGCACGATATTGGCGCCATTGTAGCCGCGCTGAACACCCCGCATGAGGGCAAGCCTCTGTTTGTGTGCTGTGAAACGCACAAAGGCCATGGCGTGTCGTTTATGGAAGATCAGGTGGGCTGGCACGGAAAGGCGCCCAGCCGGGAAGAATATGAAAAAGCGCTTGCAGAATTGGGGGTGCAGGACAATGGCTGAGGGAAAGTCTTTGAGAATTGCCTACGGCGAAGAGCTGTGTGAGCTGGGCAAAGAAAACAGCAAGGTTGTCGTGCTGGACGCAGACCTTGCGGGCGCCACAATGACAAAGCTGTTCAAGGCGCAGTATCCAGAGCGTTTCTTCGATTTCGGAATTGCCGAGGCGAACATGGTTTGCGCGGCAGCCGGCATGGCCCATGAAGGGCTGGTGCCCTTTGTTTCCACCTTTGCGCTGTTCGGGGCGGGGCGTGCCTATGAACAGATTCGCAACAGTGTGGCATATGTCAATGCCAATGTGAAGTTCTGCCTGACGCATTCCGGCCTGTCCGTGGGGGAAGACGGCGGCAGCCATCAGAGCATTGAGGACATTGCCCTGATGCGCGTTTTGCCCCATATGACGGTGCTGGTGCCGTGCGATGCGCTGGAAACGCAGAAAGCCGTGCGCGCTGCGGCCGAGATAGAGGGCCCGGTTTATGTGCGCGTGGCGCGCCCGGTGTGCCCCATTCTTACGGGCGAGGATACGCCGTTTGTGCCCGGCAAGGCCAATGTGCTGCGCGAGGGCGGCGACGTGGCCATTGTGGCCACGGGCCTGATGGTGCAGCGCGCCCTTGCGGCGGCGGAAATGCTGGCGCAAGAGGGAATACAGGCCGCTGTGCTGAATGTGCATACCATCAAGCCGTATGACGCACAAACCGTGCTGGAATGGGCGGAAAAGTGTGGCGCCGTTGTCACGGCGGAAGAGCATTCGCTCATTGGCGGGCTGGCTTCTGCCACGGCGGAAGCACTGATGGGAAAAACCAGTGCAAAATTTGCTGCGGTGGGCATTGAGGATAAGTTCGGAAAATCGGGCAACCCGGACGAACTGTTCGAGGAATATGGCCTGACGGCAAAGCATATTGCAGAAAAGGCAAAGGGGCTTTTGGTCTGAGTTCCATGGCCCCAAAACCGGCCAGGGCTGGCACTTGTGCC
>ERZ780150.1936-NODE-1936-length-11802-cov-2.534094_pt1 | contig 11802 bp, 7 predicted proteins | sample MGYA00511019_ERZ780150 | MGnify/ENA primary metagenome ERZ780150 (study PRJEB29588, sample SAMEA2151633) | human gut metagenome | biome: human gut; feature: human-associated habitat; material: faeces | place: Denmark | collected 2008/2010 ...
CATCGCATTCGGCGCACTCTACCCATTTTCCCTTTTCAAACCGGTTTTTAGAGGTGACCTAAAATTTTTCTGAAAAACCACTTGACAAACCGTGTTTGACGTGATATAATAATTATGCTGTTCTAAAGACAGCAGGCTGACGAAAGTCTTTAATGGTTAACACCGCCTGCCGAGGAATGGGAATGAGATTATAACATCTGCTCCCTTTCTGTGTCTACAGAGAGGGATTTATTTTTCTCCTCATTACTGAACAGCGCAAATTTAGTAAAGGAGTGAATTAAATGCCTAGTAAAAGCGTACTCGAACAGAAGCAGGCATATGTCGCTGACTTAGCTGAAAAGCTCAAGAACGCTGCCGGCGGTGTTCTCGTTGACTACAAGGGTATCTCCGTTGAGGCCGACACCAAGCTCCGTAAGGATCTTCGTGAAAACGGCGTAGAGTATTTCGTAGTTAAGAACACACTGCTCAAGCGTGCAGCTGAAATCGCAGGGATAGAGGGTCTTGAGCCCGCGCTCTCCGGCACAACTGCTATCGCTCTTTCCGCTGAGGACATCATCATTGCCCCCAAGCTCCTGTTCAAGCAGACCGAGGCTCCTGACAGCACATTCGCTATCAAGCTCGGCTTCATCGATGGCAAGGTTATTTCTAAGGAAGAAGTTGAAGCTTACGCAAAGCTTCCGTCCAAGGAGACCCTGCTCTCTCAGCTCGTATTCATGCTTCAGTCTCCGATTCAGAGAGTTGCTATCGCACTCAACGAGATCGCAAAGAAGAACGAAGAGCAGTCCGCTTAATTGCGGCGCAGCCTGCGATTTGCTTCGCACGGCTTAAACTTACTGCGTGAAAACGCACAATAATTTTAATTTAATGGAGGATACTAAAATGGCATCTGAGAAGATTACCGCTATGATCGAAGAAGTTAAGGCTCTTTCCGTTCTCGAACTGAACGAGCTCGTTAAGGCACTTGAGGAAGAGTTCGGCGTTTCCGCTGCTGCTGTAGCTGCTGCTCCTGCTGCTGGCGCTGGCGCTGCTGCTGCTGAAGAGAAGACCGAGTTCGACGTTGTTCTCGCTTCCTTCGGCGACGCTAAGATGGCTGTTATCAAGGCTGTTAAGGACGTTCTGGGTCTGGGTCTTAAGGAGGCTAAGGAGCTCGTTGAGGCTGCTCCTAAGGCTCTTAAGGAAGGCGTTTCCAAGGCTGAGGCTGAGGAGATCAAGGCTAAGCTCGAAGAGGCTGGCGCAAAGATCGAGCTCAAGTAATTTCTGTTATTTACGCTCACTTTACACATATACCCCCGTTCGCAGGATCGGGGGTTTTGTTTTTTAACTATGGCAACACCACACAAAGACCATCTATTGGATTTTGCACGTGTCTTGCTTGCATCTTTTCCGTCATCTTGCACAATTCGTCCTAGCAAGGCGTCAGCCTTGCGTCGTCCTCATTGTACAATCTGACGAAAAATCTGACTGCGCAATACACGCACAATCTTTGTGCGGTATTGCCCTATATTTCACTATTCAACATTGACAAATGCGATTCTTTGTGGTATCATTAAGATGAAAACTGGTAACTTAATTCAAGTTAGTTCACGAAAAGGGTAATTGATATGTTCAAGGGAAAAGACAAGAACTACAGGATCCTCGGCATATGCGGCTCCAAAATGCCGAACGAGGATGTCAAGAGCATGATGGACTCAATATGCAGAAGCGCTGTAGACAGTGGCTGGAAAGTCATGATGTTCACCACTTTCTGCGACCTGTACAGCCGCTCACATGAAACCACGGGTGAAGCCAGCGTCTATAAGGTGATAAATACTGATATCATTGACGCTCTTGTAGTGCTGCCGGGCTCCATCAATAACAACGATGTTTCCGCTTCAATAATCGCCGCCGCAAAAGACGGTAATATCCCGGTGGTCACAATAGACGGACATTTCGACGGAGTTCCCAGCGTAATGTTCGACTACGTCACCACCTTTGAGCGGATAATCCGTCATGTCGTTGAGGACCACCACTGCCGCACCGTGAATTTCATAGCGGGATTCAAAGATAACGACTTTTCTGAAGCCCGCATCGACTGCTTCAAGCGCGTACTAGCTGAAAATGGCATCGAATTTGACGAACGCAGGTTAGGCTACGGCGATTTCTGGGAGGAACCCACACGCCGCGCCATGGACTGTTTTGTGGAAAGCGGTCTTCCCATGCCAGAGGCTATCATCTGCTGCAATGATTCCATGGCGATAACCGTCTGCCAGTACCTTTCGGAAAAGGGATACGCTGTCCCGGATGATGTGATTGTCACCGGATTCGATGGCATCGAACTGGAGAAATTCTATCAGCCAAGGCTCACCACTGGCTGTGTGGATTACTCGGCAGTGGGCGCAAAAACGATGGAAATAATCGGGAAAGTGCTCGCCGGAGATACTGTCCGTGACGCTGTGATACCCTACAGAATGCAGCTCGGCGGCTCCTGCGGCTGCAACAAAACAGACTCGGCAAACGCCTGCGATAAAATAATCAAACTCTATGACAGAGTCGGCAATTCGGTCTGGCACGAAGACTATATGTTCAGCTTTCTCAGAAAAGCAACACGGTGCCGTAATCTTTCAGAGCTTGCAGATGTTATGGCTACCCATGGCGACTACTTCGAATGGTTCTGCCTGAACACGGATCTTTTCAGCAAAACGCCTGACGAAGCGCGCTATCACGATCTTTTCACTGAAAAAATGAACGCGTTTTTTGTCCGCAGAATGGAAAATCACACCAACACCGACATCATTTTTCCGGCTGAAAATATTCTGCCCGATCTTGAAGATACGCTTGATAAGTTTGATGTGCTGTATTTCTCGCCGCTGCATTTTATGGACGAAGTTCTGGGTTACGCCTGTGCGGCTATCGCTTTTGCAGACGAATTTATTTACTCCAACCGCCGAAGATATATCAGCAATACAGTCCAGATACTGGAAAATCTGATACATCGCGTGAAGCTGGAACGAATGAACAGCGAGCTTGCTGAAATGCACATCCGCGACCCGCTGACAGGACTTCTCAACCGCCGTGGATTCTACAAAAAATTCGACAAGCTGTGCGGCGAGGGAAAATTCATCTATCTTTTCTCCATCGACATGGACAGGCTGAAATATATCAACGACAATTTCGGACATAACGAAGGCGACCGTGCGATAAAGACAGTCGCAGCAGCGCTGATGTCCGCGCCCGGCTACGAGCTGGTATGTTCGCGGTTCGGAGGTGATGAATTTGCCGTGATAGGCTCCGGCGATGATTTCAGCCCGGAGGACTATATCACGGAGGTCAGGGCTTATCTTGCGGGCTACAACCGCAGTTCCGGCTGCCCTTACCGCGTGGAAGTAAGCGTCGGCATGGAAAAAACTGATCTTTCAGGATGGAGTTCTTCCGACAGCATAGACGATATCATCAGAATAGCTGACGCCAGAATGTATGAAGACAAGCGCAGCAGAAAAGCTGTAAGGGAGCAGTAACAGCGTCAATCAGACCTGCAATAAACTCAAGCCTTTTATCGCAGGTCTTTTTTGTACAATGTTAACAAAGATACGCTATTGTTATTGTTGAAGTATTGCAAATATAATCCAGGTATGATATAATTAATATAAAAAATATGATTCTGAAGGTGATATGATGACTGAACGTATTTTCTACCTTGATATTGCCGCGCTGGTGATCCTTGTTATAGCTCTGATATCACAGCTCACCCGCCGCATGACCAAAGGCACTGCAAATCATTTCTTTCTGATCCTTGTATCGGTAACACTGCTGAGCTGCAGTCTTGAAATATGGGCAGACGCGCTTGACAACCTCTGCGTTCCGGATCTGATGTTAAGGCGGTTTGCTCATTCGGTGCAGATGATAGTCTACAATACCACAACGCCATGCTTCCTTTTATATGTGCTGAGCCTGACCAGCGTATGGTACAAGCTGCCGAGGCAAAAATCAATGTGGATAACGCTGGCTGTGCCATATATCGCTGACATTTCGCTGCTGATATGCAACATATTCACCGGAACTGTTGTCGATTATCCAGATGGTGTATATACGATAAATCCTATGGCTTACGTTACCTATGCGACAGCCGGATTCTATATTATCATCGCAATGTGCTATGTGTTGTTCTATCACAAATTGTTCTCATTTCCGAAGATAGTCTGCCTGCTGTTCCAGATACCGCTTGCGGGAGTTGCAGGCGTCCTGATACCGATGTTTCCGGATATCTGCGTTACCTCTTTCACAGGTGCGGTCGGCATTCTGCTGATCATCGCTATGATACAGCGGCCGGAAGAAATCATTGACTCCGCCACCGGATTGCGCAAAATGAGCGCCTATGCGGACGATATGAAAAAATACTTCCTGACTGCAAATCAGGTATCAATTATCATGGTCAACATTTCCAACTATCGGACAATCAGCAGCATTATAGGATATGAACTGATGAACGAGCTGCTGATGAATGTCGGCAGAATAATGATAAATACGAAAAAAAGCATAAAGAATTACGGTGAAGTATATAACATCGGTGAGGGCTGTCTGCGTCTGACTCTCAACAACTGTGACAGCGACCACACGCAGAAAGCCGCCGAAATGATAAACAGCGAGCTAAAAAAGACTTTCAAGATAAATCAGTACGACATCAATCTTATTGCATATGTATGCACCGCGCAGTGTCCGGAAGATATCCGCGACCTTAAGTCGCTGACAACTTTCGGTGCAGAGTTCAGTTCCAAGATTCCATATAACGGCGAAGTGCTGCACGCCAGCAGCGCAAGCGTTAAAAGAAGCATGACCCTGCTGTCAGAAATTGACTGCATAATAGACAACGCATTTGCAAATCATGGATTCCATGTCTACTATCAGCCAATCTATTCCGTTGAAAACAAGAGGTTCGAATCTGCAGAAGCGCTGCTCAGGCTCATCGACGAAAAAGACGGATTCATCTCCCCTGAAATATTTATTCCCGCCGCTGAAAAGAGCGGAGCTATACACAAGATAGGCGAGTTTGTGCTTGAGGAAGTATGCAGGTTCATCGGCAGCGATGAGTTCAAAAAGCTCGGATTAAGCTATATCGAGGTGAATCTTTCCGTTTCACAGTGCATGCAGCACGGTCTTTCAGAAAAGATACTCGGAATAATGAAGAAATACGGAGTTTCTCCGGAGCAGATAAACCTTGAAATAACCGAGACCGCCGCCAGCTTCGACCAGAGCGTGATGACCGAGAATCTCGCAGAACTCAGCAGCGCAGGAATATCTTTCTCGCTTGATGACTATGGCACGGGCTATTCCAACATGTACCGCATCGCAGCTCTTCCGCTTAAGATAGTGAAGCTCGACAAATCCTTCGTGAACAACCAGACCAGCAAAATGTGGACTATCCTTCAGAATACCGTTAAAATGATAAAGGACCTCGACATGGAGATAGTAGTCGAAGGTATCGAAACCAAGGACATGGTAAAGAAGTTCTCAGACCTGCGCTGCGACTACATACAGGGCTATTACTACTCAAAGCCTGTTCCTCAGGACGAGTTCGTGAAATTCGTCAGCGAAAGAAACAGCGCAGCCGCTTCCGTATAAGCAAACCCCTCCGACTCTGACCGGAGGGGTTAAATAGTAAATGCTGCCGCAATAGTGCGACAGCATTTTGCGTTTATCAGCCGTTGATTATGGAATCAATTACCGGTGAGTACTCGGCGCTGAGCTTTGTGAAGGACTCGCCGTGGAACATCGGGTCGAACAGGATAGTGTTGCAGATGGTCTTGAGATCGTCGTTGAAGCCCCAGCAGTCGTCGAAAGTGAAGCTGAACTTGCTCGGATCCATCATATCCTGCCAGAGGTCATACTGACGCTCGTCCCAGACAAGCGCCCACTTCTGAAGTCCCTCGTACTTGCCGCTGGTGAAGTAAACAGGCTCGGGATTTATCGCTTCCTGCTTCTTGGTGGCATTTACAGCCGGGTCAGTTTCGTAAACGCGGCAGAGGTTGATCCAGTCGAGAGCGCCCTTCTTGTTCTTTGCACCCTTTGCAACAAGGTATCCGAAGGTGTCGTACGCGATGTAGTATTTGTCAGCCTGCGGGTCTCTCGGGAACGGAACAAACGCGAAGTCAGACACGGTATTGCAGATGTCGTCCGCTGCGCCCGGCTTATTCTGAACCTGACCGGCTGCCGCGCCGTATGTCCACTCGGGGTTCATGCCCAGGAACAGAATGCGGTCGGAGTTATCAGCCCAGAGCTGCGGAGATACCCAGTCGCCTATTTCGTTCTGATAGGTCAGACCGTTTCTGTAGAGGTCTGCGCAGTATTCCATCGCGCGGGATACGTTGATATCGCTGATGTTGTTCCTGGCGGTGCCGTCCTCCTGTACCTTTACAAGAGATGTGCCAGTCGTTGCGATGAAGCTCATCGCGCCCTCGCCGATGTGGCTGTCGTCAGCGCTGCACCAGTCGATAAGGAGCTGCTTAAATGTATCCCATGTCCACTGATTGTTCATGTAGAGGTCGTAGGGATCGTCAAGCGCGTATTCCTCAAGGGACTTGCGGTTGTAGTTCAGCGCGAAGTTGGTGGTTATGCGGTAGGGATAATAATAGTGCTTGCCCTTGTACGCAAAGCGCTCAGTGGTCTCAGCCATGCCAGACCACAGCGGGGAGGTCATGTCGATCTCGCCGTCGAGCGGCTCCTACATATTCTTGCTCATGCCCGTTGGGAAGGACTGCCACTCGTATCTTACGATATCCGGAGAATCGTCCGAGGATATCATAGTAGCCAGCTTCTCAAAATAAGCCGAGCCGCTGGTTGTTGATACATACTCAATATCGCCGCCGTAAAGTTCGCTGTTGAATATCTTGTACTGCTCGGAAGCGCTGCCGTCGGTGATGAGGTCATAGTAGCCGAGCCACACGATCGTGCCGCTGTTGCCGTCGGGAGTGTAGGCGTCGGTGCCGACTTCCTTGATTTCCGCGTCGGTGGGAGCGTTATCGTCCGGGTCGGTGGTCGTGGTCGCTGCTGTAGTAGTCACAGCGGAGGCGCCCGGTGTGTTCCCTGCGGAATTTCCGCCGGATACCGCCGGCTCCTCATCACACGCGGTGAGGCTGAGGATCATTCCCGCAGCAAGCAATCCACTAAGTATTCTTTTCATTGATGTCATGTTTCTCCTCCTGATTTCTTATGATGTCATCATCAAGATAACGTTTACATTATACACCTTTCCGAAGAAAAATGCAAGTAAAAATCAGGTAATTACTTAAATTCCTTTTTACTTTTCAAATCTGAACGATCTGAAATCGAAATCGCTGCCGGGAAGGAATGTAAAACTGATGTTCTGCTTACCTGCAATGCCATCCAGCGGGAACTCACGCTCAACATAGCCGGATTCGCCTTCCGTTCTGAACTCGCAGAGAATACGCTCTGTTCCGGCGGTAAGGTGGATACTGTTCAGCGGCAGCGGGGATCTTCCGCAGATAACGAGCTTCGACGGCCGCCCGTCCGTGAAGTCAAACTCGCCGAAATCAAGCACGACGTTGTTGCCGATCCCTGTCACTTCGTCCTCACACTTGGTGAACTTGTCGCCGTAAATCTGCTCAGCCGAAGCCGAGTTTATCTCCGAAAACTCCCGGCGCACGCGCTCGAATCTGAAGCCGCTCATCTGGTAGCCGCAGTCGGTCTCCATGCAGATGGTGTGAACTCCGCGCAGCTTCTTTGCAAGCCGGTATGTCTCCGGAACAAATACCATCCAGTTCGGTTCTTTATGGTAGGTGAATTCACCGATCAACTCGCCCTCGCCGGGTATCCCGTCCCACACCCACAGTCTGACCGGATCGAGCGTGTTCGCCCAGATCGAAACGGTCACTATATCGGAGCCGTCGCGCCCGAAGTCTACATTATCGTACGCCGCCCATGAGGTTCCGCCGAATGCGAATCCAACGCCGCGGTTCACGCCGCTGCAAATATTCTCGCTGGCTCTGGAATACAGACCGCCTGCAACGAAGCCGTATGCGTCGATGAACGCGGCTCCAAGCCCTGCTGCCCTGAACGGCAGCACCGACAGAATATGCACTCTGTCCGTTCCGTTTTTACAGAGCGCCCTGAGATAAAACTCCCCGTCGCCCTTCGCCCGGACGGTCACTGTGCTGTCCGCGTTTACTACGCAGTCTGCGATGTTGGTTACTATTCCGGTTATGTTCGTCACGCGGTACTCGATATCACCTGCCATGTCCGCGTTTGCCGGGAAAATCAGCGTTCTTACGGTTATCTCGCGGCGGTCGGGCGTGAACTCCAGCGCGTCCGCCAGCAGTTCGACCTTGCGGACGGGTATCTCGTCGTTTCTTCCACACTCGGTGGGAACAAATTTCAGCACTTCTTTGCAGGAAACGCCGGACTCATTCTCCGATTTCTCGGCTGTGAGCGTTACGGAACACTCCGGCAGCCCCGGGGACTGCACCTTCACCCGGATATCTCCGGCGGTTTCCGTGGCGCCTATCACAGCGAGAAGTCTGCCGGAAAAAAGCCTGCGCGAGGTTCCTTTGTACTGGTCGTAATCGGTGCTGTCGCCGTTGTCCAGTCCGAGGAGCCTTCCCGCGCCCGACACCGTGACGTTCACACGGTTGCTTGCGTTGGCGCAGAATGTTCCGTTTTCGTCGTATGCGGCTATCTCAATGTAGATAAGGTCGCTGCTGTCGGCATGCAGCGTGGTTTTGTCCGGTACTGCTTCCAGCTTCACGGCGTCGCCGAAGGAACGCGCTGTATCCTCCGCGATGATGTTTCCGCTTTCATCGTACGCCACTGCGCGCAGCTCGCCCTTGTGATAAGGAATAATGTAGTCTGATGTCAGCTTCTGACCGTGCTTGTGGTCGATGTCGAACGCTCCCTGAGATTCTCCGTTCATGAAAAGCTCCACCCTCGGCGCATTGGAACAAACTCTGACATCTACCGGCTGACCCTCGTTGAAATCCCAGTGCGGGAAAATATGAACGAACGGAGCCTTCTTATAGTCCGTCCACTCTGCGCGGAAAACGTACGCGCTGTCTTTCGGGAATCCCGCGGTGTCGTACTGACCGAAATAGGAATTCTTCGTGCTGTACGGGGTAGGCTCTCCGATGTAGTCGAATCCACTCCAGATGAACTGACCCGCGCAGAATTCCGCGTCCCTGTCCTTTATAATGCACTCCTCGGTGTTCTTCGCGCCCCAGCCGGTGCAGCTATTTCCGATCGAGGAGCACTGCTCGTCATCGTCCGCGAGTACGGTCTGCGAGAGCGGGAAGTGATATATGCCGCGGCTCTGAACCACCGAGGCAGTCTCGCTGCCGTAGATTGCCCAGTCGGGGTGAGCCTCGTGATGCTCGTTGTAAAGCCGCTCGCCGTAATTGTAGCCCGCCAGCTTCAGAATATCGGCGCACTTCTGGCCGTTCTCCCACTGCATGTAATTCGAGCCAAAGGTAACATACCCGTTGCCCTGCGGGTCGTGGAGCTTCACCAGCCGCCTTAGCAGCGACGTTACCTCCTGACCGCGCTCGTCGGCGTGGGTGTCGAATATCTCGTTTCCTATGCTCCAGCCGATAATGGAGGGGTGATTCCGGTCGCGCCTTACCCAGGAAGCCACGTCCTTTTCTACCCACTCGTCAAAGAAACGCGCATAGTCGTAGTCGGTCTTGCTGCGCTCCCACATGTCGAAGCCCTCGGAGAGGATCAGCATTCCGAATTCGTCGGCAAGTTCCATGAATTCCTGCGCGGGCATGTTGTGGGAAGTTCTTATCGCGTTAACTCCCATCTCACGTAGCTTTCTGAACCTGCGCAGAATCGCGGCTCTGTTGGAGACCGCGCCCAGGCAGCCGTTGTCGTGGTGCTCGCAGGAGCCGTGCAGCTTCACATGCCGCCCGTTGAGGAAAAATCCCCGGTCGGTGGTGAACTCCGCCGTGCGGAATCCGAACCGCTGCGAAATGCGCTGAACAACGTCGCCGCCGGATATTATCTCGGAAACCAGCGTGTACAGCTTCGGGGACTTGATATCCCAGAGCGCCGGGGAATCAACGCGCAGGTTCTGCGTTGTTACGGAATAGCTGGCTCCGTCCACCCGGACAGCCTCCGGAATGCAGGAGAAATCAGCGGCGCAGGCGTCAGATTCAGCGGAAGCGGCGGCGTTTCCGTCAGGGTCAAGCACGGTCTGACGGAGCCTTATTCCTGCTATCGGAGTCCCCGCAGGGCGCAGTACCTCGGAGGTCACGGTTACTGTCCAATCCTCGCCGTTCTTTTCCGTGGAAATGTACACGCCATCGTTTCCGAAGCGCATTTCGGGAGATTCGCACAGCCACACGCTGCGGTAAATTCCTGCGCCGGAATACCAGCGGGAGTTCGGCGCGCGGTGGTCGACGCGGACAGTTATCGTATTTTCGCCGTTCACGACGAGGTCGGTTATATCAAACTGGAACGCGGAATATCCGTACTTCCACTCGCCGGCAGTCTTTCCGTTGATGTACACGTGAGAATCCATGTACACGCCGTCAAATCTTATGTAAGTGCGCACTCCGGGCTTCTTTTCATAGCTGAAGCTCTTCCTATACCAGCCCGTGGAGGTCTCATACAGATTATTAGTGTTGTAAATCAGCCAGTCGTGCGGGAGGTCAACCGCCCTGAAATCAAAACCGTCGGAATATTCAGAGCCAAAAGGCGCCTTGAAAAATTCCCAGCCGCTGCAAAACAGCCTGCGGTTATTGTAGGTATCGCAAAAATTCATCAGTGTTTCTCCTTGGTGCTTATTTCAATTCGGAACTTCGCGGAGATCTCCGGCAGCGGCAGGCGGTATTTATCGTCCAGCGCCGGGCCGCAGGCATTGGAGCCAACTCCCGCCATTCGGCTGTCTATGCAAACAACGCTGCTTCCGCATTTTTCAAGTTCAAAATTGTGCCGCTTCGCCGCAAGCTCCTCCTGCGTGTACTCCGAGGCGTTGAACGAAAATCCTGGGTCGGAGGCGAACCGCAGAGCGGTCTCGCCGTCGGTCAGCTCGACGTATGCGCAGCCCCAGTGCGAGGAATTCTCCTGCGGTCTGATGTAATCCTCGTGAAGTTCGCTGACGTCCGCTGTGAACTTCCCTACCCAGCTTGCCTGGTGTTTGTCGGCGTAGCTCTCATACGGGCCGTATCCGTAATACTCGACCTGCGAGAATCTTCGGGGCAGGAACGCGCGAATTCCGAATCTCGGCAGCATTTCAACCTTGTTTGAGAACTCCGCAGAACACTCGATATCAAGCGCGCCGCCGGATATCCGGTAAGTCACGTCCATGTAAGCCGCAGGCTGGTGGACTCCCCACGACATCGACTGGCGCAGCTTTATTTCCGCGGAAATCGGGGTGGAATCAACGGTCACACCGTAATTGCGCGGTGTAAGTTCATTCAGGTGCGCGGCGTACCAGTCGTTTTTCATAACGTCGTTATCAACTGGTGCGCGGAAGAAATTGAAGCTCAGCGGTCTATCAAGCAGCTCCTTCCCGCTGTGCTTTATGGAGTCAAACACAGACAGCCGCTTGTTGAACCGGAACACGGTCTCCCCGGAGGTCACGCTGACGATAAGCGCTGTTTCCTCCACTTTGACCGGGATTTCAGGCGCGGGTTCTGCCAGGGGCTTTCCTACGCACAGTTTTACCTGGTCAAAGCAGACCTCATGCCCCTTTTCACAGTACGGAGTTTCCTCCTTAGCAGTGAACACGAAGCGGATATAGGATTCCTCATTGGAAGGCTCGGCTGCCTCTGGAACGGATATCTCCGCAGTTCCCATAGGCGGAAGTGAGAAATTCAG
>ERZ780150.1946-NODE-1946-length-11762-cov-2.559067_pt1 | contig 11762 bp, 18 predicted proteins | sample MGYA00511019_ERZ780150 | MGnify/ENA primary metagenome ERZ780150 (study PRJEB29588, sample SAMEA2151633) | human gut metagenome | biome: human gut; feature: human-associated habitat; material: faeces | place: Denmark | collected 2008/2010 ...
GGCTGCCGATAGTCGCACATTGATGACGTCGGCAATGACATACCGGCCGTTGCTGCGCTTGCCCATCAGGACGCCAGCAGTGTACGCGGGCTCCCCTCCCTCGTCTTCTGAGGTAGCGGCCAAGTCCCACGCTCTCACCCATTTCACAACATCTGCCGGTGCCTTTTCGAGCATCTCACCTACCTGAGTGCGCTTGAAGTAGAGGCCAGCGGCGGGCTTAATCTTCCAGTTGCCATGCAAGAGCCGCTCCTGTTCAACCAAGGCAAGGGCTTTCAGGTTGGCAAGGTAGGACGGGTCTGCTTTCAGCAGAATCTTGTTGTCGTAGATGGAGCTGGCGATGAAGGTGACGCTCTTGGGTTCTGCCTGTTCTTCCTCGGTGACGAGGCCAAACTGCTCGATGAGCTCCTCCTTGCTGCTCGCCCAATGGATGACGTTGTTGCGCCGTATCATCCAGCGAATGACACCGCTCCTGTCTGGGATGGGATAGCCAGTCTCCGGGTCTATCCACCATTCGATGAACCGGGCAACCCAGCTATCTGCATCGGGGTTGCAGGTGGCCCGGACAAAGGGCTTCACGCCACAGACTGAGCGGTTACGGGAGAGCATATAGAAAAAGACGTACTCCGAAAAGTGCGTCAGCTCATCAAAACATATCTCGCAAATCTGAGAGCCCTGCCATTTGTGGACGTCATCATCGCGCTCAATGTGGGCAAAGGACACCTTGGCGGCCACCCGGCCGTCCTTGCCTCTGAATTGCCAGAGGTTTCGAGACATCTTCGGGGACGCCCCATTGATGCCGTAATACATCTTGCTCGCTTCATCCCACAGACCGCCTTCAGCGTAGATCTGATTGAAGTTGCGGCGAAAGATGACGCAGCCAAACCCTTTCACGTTCTTATGTCGCAGCGGAGATAGCAGGAGGCCGTAGGTCTTACCGCCACCGGCAGCACCACCGTAGATTACAATATCAGCGGGCGAGGCGAGAAACTTTTCTTGTGGGCCTTCCTGCGGTCGCAGCACCCGGAGACTACGCATCGTCATCCCTCCCATTCTCAGGCAGGTAGATGACTACATCCTCGCCTTCCTCATCATCTGGCAGATCCCCGCCGCCCGGTGGCAGGTCTCCATCTTCGAGCGCCTTGATTCTTGCCGCCCTCTCCTTGTCCTTGAGCTTCTGGTCTGGGTGGAACCCACCATAGTCCATCAGCGCCTTGAAAGCAGCGACATCACCGCTCATGGCCTTGGTGAATATCCGGGCCATCAGGGCGTTCATGTTTGTACGGTCTTCCTCCTCAAATCCGAGCTTTTTGAGGTTCTTGTCGAGGTTGTCTTTGGCGGCCATGTCCAACAGCAGCGATATGGCTTGCTTGGCATCCCTTTTCCTGCGTCGGGCGGCTCCGCTTTTCTTCCCGCCAGCAGCACCTCTCTTTTTTGCTTCGTCCGTGGTTCGGACTGGTTTTAAGTTTTCAGGATTTCCCCGCGCATTTGCCACATCACCACCCCTCTTCTTGGGACAAAATAACAGCCCCTCGTGAGAGCCACGAGAGGCTGTTGTGCGCCTTTTTATTCACTTGGATGGGAATTATCCATACAGGTTGGTAAGAACGGATACGCCCTCTTCTATGGCTTGTGGCAGGTTGATTCCAAGGGAGGTGTAGAAGCTGGGGTGTACCATGCACTCATACGCCAAAATCATGCTGTCGTGCTGCTCTTTCGTAATGCCAAGGCGAAAGCCTTTGACAATGGACAGAGCCTTTCGGTAATTTCCCTCCGAGACCAATCTCCTGACCATATCCGATTTCCGTTCCATTACTACCCCTCCTTACGGCCGCTCGTACTCCGACCAATCAATGCCCTTGAGAGGGCGCCCTTTGGGGTTGTGCTTTTTCAAACAGTTCACCACGTCGCGCTCCCAATCTTCATTGTCCCAGAGGCCGAGCTGGAGGGGCTGCATATTGAGCTGGTCGCCTACGATTGCATCCACGACATCTCGCCCCATCGCTCTCCCTTTTGAGGTGTGCCAGTTGTAGACCCAATCGGGGATGCGGCCGCCTTCCAAGATGCACTCCTCAATCGGGATGTGCTCAATCTGCTCGGGCGGGATGGGATGGTCAGAGTGCATCAAATTGCAAGCGAAGTAGTCCGCATCGCGGTTCTTCCGGGCGTAGCAGAGAAGGGTGATTGCCTTTGACACGAAAATCGTCTCATCGCTCCCACCATTCTTCATCATTTCCTCGGCTTGTTTCAAAGCGACGATTTCCTTGGTCATGATTCCATAGCAGTCTTCTGCGCTGATGATAAGAAGACGCCGCCAGAGATACCCCCTGTACTTCGGGAACATCTCATTGGCGGCGTACCCTGCTCGCTGGTAGTCTGCTCGTCGAATCGCGTTCTGGAGCATTGCGGCCATCTCGAAGAAGTTGTGGCCATTCTTCGTAATCATGTTATAGCCCATAGTCATTCATCCTTTCGGTTGTTTGGTATTCGGGTATTTCCCGTATCTTAATCGTACAACACCGACCGCCTAAGTCAATAGACCCGGCATAAAAAGCCGAAAAAATCCGATGACTATGGGGTTTTCAGCACTTATCTGGGTACAACAATGCGCGGCGTGTTGTTGTCGAAGTTGTACTCGAAATACTTCCCCCACTTGTGCTTCATCAGATGGATGGAAGCCACCTGATCCCCGCGCTTCTTTTCAGAGGCACCACCTTCATTGGTATCGGTCAGCCCTTTCGAGCAGAAATATTTGGGCTTCAAGATAATGCGGTTCAGGAGCAGCTCTTGGAGAACAAGGTCGAGGTCATAATTGTACTCCAGCTCCTTAACGCACCTTGCCTTGAAGACCGGACGGTTGACCCACCGGACGCCCCCGGCGCAGCCTTTGAAGGAGAACTCAGCATCGTAATTCCACGGACGCACCGTGGCGTCAGTGGCGGCGAACCCGATGTCGAGGGCGGCCATGAGCTGTGCGATGCGCTCAAGCTCTGCTGTCACCAGCTCAGGGTCTTCAATCGAATCCGTGGTAAACATCCGGTAATAGAAATGATGCAGGTCATCGTCGAGAACGCAGATGATGTCCTCCGGGGCATTGTCGATGAGCCACTGGTTTACCTCTGTCAGGCCGCAGATGAGCTCGTCCTCAACAGCCAACACATCGCATGAGCCGAGATCGACTGCCCGGTAGGCTGCCTCCTCGGATTTGCGGACAACATAGGTGCCGTACTCCAGAAACTTGTGGGTCGTGCAGGTGGCCGCCCGCCGATAGCTTGGGATGTAAACACCAAAGGTCAGCTCAGTCATGGTCTCTCCTCCCATTCCGTAGGCAGCTTGAATCCGCAGTTGAAAACGTAATCCAGCACGGACAGATTCGGGACAAATGCGCCGTAAAGCTGCGGATATTCCGTCGGACGATAATCTGAATAGGCAAGGTCGATGCCCCGCAGCAGATACTCCTCGGCCTGATGGTATGAGGCCGCTCCAGTGCCGCTCAAGTAGACATCTGCGCCCAGCTCATCGCACATATGGAAGATGCGTTCATCCTTATGGCCGCTGAGATGCAGGTCTTTCGATGCGACTTTGATGAGCGGATCTATGCCAAACAACTCCATCAGGGATTTGTTGATGGTAATATTCATCTCAGCCAACGAGATGCTTTTCTTCTCGGCGAGAATCCCAAGCATGGTGAGGATAAACTCCCCCTCATCCTGATACGGCGCCCTGCTGTAATGCTGCCGAATGGTCTTGGCAAGACGGTCATAATCATGCCACAGGTCTACAACCATGACATCTTTCAGCGGCGTATCGTGGTGGGCGTGGACTGGAACAGTGAGCTTCTGCGCTCCGCCGGGTGTCTTGATGCGGTTCCAGTTGTGCATCCCCTTCTTCGAGAACTGGACATCGTCAGAGAAGACCAGCACATCGCAGTTGGCGGCCTTATAGAAAAAGCCCATATAGGGCAGAAAGTCGGGCTGGTGGGATGCGAGTATCATCAAAGCTCCCCCCTTCTGAACACGCACTGGAAGGCTTCAGCAGCGGTGTAGCCAGACTGAGCACCCCGAACAGAAGCCAGCGCCCGGATAGCCTCCGGGGAACGCGGGTGCGCGAAGGGGCGCAGGACGCCTTCGTAGACAGCAAGGGCGTCAATCTTGGCTTTAATGTCCTGCTCCTGCACATCAACAAAGGTGTTGGGTTCAAACGGCCGGTGGGCTGCATTGACTCCCCAGTCGGTGGAGGACTGCACCTCCATGAGATACAGCCCCTTGATGGGGTCTGCGGCATATCTTCCCCGCTGCCCATAGCGGGCGGCCTCCTGAACAGACTGGAAGCACCAGTAATGGTCGGAGTTGACATCCGCCGGGTGGTGGGTGAAGATGAAGTCTGGCTCCTCGGCTGCGATGACCGATTCGATCTGCTGCACCATCTTCCGGTGCGAGGCGTTGTGGAACTCAGAATCTTCAAAACTGCCGGTCATCGTTTCTGCGCCGATGATGCTGCCAGAGGCCATCAGGTCTTCTCTCAAGCGGCTCGGCTCATCATGGTATCTCGTGGTGTCTACGGTGTTCAGGACGTAGACAACCACTCTCTCGCCGCTCCTGTGCAGCTTGTGGATGAGCGCCCCCGCCCCCAGAACCTCATCGTCTGGGTGGGCGACTACAAACAGGTAGGTCATAAAGTCTCCCCTTCTCTCATGGTGACCCGGATGAGCTCTACAAGCTCATCAATCGAATACCTCTCCGCTGCTGAGGAATCAAACTCCTCCGGTCGGTAGGCGGGCGGGCCGCTTTCTTTGCTCTGAACACGAAAAAAGCCACCGCAGTCGGTGGCGGAAGCAGCCTCCTCGGACAACAGGAGCGTCTCGTGCATTTTCTCGCCCGGTCGGGCGCCGATGTAGCGGATGTGAGCGATGGCGTCCCTGTATTTCTGGACGGCCTCCACCAGATCTCCAACGGTGGCTGCCTTCGACTTGTGGACGAAAATCTCCCCCTGCCTTCCCTTTTCAAAGGCACACATAACGAGGTCGATGGCATCATCCAGCGTCATCAGGAAGCGGGTCATGTCTGGCTCAGTGACGGTGATCTCCCGGTAATTGTCAAGCTGGTCAAGAAACAGGGGCACCACGCTTCCCCGCGAAGAGATGAGATTGCCGAATCGCGTCAGGTTGATGATGGTCTTCTCCTGATCCCCGGCCGCCCGCAGGGCGACCTTTTCCATCAGCGCCTTTGTGGCACCCATAGCACTGGTCGGATAACAGGCTTTGTCAGTGCTCAGGCAAACCACCTTCTTGACGCTATGGCGGATGGCAGACTGGATGACGTTTGAACTCCCCATCACATTCGTCTTTACAGCCTCCAGCGGGAATCCCTCGCAGGAGGGAACCTGCTTCATGGCTGCCGCGTGGAAGACAAAATCAACCCCCTCCATAGCCTTGTCAACAGTCTGGATGTCGCGGACATCTCCGAGGTCAAAGCGTAGGCGGGGGCTTTCATATCGGTGCATCATATCGTACTGCTTCTTCTCGTCGCGGGAAAACACCCTGATTTCCCGGACAGGGAACTCCAAACAGCGCCGCAGGAAGGCTTCTCCAAATGACCCGGTGCCGCCAGTGATGAGGATGGTCGCGTCTTGAAACAGGTCTCTCATTTTCTCACCGCCTTTTCGAGCTCCCGGCAAACCAGCTCTACGTCATGAGCGCTCATGCTGGTGTGGTATGGCAACGTAATCAGATTCTTGAAGGTGTCATAGGCGACCGGATAGTCCTGAATATCAAAGCCCAAGCGAATGTAGGCCGTGAACATGGGCAGCGGCTTGTAGTGGACGTTGCAGGAGATCCCTGCGTCCAACAGCTCACTAAACACCCGGTCTCTCTCCTGCTCTCCCGCGCCGGGGATTCGGATGGGAAACAGGTGCATGGCGCTGACGTAGCCTGTTCCAAAATGGTCAAGTCCTGCCTCCACGCAATCGGGCAGAACTTCCCGGTATTTGAGGGTCAGCTCTTTTCGCTTCTCTGCAATCTCATAGAAGCGGTCGATCTGCGCGAGGCCCACCGCAGCGTCCACATCGGTCATAATGTGGTTGTAGCCGAGCAGAGCGATGTCATACTCCCATTCACGGCCGTGGTGGCCGGTGATGCCCTTCCCTGTCTGCCCGTGGTCTCCCAGCAGGGCGATGCGCCGCTCCAGCCGGTCATTGTCGATGTTATCAAAATCTCTCCAGACAACCGCGCCGCCCTCCCCGCCAGTGGTGATGCTCTTCAGGACATGGAAGCTGAAGCAGGTGAAGTCGGCAACACAGCCGACCATATATCCTCGATACTCTGCGCCAAAGCTGTGGGCGGCATCCGCGATGACAGCGACCCTGCCTATGCTTTTTTGCAGAGGCGTAGAGGGATGATATAGGCTGGCTTTGCTGGAAATGGCTTGAAACAGCTCTCCGTAACGGCAAGGAACCCCGCCGATGTCAACCGGAATCACAGCCTTTGTGCGCTCAGTGATGAGGTCTGCCAGCATTTCATAGTCCATCTCAAAAGTGCCGGTCTTCAGGTCGCAGAAGACGATACGGGCGCCTACATTGTGGATGACCTCGGCAGTGGCCGTATAGGTGTAGGGCGTGGTAATCACTTCATCCCCCGGCCCAATGCCGAGCGCCCGGAGGCTCATCTCCAAGGCAGCGGTGCAGCTATCAAAGCAAACTGCATGGTCGGCGCAGCAGAACTCCGCAATCTTCCGGGCGAACCGCTGCACGACCGGGCCGCCGGTAAGCCAGCCGCTCAAAAGGGTCTCCTTGGCGGCGAAGGCTTCTGCGCCAGTGATGTCAGGTTTTGCAAATGGAATCATTCTGTCTCATCCTCCTTCTCGACAAGCTGCGCCTTGATTTGGTCGTACCAGATGGCGCGGGCTTTGATTTTGCGGGTCTTGGCGACCTTCACCTTGCGCCCTTCAATACCGAGCTTGCGAATCAGGTCATTGTAGTCCAGCTCGTTCCGACAGGCGATGAGGACATAATCGTATTTTTCGTAGTGAATGGGCTCCATATCAGGGATAGCCCTCTCCTCCGCCTCCTGCTTAGAGGGGTCAATGCCGAGGTCTACGTTCAGGTCTGCCGTCCAGTCGGCCAGCATATCCAAATCCCAATCACCAGCATGGGTGTTGTCCTTGATATTGATAGCCCGCAGCTCTGCCTTGGTGTATCCAATCAGGCGCTTGCAATCGAGCTGGGTGTCAGGGCCAAACTTTTTGAGCACCACCTTTAGGCGCTGATTCCCGGCGACGACATTGTCCTGCTCATCCAGAAGGTAGATGCCGAAGTCACCATAGGTCTCCATGCTGAACTCCAGCTCTTCCATCTTCTTTTTGCTGATTTTTCGCGGGTTTCCGAAGCCGGTCTTGATGTCACCGGCTCTCATCTGGCACAATTCAATGCGCTTTTCCATAGGTCTTTCCTCCTTGCGGAAAAAGTACGGGGGCTGGCAAAACTACCAGCCCCCAAAGTCGTAGGGTATTCACGAAATCTCCTGTTTCAGGCTCAGGAGTTCAACAATCAGCCTGTCGATGCGGTCGGTCAAGCTGACAGAATTGCCACGCATTGGCATGGTTTGGTTCATCTCCACCGGCTGCTGCGGTGTGTCCAGATTGCGGAGCTCTCTGACGGCTTCTTTGAGAAACCAGTTTGAGAAGCTGTCCCTCATAGACCTCTCTTTGACGAAGCACACAGCATCATCGAGGGTGATGTACCACATCGAGACATTCAGGCCGCGAGCCCCACTTGATATGCGGGTGTCGAGCTTTACCATTCCATCGAAGCCGCTTCTCTGAGCCACCTTTCCGGGAGCTTTGAAGCCGCAGCATTTGGCGATGTCAGTAATGCTGACGTAGATTTCGCCGTTGTAGACGGCGGCGTGGAACGAATAGGTATCTTCTTGGGAAATGACGAACTTTTTGTTGCCCATATCCCTGACGAGTACACTCTCAAGCATCCAGCTCACCTCCCGCTCCAACGGTGGCGAGGGTCTTTTCCAACATCCCAAGGATGTCGATGATGCCGCCGATCTTCTTCGTGTCCACTTCTCCAGCCACGGCATCTGCCAAGGCGTTGTTTGCAATAATGATGATTTGCAAGATCCGAGTCACACTCATTTTTTGACGCTCCTTTCAAATTGTGTTGACAAGGAGCCCGGCGATGGTATAATCAGAGCGTAGGATTGCGCTCGATTTCGAGCCCCAGGCACCGGCTTTCGCTGTTCCAGCAGCGGAGGCCGGTTCTTTTTTCACCTCCCTTGGTTCGCATCTTAATCGTAACTGACCTACCTGCGTGGTCAATGGATGTTGCGAAGGTGGTATATATTTTCAAATATTCCGTTTTCGTAAGTCCATTGCGTGATGTAGCCAGTACGCCTATAATCATAGGGGGAGGAGGTGATAACATGAAGCTGGAGCAAGTGGTTTTGACGGGTGACGAGCATTTCGAGTTCGATGGTATGCCGCAGCCGGTTCTCGTTTCTGACTTCTGGGCATGGGCTATGTCGCGTCTGCTGATGGATGGCCCTCGCGGCGACTTGGCCGAGTTCATCGTCAGGATGGCTCTTGAGGAGAACATCAGCATCCCGAAACGAGGCTGGGGCGAGTGTGACATCGTCTGCAAAGACGGCACCAGAATCGAAGTGAAGTGCTCATCCTACCTTCAGGAATGGGAGCGGAGCGCACCTTCCAGACCTGTCTTCTCAATCGCCAAAACGGTCAACTGCGACGTGGCCGAGGTGGATGGAGCATACAGGTATGTCGGCCGGGATGGTTCACCAGCGCAGCGGCGCTCGGACATCTACGTTTTCTGCCTGTTCGCTCACTCAGACCGGGAGACTGCCGATCCCTTGAAGCTCGACCAGTGGCAATTTTTTGTGGCTGCCACCAGAAAAATCGACGAGCTGCTTGGAGACAGGAAATCAGCAAGCATCCCAACCCTTGAAAAAATAGGAGCTGCCCGGTGCGACTTCTATGGCATCCAGCGGGAGGTAAATGAGATTGTGCAACATATACAACAAACTTTACCCCCCCCCCCCCAAATTGACGCTTTCGTCAATTCACCGGAGGGGTGTAAAAAGAAGAACGCAGGAGCGTTTCAGCTCTTGCGTTCTTTTTCGTCTTACAGCATACCACTGTTCTCTTTGGCGTGTCAATGGACGTTTTTTGGCACAGTCACTCAAAGTACCCAAAAATCAGTGCACTCAGTTGCCGAATTGCTGCCCTATGGTCTTTATAAATCGTGCTGATGTCCACACATTCATCATCGGCAAGCATCTGGAAACTTTTTTGCTGTCCCTCCTCAACGAGGTATGAGTAGTAGATGACGCGATATCGGCGCATATCTTCTGGCCTCGGAGAGCTCTCGCAGCGGTACTTGTAATATTCCATCATCCGGTCGACGTGATGGACGATGACGCGGGTGTATGCCGCGCTCTCACGGATGCTGTTCACAGAGAGCTGGCGACTCCCCTCGCCGCATCCCATGATGTCCAGCAGAGTCTCAAAATCGAGATCATCCCTAACCTGACTGGCCTCATAGACGGCGCTCTTGCTATGGATAACGAATCCCCTGTACTTTTCCAGCAGGAGCTTCGTATTGCGGAGGCGCTTGTCGATAGCGGCTTTTTTCGCCCTCTCAGCCTCCTTATGGTACTGCTCAATGGCGGCAAGAGAAGCCAATTCAATGATTTCCTTGCGCTGCTCTGCGGTGAGCTTCGATGCTGTGGTGTTCTTTTTCATGCCCAAGCCTCCTTCTTGACTTCTCAAGCAGATATGCTACAATGATATTGCATTACGTTGTAGCGGCTTCGTCTCTTTCGGGAGGCTGGCTGCTATTTTTTTATGCCCGCAGAGCAAGGCTGACCTTAAGTGCCTCGTCAAGCTGCCGCATGGCCTCGGTATTGATGGCTGTCCCCATGTAGTTCAGGAGGCACGTCTTATCAATCGTGATAATGTGCTCACACAGAGCTGTGCTGGGCTTTCTGAGTCCGTGACGGGGATAGAGCGGAACGTGCGTCGGGAGTTTTTTCTTGTGGCTGCCAGTGACAATGACGGCAATCACGCTCCCGCTGTTCGCGTTCCCCATATCGTTCTGGACGATGATGACCGGCCGCTTGCCGCTCTTGCGACTGAGCGGATCTCTGGCAAGGTCAGCCATGAAAATATCACCCCTGCGAGGCTGCATCCTCTTCGACATCGGATTCTCCCTTCTGTGCGACTGCGTCAAGGCGGGTTGCGGCCGCCTCTCTGAGGACGGCCATGCTCTCATCAAGCCGAACGGAGATGATAAAGCCAGCCTTGGGAGCCGACAGGGATAGGGTTCCATCTTCGTAGCTCGCCATGATTTTACAAGGGTAAACACGAGGCACACCGCGAACGCCAGTAATGGCTCCATCCTTCACTCTATACCGGGCGATGGCACAGGAGGCCATCAACTCAACGGCATCAGGGAGGCCGCTCACCTCCACCGGGACACGCTTAATTTCACTCACAGCAATCACCCCAATCTTTCAATCAGTCTGGCTACCTTCTCCCCTCGCTGGACGCTTACGAGGGGCTGGATATTGAACAGGAGCTTCATCTGGTCGAGCACAATCTCCACGTCAGCGATCTCCTCGGCGATTTCGTTGATGTTCTTTGCCCCACGGAGTTTCTTACAAAGTTCTTTCTGGAGCTCACTCATCTCCTCAAACACCATCGCAATCTGGGCCTCTGCTCCCCAAGTGCCAAGGGCTTTGGCGAATACAGTCGTTTCAACATCGGTCATTTTGTTTCCTCCCTCTCAACTTCGTCCAAATAGGTGGCCTGAAGGTCGGCGATGTGGGTCAGGAGCGCCAGCGGGAACTTCTCAAAAGCGCCGCTCATAGCATAGCTGCCGCCCTTCACCGATTCATCAAACCCGCCCATGTGCCAGCGGATGGCAAAGGCTTCTTCCCTTGTCAGCTTCATAAAGCTGCTGATGATATAGACGCTCTTTTCTCCGTGGCCGTATGGGAGTTGGTCATTTACCACATAGAACGGGTACTTCTCCCACTGGTCCTGTTCATTTTTGCGATTTCGCATCTCCACACCGTAGAAGTTGGCCTTGCAGATGTCGTGCAGCAGGGCGCAGATGGTGATGGTCTCCATCTCTTCAGCCAGCGGATAATACTGTATAGAGTCTCCGGGCATGGTCTTTTCTGCAATGTAAAGCCGCATCAGTCTCTCGCACACATGGACGCTGTGCTCCACCAGCCCGCCGGGGCGGGCAAGGTGAAATCTGGTACTGGCCGGTGCCTCGAAGAAATCGGTGGACTCCAGCCAAGCAAGGAGTTTATCGGCGCCGGGACGGGCGATATTCTGCCGATACAGCTCAATGAAGCGTTCTTTCATGTCGTTTCCTCCTTTTGGCAGGGTTTGGCGGGTGTTTTCTCATCATAGGGTTTGGTATAGGGGGCCTTCATGGAAGGCTCCCTATGGCGCTTATGCGCCCTTTTGCAGGTATTCCCAGCGTTAGGTGTGATTTTCTTCATCGCTTCGCCTCCCACGGGAACTCCGTGATGAGCTCGTCGCCCCAGATCCCCTTCATGCTGTCCTTCATAAACAACGGTTTCCCATTATCCCCACAGAGCTGGACGATGTTCTCTACCCACTTGCGCTCAGGAACTACCTTTTCAGCCCTGCTTCCGGTCTCGGCGCCGATGATATACCAGTCATCCAAGAGCGCCGGTGGAATGTCTGGATAATCAAAGGGCTCCAAAATGG
>ERZ780150.1950-NODE-1950-length-11754-cov-3.028891_pt1 | contig 11754 bp, 7 predicted proteins | sample MGYA00511019_ERZ780150 | MGnify/ENA primary metagenome ERZ780150 (study PRJEB29588, sample SAMEA2151633) | human gut metagenome | biome: human gut; feature: human-associated habitat; material: faeces | place: Denmark | collected 2008/2010 ...
TGAGTTTCCTTTTTGCGATTGAGCTTTTTCAAGTTTAACTTTTATCCCGGGTGCCATTTGCGCAAGCTCTTTTGTGAAACGTTCGATGTATGCTTGTGTTATAAGTAGATCAGCTAATTTATTAGACTGAGCTGTAATTTTGTTCGTTTTTAAATATTGCTTTGTACCGTCAAAATCCGCAAGACGACGTAGATTATTGATCACTCTCTGAATAGATTCCTTATTATCATAAACCCATTTCTGTGTGTTTAGCTGATTAAGACGAGATTGGAGTTCGATTTTTTTATTATCATTAAGCGAATCCTGAAGATTTCCAATTTCATCTTCTAAATCTTTCAGTTTATCCTCAACTAGCTTTTTTATAGGTACAAGTTGTATTTGACTAATATTCCTGTAACGTTGCTCAACATCGCTGTTCATTTTAAGAGCTTCAAGTTGTTTATAAACTGAAAAGATACTGTGCAGATCATTGTCAGGCAAAATACCTTTTAATGAGGTCATAATAGTGTCTGCCGTGATACTTCTATTAGTCAATGCGTCACATAACTTATTGAATATCTTTTGAGCAGACTGATATTCACTGCTACATGATCCGTTAATATATTGATCAACGCTTGATACCCTTTCCTGAATTTCTCCACTAATTTTTTGATGGCATAGAGGACATATAGAGCCTTCCTCGCCAAAATGCGCACCGTTCTCAACAAAAAGGAATTTTTCATAATACCTCTTCGCAGAAGCCCACAAAGTTTTCCAATCATCTACTTTTATGCTAATTTGATCCTGCTCGTTTGCACTATCGCTGAATAAGTGCTGTGCTGCCTCAAAACGCTTTTTTGCTTCTATAAGTTTACAATAGGCAGAATCAAAGTCACTTTTAGAGCAAACTACGACTGCATTATGAATATCATTAACGATGGGAATAATGGCGTTTTTCATCGTAGTTACAGATTTAAGTTGTTGCTTGACCCGTTCGCTATCCAAACGCTTGGGGATCTCTTCAATCTCTTTTTCTTTTTCCTCATTCCATATAAGGCAATCAGCAGGAATTACAGAATCCTCTGATAAATTAACTATCCATTTTAAGTCATTAGAGGTTGAAAGACTATCAGGAAGTTTCATGGAGCGCTCTGTGATAGCATCTTTCAATGACGATATGTATTTACTGATTCTACCAGCTATTGATGCAAGTTCCGAAAGTACAGTGAAAACAAACGGTTGATAGGCTACATTATTTGTTGAGGTGATGTATTGACTTGAAATACGTGTGTCAAATACATCACATGCAGACAAAAGCGTATTTTTCTGCTTGCCAGTTAGAGTATATATTTCTTCTTTGCTTTCGCCTTCTTGTGAAACCGTAACTTTACATGTAGGAACTGATGTGCTATCTTTTTTGAAAACATTTGGTTGAATAGGCTCCTCATAAGGGCATCCGCTAAGGGCTTTAAAAATACGCATAAAGCCCGATTTTCCTGCCCCATTCAAGCCATAAATCGCCGTGATTCCATCCTCAGAAAATTCGAGGCTTGCATTATCTGCGAGGGCATTCACGCCATTTATTTCAGATAAAGAGGTAACTGCAACCTTTTTATTGTTCTTGTGACGCACCAGTTCTCTTGTATCAAGGCGATTATAAGCAGGAGGGACATCACCCTTTGATTGCGCAATACACATATTGGCATAAAGTTTTATTTGCTCATCATCTATCTTTTTATTATTATAGATTCTCCATGTCGCATCTTGAAGCCAAAATGGTTGCGTACTGAGCCACTTTCCAAATTGTGTATAAGCCTCATTCGTTGTTTCCTCAACGTTGACCATATCACACACCTTCTCTCTTCTTGTATTGAAAATTACTTAATCTTCGCCAGCACGTCCGCAAAGAGCGCGTAGTTGTGCTTTACGCCATCATCGAGGTCGATAGAGATATTCTGATCGGCGAGGTGATGGATTTTTTCTTCATATTTCTGAATCTCCAAAGACTGGTCTTGGAGCGTCTTCTGTTTCTTGGTCAGCATAACCCGCTCTGATCCGGAAGCGTATTCCAGTGCGTCTGCGATATGGGTGAGCTGGGTGCGGTAACGCTCCTGCTGCTCGTGGACATAGTCAGTACGCATCCGGGCAAGGAGGTCACTCCGATACCGGTGCATATAGATCAGTGCTTTGAAGCCATTCTTCTTGCCGCTGTCAAAGAGCCAGTAGATGGGGCGTTTCTGGTAGGTCTTGCAGTGGTCGGCATAGAAGTCGTTGATGAAGTAATTGCGGATGACTTCACGGGGCGTACCCTTGCCGCCGAGAGCGTCGGCAATGAACTTGAGGTTTTCTTCCAGCGTATCGCTGCCGTAAACGGTTTCTACCCATTTCACAAAGCGTCCGGTGATGTCATCATCGAAGTAGTCATCGTCGCAGATCGGGATGATGTTATCCTTGTCAGGAATAATGGTACTGTACTTGGAAGCATCCCATTCACCACCGGCATAGGCGAGTCCGTCAACATCCAAAGAGTAGCGTCCGAACATACAACCCACGGCATAGGAGATCAAAGAGCGAATGTCGCGCTCAAGGTCAGCCTTGCGAACTGTGACATCCTTGTCTTCAACATCTGGTGTCAACTCATCCTGCAACCCATAAATATCAATGTAGATGCAATTAAGTTCTTCCTCATTTGTTCTGATCTGGTTGAAACGATCCTCACATTCTTGCTGCCATTTTTCATAATGCCAAACGATGTGTCCAAACTTTTCCATGCGAGAATGTGAAAACTGAGATGTTTCTTGTTCTTTTTTTTCGGTTGAGGATGGAACAAGTGGGTGTCTATTATAGTCCCAAGAAAATTCAAACGAATCCCACTCACCCTTTGAAAGGCTTACTGTTTCATCAACAAGTGTTTTGATTTTTTCGTTTTGTTCAGTATTCGGCGCTGCGTAAGGAATGCGCTTCAAGTCTCCAACTTGAGTTGTCGAGGTTGGATTCAATGCCTCTACATAAATTGGAGTTATTTTTGAATTAAATAAGCCAATTAGGATTTTTAGTTTGTTTATATCTGCAAAGGCACACGATCCCTTCACATCAAACATAAATCCACCGAAACAATATCGTCCTGCAAAAGAATTGCCAGATATGTCAGACCACGTAATGCAAGGCTTTAGATACACATGAGTCATGGTAGTTTTAGCACGATTGAATTGCCCGGAAGCACTCCAATTTACAACATACTCATGATTGCCGTACCATTTTCTTTGTTCGCCGCCTTTGTGATAGGGAATCCATGGGGTGATCGACAAATCAATTTGACTTACATCGGTTTTGTCGAAAGCAATGCGCGAGATGTCTGTCTCTGTCCATTGGCGAAGAAACTTATCATTGTCTCCAGTGGTCATTCCTGACACTATTTCAGCAAATGTGCCTATTCCAGGGTACTCAAAAGATTCTAACACTTTACTGCTGAACCAATAAACGACGGGAGCGCCATCTATTTCGAAAAAGTCAGCTTGTCTTGCATAATAATAGTTGGAGTGATTGAAATACTCATCATGCTTTTCCGCTCGTCTACCATAGCGAAAATCTACTAAGCGAACAGCAGTAAGTTTTCTATTTAAGGTTGCATTCTGACTAACCCATGCAATAATAGGGAGATGACCTATTTTCCCTTCAAACAATTCTGTTCCATAATCTACAATAGAAGTGAAAGAAAGGTTTTTTAGACTAATTTCTCTCACTTTCACAAAGCTCTTTAGATACATCCAAGAATTTGTTGTTATAAATGAAATAAAGCCATTCTTCTTAGAAAAATTCCTTTGCGCACATATATACATTACAGAAGAAAAGTCAGCTTTTGCTTCTTCATAGTTATCTTTAATATAGCGGAGCAGTTTGTCACCCATTCTTGCGCTGTTCAAATATGGGGGGTTGGTAATAACCACATCATATTTAGCTGCCATTACTTCTGCTACTTTAATTATAGGCTCAATTGTATTAAGGACGATCTCGCGAAAGATGCTTATGTCGTTACGAACTTCGGAAATTCTTGTATATAAGGCAGCGAAGTCTACCTGAGAAATATTCAGAATTGAGCCGTATTCCTTAGCGTCAACAAGCTCGCTCACCAGTGTTCTAAAGTCTATTCTGAGCTTCGGATCATTATTTGTAAAGTATTCAATTGTGCTTGCGTCCAAACCATTACTTTCTACGATAGCGTAAACATGCGGCTGGATGCCACGAGAGAAGATGCGGCGGTCATACTGACGCGCCTTCATCATAACGGCAAAATAAGCAAGCTGAGCTGCACGATCATCAATATCCAGACCATAGAGGTTGTTTGCAAGTATGCTCTGTGCTGCATCACGCTCACTGATGCCATAAGTCTTGTATATCTGTACAAGAACATCAAAGGCGTAGACAAGAATATGTCCGCTACCCATACAAGGATCGATTACTTTGATGTCCTGCGGTTTCATATTGCGGTAATCTGCACGAATGGCTTCAATCTTTGCTTGAGTATCGACATCCTGCTCGGCTTCGTCCAGATAGTATTTCCAGCCCTCTTTTAGTTCGTCATTGGGATGCCCCTCAATCCAGAGTTTACCAAGGCTGTTTTCGACCATATAACGAACTGCCCAGTCAGGTGTAAAGAGTTGCGTAGCCGATGGGATGTCTTCCGCTTTTAGCGATTTCCTCGACTTGTCCCCATCGAAAATGGCATTAAACAAATCTGTATTGTAATACTGATACAACCAACCAATAATTTCAATTTGATCTGTCCAATCTGCTTCATCTATATCGGATAACATTCGTCCGAGAATGCCTTCTTCTTTTAATATATTATTGGGAAGAAGAAGTTCGGTAAAACCACCCATGCGCTCGAACATCAGAGGAAGAGACTCATTCAGGGCATTGCACTGAGTCAGCAGCAGATAGCGATAGAGGTCTTCCGTCTGATTGCTCTCAATGTACTCGGCAACCTTCTCTTTGTTCAGACCGGGCAAATCCAGATGCAGAACATCGTTCAGGATCTCCGGCTTGAATGCGCCGGTACTGTCAGAGAATACACGGATGTGGGAGGGCAGATAGTTGTTGACCTCCATAAAGCGCAGAGCGATAAAGCGGTTAAACCATGTGTAGGCAACCTCTTCCATAACTTGCGTATATCCCTTGCTGCGGATCTGATCTACCAGCTCCTTGCGTTGCCGCTGTTCATCAGTGGACAAAGCGCGTCCACCAACGGTCACGGCGTTTTGTTCGCCGTAACCGTCTTTGGTAATTCCATATTGATAAGCTCTTTGCGATACCTGAGCGATCAGCTCGGTACGCGCCCATATCGCAAAGCGTTGTATTGCGGATTTATTCATGGCGTATCTCCTTTAGTTGATCTGTACTCCGTCGCAGCTTTCGAGCGTCTTCATCAGCTTTTCGCGGATGCTTTCGACATACTTGTCAATGTCTTCTTTGGATTGCAGACGCTTGACAGTACAGAGGTCGTAGCGGCGTACAGTGGTAATCTTCGGAGGCTTAGGTGCTGGACCCTTAGGTGCGTCCTCACCGGGATGCTCCGGTGTCTGTCTGGAAGCAACCATGAACTCCATACGCTTGCAGACGGTATCTTTGTAGTTGAGAAGCTGCGTGATCATAGCATCCAGCTCAGTGACGGAGGTCGCATTCTTAGCCGCCGCTTCGCGCTTACCGACAAAATAGTCATCTGCCTGATGCAGCAGAGTTCCGGCATCACGAGCTTCGCTTGCAAGCTGGTGAACATCCTGCATACACTGACGGATGTTTTCGGCAACTTCTTCCTTCTTCATATCCAGCAGCTCGGTATATGCAGCCTTTACCTTAGCGATCAGATCAGGAAGCTTACCGATCCGGTCATAAGGCTTCGGCATACCGATGATAGCAGAGATGGTCTTGAAGGTTTCCTGCGCGGCAGCATCGGAGGCAAAGTAGTCGCGCTCCTTGCTGATGCGATCCATCTGAGTACGGGCATCATCGAATACTATGCGCTGAGACTTGAAGAACAGTTCAACGCCTTCCAAGTCCTCGATAGAATCCAGAAGGTCATCCTGACGCTGTACCATACGGGTGAGCAGAGCTACATTGTCCTTGCGTTGGCTCAGAACATCGTTCATGAGGTCACGAGCCTTTGTGACAACCTCCTTCTCAGGATAGCGGAAGTTCGCGTAGGCATTATCAAGAAGTCCCTGATAGTGCTGCTGCTTCTTCTCAAAGGTGTCAATGACAAAGCGGATCAGACCGTCCTCATCGGAGGGGATGTCCATTGCGCCGAGATAGTCACGAAGGAAATTGATGCTCTTGCGCATAAGGTCTTCGGAGGGTGCAATGCGACGGGTAACAACAGCCTTGTCGATCTCAGACTTTCTGCGGAGGTAATCAACAAGTCTGCGCTCATCCTTTGCTACGATTGCGCCACCATATTTGATAGAGATTTTCTGCTGAGAGATGAGACGAGCCACCAATGCGGCGATGTCAATTTCACGCCAGCCATAAGGGATCGCGCCGTATCTGCGCTGAACATCGCCCATAGAGGTACTGAGCATCTTTGCGTTTTGCAGCTCAAGCCACTGACTGATCTCATTCAGTGCATCTTCGTTGTTGGCACCCAGACCGGTAAAAGCAATCGTCTCGCCGTCAGTTCCGTTAAGGATAGCAAGGATGTCTGCATCGCTCTCAACAAACTTGTTGACCATATTGAGCTTAGAATAGACGCTCTCAACCAAGCCGTTCAGCGCAGCATCCAGCTTGTCCTTTGCGCTGCCGGTCTTGATGTCCATGATTTCGCCGTGAACAACAACCTTTGCGCTCACGATGGCTTTTTCGATATAGCCTCTTGCGCGTTCCTCAAGCATACGAGCTTGCTGCTGACGCTTGCGGATAATGTCCTGAATGCTTTCGGGAAGCTGAGAGACATTGCGCTGCTTGACATACTTGCGGATCTTCATCGCTTGCTCAAGTTCCTCGAAGTATGGTGTATCATTGGAGAGAACAACGATAGCCTCATTGTTGACTTGAGAATCCATGATGAGCCGCTGATCGGGCGCACCGTAATAGTCACTTGCGATGGTCACGACACGCAAGCGCATTCCACCGGACGCCGAGCCATTCAGCGTCTCGTCGATATACTGATCATAGGCGAAGTCGTACTTGCCATACTTGAACTTCTTGGCAGGATAGATTTCACCGAACACGGTCTGCGCAATGCTGGCAATGACTTGCGCACTGTCTACAACCGTGTTTTTGATGTCAATAGCGATGTCCTGCTCTTCGTCGGTCAGGAAGGCATAGGTATCGCCATTTCGGGAGATATAGTTCTGAGACAACAGTCTTTCCAAAGACTCCGTAACAGATGCGCGAAGTGCGATCTTGTCAGTTCGGATGTCTTCAATCATCAGGATAGCAATGTTGTCGATGTTTGCCTTAATGTCCTCAATGTAGCGCACGAGATAAAGCAGCTTGAGGACATTCACATCCTGTTGCTCAATACCGTCATGATTGTCTGCTGCGGTCTGGCAACGGTCAATCACACGGCGAATAGCACTCTCAAGGAAGGTATGAACGGTATCATAGAAGAGATGGAAAGGAACAAGAGCATTCTCGTCCTTCTCCTGCACCTTCTGAGCAGCCTCTTGGAAACCGGACAGCATGGATCGCTCACCACCGGAAAGGTGCTTACCGGAATTGCCATGCTTGCGGATCTCAGCAAGGACTTTCTGGATGATGATAAACTGATACGGGACAAACGGGAAGGTAGCAGTAAACTCTTCGCTATCGGAAAAGCCCTTGATGTCCAGCACCGGATTGTTGAAGGTATAGAGGTTCTTCAGAACAGCGTGTTCCTTATCATAGACCATCTTCAAAAGCTGGTCAGCAGCTTCGGTCTTCGCCAGCACACGCTTCTTGATGACTTCATCAACAGAAGAAGAGGACAAACTGAGACGAGTATTGAAGCGTCCCTGAATCTTGGAGAAGTCATCGCCGGTAATATGAACAACAGAGTCGATTGCCTCTTGGCTCGTAACCATGACCCAAACCTTGCCACGGCAGCGAGTACCGATTTCCTCAACAATGGATTGGAGGTTGATCATCAAATCACCATCGTCACCGATGTACTGACCTACTTCGTCCACCATGAAGAGAAGCCGGAAGTCCTTTCCCTTGCCGTCAACATATTCTTTGATGTCAGCTACGAGCTGCGCGATGCTGAGTTCATTTGTTTCCTCGCCGTTAAACCAATTACGGGCAGCTTGTTCGCTCATGCCCAAAACGGATTGCAGACATTCAACGATGTCATCCTCGAAGAAGGCGAAGGAATCTCTCGTTTCGATCCACGGTACGCCATTGATTTCCTCAAATGTGGCGCGGAACTGCTCTGTCTTTCCTTGCCTTTCGATGAAGCGTTCCAGCTTTGCGATCTTCAAATCATCGCCATAGAAACCGCAGTGATTATAGAACATCTTCGCAAAGACACGGAGAACAGCGGTCTTATCCTTTGTGATAGGACCTTCGATGTCGATGTTGAAAAGAATAGACTCAGTCGGCACTGAGACGCACTTGACCGCAGTCGCATACATCATAGGATCATCAAACTTATCAGAGAAGTAATCCATAGCTCTTTTGCCGCAGACTTCCTCGTTGGCAAGAAGATAGGACAGCATTTTCAGGAAGTGAGATTTACCACTTCCGAAGAAGCCGGAAATCCAGACACCGATCTTGTCAGTGGGATAGTCAATGGCTTTTGCATAGTTGTCGAAGAAGGTGCGGAAATGTCTGCGCAGCTCCTTTGTGATTATGTATTCGCTTAGTTCTTGTTGCAGGCTGCTTTCGTCGTTCTGTGCAACCTTGATAACACCGTTAATGTCGCGGTTGATGTCCTTTTGGAACATATTTTGAAGTTTCATATCGTTACCTCCGTTACAGCAAATTGAACGCTCGATAGTAGTGACCGTCTAAGAACTCGTCAAATAAACTGAGCGTCTGCCCGTTAAACGAGCCGGGATAGAACATGACAATGGGGATGTCCTCGAAGAGATGCTGCATACTGTCAAGCATCTTGTGGGATCTCATGAACGGATGGATTTTGCCAATGCCGGTCATGAAGAGAACATCTTTTCCCTTGACATGAGGGGAGTAATCCATCCGCGCAAGGAGTGCGTCCGGCGTTGCGATCTTCTGTAACTGTCCGAGAAGATAATCCTTGCCTCTTTTGTCTTCCAGCCCGTCAACTGACCGAAGAACTCTCTTATCTTCCAGCAACGAAAGAAAGATTTCGTAGAGGTCGCATTCGATGATGCGGTAGGGTGTGTTCGCCTCGTCTTTAAGCCGTCTGATGTAATCCTGAACAACGATCTCATCCTTTGGATCATAGCAGAAAACATGGATGCCTACTTCGTTGCTCAAGCCTTTGTTTGCAAGAAAGCTCGGATCGGAAATCCGGTCTTTTATCTTATCTAATTCTTTTTTTATCATGGCAGACCCATCTCCTATCTAAAGCAGTTAAACGCCGGAAGAGCGTCAAAGTCATTGTTCTCCCTAATGCCTCGATCCAATTCTTCGCAGAGAAAAACCGGATTGAGCGTCGTGTCTTTCAGATTATCAAGATACTCTGTTTCAATCAGCATACGCATGAGGACGCTCTTGATTTTATTGATTGTTGCCTCACTCCATGACGCAACAGAATCATCCTGCGCTTGCAGTCTCGTAAAGAAAGAATTGATGTCTTTTCGAGAGAAATTGAAATCCTGATTTCGATACTTTTCTCCAATCACGGACACCATAAACTCCCAGACAAGGCGATTATAGCGCATGATGGCGTAGAGGTTGATCTGCTTTGCAATCTCCGTTGGTGCATACGCAAGGTCACGGACAAGAGCCTCGTCATCCAGAGCATCCATGCGCTTGTAACAAGCTCTCGCCAATCGAGACACCTGACGCTCAGTAGGGTATTGAAATAGATTATCTTTTTTGATCTCTTCAACTGCCTCTTCGATTTTCTTTCCATTAAGATACATCTTTGCGGCGATGCGGACCTCATAGAAAAGAAATTGCTCGGCAGTCAGAGAGCCATTATATGAATGTGTATTATCCATCACTAAGTCTCCAAGTTATAATAGTTCACTCTAATTATGCAAAAAGAGCTGTACGATAAAACGGACTTATTCCCTGTCAACTCGCACAGCTTCGCAAATATCTCCAATGTCACAATTCAAGTATTCGCAGATGCGCAGAAGGACAGATAAGGCAACTTCCTCACCTTTGTTTAGCTTGCTCATCGTCCCGGCAGCGATCTTCAAATCTCGTCTTAGTTGAACTTTTGTTATGTCCCTTTGGATGAGCAGCATCCATAATTTTTTGTAGCTTATCTTCATGAAAACACTCCTTGCGTCCCTTTTGGGTGGTGCTTAAACGAAATCACAATACATTATACCACCAATGGTCGAAGATTTCAATAACTCGCTCTAAACTTTTGCAAAAAAGTTTCAACTTTTCGACTTAGACTCCAAGAAAAAGAGCCTGACTGCGAATGGGGTGTGCAAGCGGCAAGCAGCCTACGAGTCCCTGGCGCAATACGAAACGCTTTTTGCGGACGTATCGTTTCACGCTGCTGTATCCGCCCGTGTAACCGGCTTCCGCACGAAGCCGGTCATATCCTCTTGGCGGTATGCCGCTGTTTTCTTGGGGCTGTGGCATCACCTTCGAGCCATTCGTTGATGAGGGGGATATACTCACCGAGCACCGGATAGTTATCCGGTTCCATGTTCGGGAGCTTATCGTCATTCCAATCTTCCATGTCAGCGTATTTGCAGACTGTACGGTAGCTGACCTTTGTCCTTCGCTGGATCTCGCTCTTGCTTACGCCGTCTTCGTACAACTGCTTGATGTACATCTTTTCTGCCATACTTATCACCTTTCCGCTACCTCCTTTAGCCAAGGGGCTTTGCCTCTCAGCTAAAATTGCAGCATTTTATTCAGGTGCTGACAACGGCTCGGCGGTGGCTGTTCACCTATGCACTTTTGGAGCCCTTTTTCTGCATTTCTATTTTACCATAAACACTTTACCAATGCCACCATAAACAGTATCGCCTTCAAAATCACCTAAACGGGATTTGGTTTCAACTATTTCTGGTCTTTCATGGATTGTGTGAACCGGATGAATTGTAGTGCATTTCTTTCGGCTACCAACGCGTTTTTTACCACGCCTTCTCAAATGTGCCTTTCGAGAATAACCTGTCAGACGGCTCTCAGCAAGCGCCCGATAAATCGTGGACGCACAAACGTTTAACCCTTTCTGTTTGCACCGATTTGCTATTACTTCCGGAGACCAGTACTTCCTTAGGCATTCACATATAAATGCGTAAAGTTGTTTCATTGCTCATTTTCACTCCTTTTCAAGCAGCCGCAAATGCGGTTGTAGTCGCTGTTTTGGCTATATTTTTCGCCGTTCCGGATAAGTTTGAAATCTTCCGCAGAATAGGTATAACGCATTACCTATGTTGTCAGCAAAATAGCCTGCGTTAGGGGGAATATCCCCCTAAGACTCTATAAAAAATCGATATATTAGGCAGAATGCCCGTTATGATTCTCAAAGGAAATCTGCGGTATGGTCGGCGAGTGGAACACTCGCAAATTCCGGCAGAATCGCCTTGTAGTCGAGCCTTCAACCAGAGCGCAAACCGCTCGATTTAGCCTTTTCGACATACATAATAACATCATCGACCGGGCATTTCAGAATTTCGCAGAGCT
>ERZ780150.1951-NODE-1951-length-11721-cov-6.443854_pt1 | contig 11721 bp, 7 predicted proteins | sample MGYA00511019_ERZ780150 | MGnify/ENA primary metagenome ERZ780150 (study PRJEB29588, sample SAMEA2151633) | human gut metagenome | biome: human gut; feature: human-associated habitat; material: faeces | place: Denmark | collected 2008/2010 ...
ATCTGCACGCCCCACTTTGCGGTATATTTTGTCCGAATTCGGTTGTCGTAGCCCACTACGACGCCCTCATCCGAACAAAATCTCCCACAAATTGTGACGCACATCTTGCGTAAAGCATTTTTCAGACACGCTCTAATCTACGGATCATAGATACCAGATGTCCGGCACAATTTCGGATTTCTTCTTCTGTAAGTTTACCTTCTTTATATGCCTGGCGAATATTCTTATCATCATCCGGATTTCCAGGCATGATAATGTCATTGCCTGCTGCCACACATTTCCATGGAACGCTTCCATCTTCCGGAACTGTTGTGTTCCAGTCTGACATAATTGCTCCGTCAAATCCCCATTCTTTTCTGGCAACTGTCATGCACAGATCTTTGCTGTTCGCCGCATGAATACCGTTGATAAGATTATAGGAAGTCATAATAGAAACAGGATTTCCTTCTTTTACTGCAATTTCAAATCCGCGGAGATAGATTTCTCTGAGCGCACGTTCGGATACACAGGAGTCAACACCCATGCGGTTATCTTCCTGATTATTGCATGCAAAATGCTTGATTGTTACGCCACATCCTGACTTGCTCTGAACACCCCGGATCACTGCTGCTGCCAGCATCCCTGACAGATATGGATCTTCTGAATAATATTCATAATTTCTTCCACATAATGGATTTCTGTGGATATTCATGCCTGGTGCAAGCCACAGATTCACATGAAATTCTTCCATTTCTTCTGCGATTGCTTTTCCAAACTCTGTCATGAGATCTGTATCCCAGGTCTGTGCCAGTGCTGTTCCTACCGGAAAAGCAGTACAGTACTGATAATAAGTGTCTGCATTCTCATGATGCACACCAGGTTCCAGAATTCCATTTTCCAGTGAACCAAGAACTCCCATTTCATAGATGCTTTCTGTCTCTTTATCTACCTCATACCACTGTCTGAGGCGGATACCTGCCGGACCGTCCGCCATAACAAGAGAGGGGATTCCATACTCTTCCAAAGTACCGCAGGTTTCACCTGCTGATCCCGGCACTCGAATTCCTGCTGCACCAAGAGTACTGATATTCTCTGAAATCTTTCCATAAAGCAGAGGAATCAGCTCTTCTGTAGTTCTGTTTTCCAGAACAGAAACAAATCTTTTTTCTTCCTCTGTCAGATTTTCCTGATTTTTTCCGACATCTTCCGATTTTGCCGGTATCATCGCAGGTTTAAAATAATATTCCGGAACCTGCGCTGTTATCAGTTTTTCCTGTCTCTGCACAGATTTTTCTTTCAATTCTTTTGTCAGATAAATCTGTTCCAGTTCTTCCTGAAGCGGACAGATTTTATCCATCTGTTCCAGTACTGTATCATCTGAAACTACCAGAACTGCTTCCAGTTTCAGTTTGTCTGAACTGTTTCCGATCAGAATGCCATATTTGCCTTTTTCCACTATCCATGTATGTGTTTCCTCATTGAAAGAAGCCAGTTGTTTCTGTGGAATCTCAACAGTAAGTGTTTGTGTTTCTCCCGGCTTCAGAAGTCTGGTTTTTGCAAAACCTGCCAGTCTCTTATACTCTTTTTCCAGTTCTGTCTGCGGAAGCGTAACATAAATCTGTACCACTTCTTTACCAGCATATTCATTTCCTGTATTTGTAACCTGAACCTCTGCTCTGATCTTACTTTTTTCCATATTTATGCTGCAACACTTCATCTCAAACGTAGTATAAGAAAGACCAAACCCAAACGGAAACATCACCTTTTTGTCAAAGCTGTCAAAATATCTGTAACCTACATAAATACCTTCTTTGTATTTTTCCTTTTCCAGATTGCCATTCAGATACCCATACTCTTCTGAAGCCGGATAATCCTCGTATCGCCTTGCCCAGGTTGTTGTCAGTTTACCGCCCGGCACTTCTTTTCCCAGAAGTACATCAGCCAGGGCATCTCCCCCTTCCTGACCAAGCTGAGAAATATTTAAGATTCCTTTTATATTGTCTGTCTGTTCCAGAATATCTGTCAGCTCCACAGGACCACCTGCATTAAGAATAAGGATCACAGGTTTGTTCATTTCTGCAAGATAACGTAAATCTTCCTCTTCTCTCTCGCTTAAATAGTAATCTCCCTTTACTTTGCGACGGTCTTTTCCTTCTCCTGAAATACGACTGATCACATAAATCACTACATCTGCTTCACAGATATCTTCCTCTACCACCTTACGTCCCAGCGGCATTGCAAAAGGATTCTCTGCATAGGCATCAAAAGGATTATCTACTTTCTTAGCTTCTTCCAGAACTTTTTCTTTCCACGCCTCTCTCGCCTGCTCATAGCGATTGTGATAATCGCTGATCCAGTCTTCGCTTACAATTTTTACTCCTGCTTCTTTCAGTCCCTGATAAATAGAAATATTCTTTCTGTTGTTAACATCTCCAGAACCAATTCCACCCTTTACGGTTTTCTCTGCTCCATACCCAAGAAGTGCAGCAGCTGTATCTTTCTTTAATGGAAGGATTCCTTCATTTTTCAGCAGAACAATGCCTTCTGACGCCGCTTTTCTGGCAAGCTTTCCATGCATCAGTTCTCTCTCTGACGGCTGTTCTTCTCTAGTTCCACTGTAAATCCATTTCTTCATATAATTATACTCCTGTTTTTAATATTATAATTCTCATGAAAAGAACCTCCATAGCATTCTCTCTATGGGGGTTCTTAATTCTCATTATTCTTTTACACCACCAAGTGTTACACCTGCAATAATGTATTTGGATAAAAGCAGATATACAATAATGATTGGCACGATCGCAACAGTGATCATCATGTAAATTTTACCCATATCAAAGTTCATATAATCAGCACCACGCAGAGTTGCAATCAGGATCGGCACTGTCATTTTGCTCTTTGACTGAATGATCAGGGCAGGAACGAAGTAATTGTTCCAAGATCCTACGAAAGTAAAGATTGCCTGTACTGCTACTGCCGGTTTCATAATCGGAAGTACAATACTGTTAAAGGTTCTGAATTCTCCGGAGCCATCAATTCTTGCCGCTTCCACAAGGGATAAAGGAAGGGAAGACTGAAGGTAACTGTACATAAAGTAAAAGACTGCCGGAGATGCAATGGATGGAATGATCAGCGGAAGTAAAGAGTCATACATTCCCATCTTTGTGATCAGTCGTAAAAATCCCATTGCTGTTACCTGTGTAGGCATAACAAGAATTGCCATAATAAAGGTAAAAGCTGCTTTCTTCATTTTAAAATCATAAGCATATAGACCATAAGCTGTCAAAGAAGAAAAATATGTACAAAGTGCAGCACTGCAGGAAGATACAACAACACTGTTAAGAATACCGCGGAACATCGGGAAACTTCCGTCATTTGCCACATTCTTCAGATTCTCAAGAAAATATTTTCCGGGAAGTGCTGAAAATCCTTTCTGCAGATCCGCATGGGAACGTGTTGCATTTACAATCAGAATGTAAAAGAAAAACAGACACAGGAAGGATAAAAAGATCAGCACAAGATGAACAAAAATACTGCGCACACGACCTGATGTATTTGATTTCATAGTTTATCTCCTCCTTCTTTCTTCTTTTGCTTTTTTCTTTGCAGCTTTCTTAGATCCGTCCGGGTCTGTGTCATTTGTCATCTTATATACGATCATACATAAAATACCGCTGACAATAAACAGATATACGGACAGTGCACCTGCCATACCATAGTTCTTGCTCTTTAAGTGGCTGTTCAGGAACATGATCAGAGTCATAGATGTACGGTCCGGATTTCCCTGTCCATTTGTAAGAATCTGAGGAACATCGAACATCTGAAGACCACCGATGATAGATGTGATCAGTGTATAAGCAAGGATCGGACGGATCAGCGGCAGTGTGATATAGAAAAATCTCTTGATACTGTTACAGCCATCCAGTTCAGATGCTTCAAAAATATCCATACTGATACCCATAACAGCAGCCATCAGCATAATTGTTGTATTACCAAACCACATCAGGAAGTTCATAAATCCGACCAGAGATCTGGTTCCGATTACAGAACCCAGGAAATCTATAGGATTTTTAACCCATCCCAGAGACATCAGAATAGAGTTAATCGGTCCGTTGGTAGAGAACATGGTAAAGAACAATAATGCAAATGCAGAAGCCATGATCAGGTTAGGAAGATAAATAACAACCTTGAAAAACTGCTGTCCATGGATCTTCAGACGCGCATCTGTAAACCAGCATGCCAGAACCAGTGCGATCACGATCTGCGGTACAAATCCGATTACCCACAGAATCAGTGTATTAGCACTGTATTTGAGCATATCTGACTTCAACAGACTCAGATAGTTTGCAATTCCAATAAAATTCGGTCCGATTTCTTTAATTCCTGAACGATAATATTCATAGAAACTATAACGTACAGTATCTACCAGCGGAATCAAAGAAAAGATTAAAAAAGTTATAAAAAATGGAAGGATAAAGATGTATCCCCATTTTGCATAGCTGATGCTTTTCTTTTTTTTCATAGTTCAGCATTCCTTCCTTTACATATTAGTGCCAGACACACATCGCGTTCATGCGTGTCTGGCAAATACAAATGCATCTGTACAGGTTATTTACACCTGAAACTTTTTAACTGTCAATTCAAAAGCGTTTATTATTCAGCCCAGTTAACTTCCTGGATTTCCGGATAACGTTCTTTGATTGCTGTTTCAAAGTTTGATTTTGCTTTGTCATAGTCTACCTGACCCTGGAAGTAATCGCTGAAAGCGTTCTGGATCAGTTCTACGCAGCCCTGGTCATAAGCAGAAAGTGGTGCGATCTTGATGTTCTCTGCAACCGGTGCGAAATATGTAAATGGATTCTGTCCGCCAAGGAAGTCAGATGCGAAAGTATCATCTGTTGCAACTTCCTGCATACCACTCTTTGTATTTGTAAAGTCAGAATAATCTTTGGAAATCTTTAATAAATTGTCCTTATTTCCTGTCAGTGCAAGAATGATATCTTTTGCATGTTCCGGATTATCTGTTCCTGTTGCTGCATGGATGTAAGAACCGCCCCAATTGTATTCCTGTGGTGGATTTGTAACAGCCCATTCTCCGTCTTCTCCATCCCAGTTTGGTTTCAATGTAAAGTCAATTCCCCATGCCGGGAAGAGGAATGCAAATACTTTGGATTCAGATCCCATAGCTTTGTTCCAGTCATCATTCCACTGACCTTTTACAGTTTTGTTCAGGTATCCTGCATCCAGCCATTCTTTGGAATCTTTGATCCAGTTCATTACCTGCTGGTCTACATTAACAGTTGTTGCACCGTCTTCTACCCATGGCTGGGAAATGCTGTTTCCATACAGTCTGAATGTATCAGCATAAGAAGCAAATGTGTAATATCCTTTTGCTTTCAGTTCTTCAGCTGTAGCTTTTGCTGTATCCCAGTCTTTCATTTTCTTGCCTACTTCTTCAGGATCGTCGGTTCCGAACACATCTTTGGCAATATCACGACGATATACAAGAAGTCCAGGGCAGCACTGCCATGTAGATCCTCTCTGTACTCCATCTGCATCAGATGCAGTTGTTTTTGTAAAGTCATACTGATCTGCAAGATCTTTGTCAGGATCAATTCCAAGATCTTTCAGAGGCATTGCCACATCCGCTGCTGCATCTGTATATTTGTATACATAATCTGTTTCTGATAAGAAGATATCTACCTTATCATCTGCTGATGCATCAGCCTGATTCATAAGAGCTTCATCAAGTTTCTGCTGATAAACACCATCCTGATTTGGATTTATGATCCAGTGAATTTCTGTTCCATCCTTTAATGTTGTTACTGTTCCGTCTTTGGATGTTTCTTTTACTTCAGGATATACTGCTTCCAGACGCTGACGGAATTCATCATTCCAGGAATAAATATTGATTACTTTTCCTTCTTCATCTGCATGTACGATTGTAGCGGTTCCGCCCATTGTACCTGCAATTACGGATGCTGTAAGTAAAACAGCTAATGCTTTCTTTTTCATTAAAAAAGCCCTCCTTTTTCTTTTTTCTCTTTGTGAGTTTCTTGCCTCACCTGATGTATCAGATTATAGCTTAAACTGCTTTTCGGGTATATTATAATTTCCACCAAAATGTCAGATTCATGACCTCATTGTGTTCTTTTTATATACAGACAGATTTTGTCATTTAATAAGGAAATCTTTCCTAAAATCATAATCTTTCTGTTTTTTTATTAGTATTTTTGTATAAAAAGTACCATTTTTCTATAAATCAGCCAGATGAATATTCGCAATCTGATTCATTACCTGCTCATATATTTTTCTGAAATTGTGTTATTTTATGTCATGATTCTGATACTTACTTCATGTTTCTTATTTCCGAAAGATCTCATTTCCGATATAATTTCCATACAATATTTATGGAAGGAGAAAAATGTTGAAACATATTAAGTTTATTGATAATCATGGAAGCTTTTGTGTGAACAGACCGGAAAATACCAGTTATCTTTATTTTCCTCTTGCATCAGAAGCAGGTCTGAAAAGTTCCGTCACACCAGTGCTTGGAGGTGACAGCAAAATTGATCAGGATACCTTCCTGCTGGAACCGGTCAGTTCCGAAAATCTTCATAACAATCGTTCTTCCAGAAATTTCTGGATCGTAAAAGAAGGACACATTCCTTATTCAGTAACAGGTTCCTCTGCTCAGCAGGAAGCCGACCGTTTTACTGACAGGCAGGAAGACAGTGAACTAACCGCCGGATTCATGTGGCAGACTTTGAAAAGGACTTCCAGAGAACTTGGGCTCATCTCCACAGTTACTTCTTTTATCCCCAAAAGTGATAATGTGGAGATTATGTATGTGACAATTGAAAACCAGACAGATACTGTACAGAAATTTACTGCATATGGTGCAATTCCTGTTTACGGAAGAAGTGCAGATAACATTCGTGATCATCGAAATGTCACTTCCATGCTCCATCGTATCGAGACAACAGAACATGGAATCAACGTCTGCCCCACCATGTCATTTGACGAGCGTGGACATCAGCCAAATCATAAAATCTATTATGTAAATGGCTGTTCCGGAAAGGGAGAAAATCCGATTTCCTATTATCCGACTGTAGAAGATTTTATCGGAGAAGGTGGTACCTATACACATCCACGCACAGTATATGAAGGATATAAAGGAGTTCCCGCACACAGTCTGGCAGCAGGAAAGGAAGCAATGGGTGCTTTCTGTTTCTCATCTTTCACACTGGCTCCCGGTGAAAAAACAGACTTTATTTTATTATCAGGTATTGCCGACAGTAAAGAAGAAATTGAAAATATTTTTGAAAAATACAATACTTCCGATAAAGTAAAAAATGCACTGGAAGAAACCAGAATTTACTGGAAAAAACAGGTAAACGTTGACTTCCACACACAGGATCCTGACTTTGACAGTTATATGAAATGGGTAAGTTTCCAGCCATTCCTGCGCCGTTTATTTGGCTGTTCTTTCCTTCCTCATCATGATTACGGACGTGGTGGACGCGGATGGCGTGATCTGTGGCAGGATTGTCTTTCTCTTCTGCTGATGAATCCTCAGAATGTAGGTGCCATGATTGAAAAGAATTATGGCGGCGTACGTATTGATGGTACAAATGCTACTATTATCGGAGACGGTGACGGCAATTTTATCGCTGACAGAAACGGAATCGCACGTGTATGGATGGATCATGCACTCTGGCCGCTAATCACGACCAGTCTTTATATTAATCAGACCGGAGATATAGAGATCCTTAAGAAACAGGTTCCTTATTTTAAAGATGCACAAACCATGCGCGGCACAGAAATTGATACTCTCTGGAATGACGCATATGGAAATAAACAGCGCACCGAAGACGGTCAGGTATATACCGGAAGTGTTCTGGAGCACATTCTGATCCAGCAGCTTGCCGCTTTTTATGATGTAGGTGTTCATAATATTTACCGTCTCCGCGGAGCTGACTGGAACGATGCCCTGGATATGGCAGCAGAAAATGGTGAAAGTGTTGCCTTTACCTGTGCTTATGCGGGCAATCTCCATACTCTTGCTTCCATATTACGCCTTATGGAATCTGCAGGCGAAACCAGTATCCCGCTGTCAGAGGAAATTGAAATCCTGCTGAACGACCAGACAGATATGTTTGACAGTGTATCTGAAAAGAAAAAGATTCTTACTGAATATGCCAAAAGCTGCAGGCATAACCTGAGCGGCAGAAAGAAAAACTTCTCTCTCTCCACACTTGCTGCCAACCTGATCCAGAAATCCAACTGGCTGACAGATCATATCCGTTCACAGGAATGGATTGATGGCAAAGACAACGAAGAAGGATGGTATAACAGCTATTACGATAATCATGGAGAGGCAGTGGAAGGTTTCCACCATGAACAGGTGCGTATGATGCTCACGGGCCAGGTTTTCTCTATTATGGGAAATGTTGCCACTGATGCGCAGATCAGAAAAATCGTAAAAAGCGCAGATCATTATCTTTACAGAAAAGAAATTGGCGGTTACCGCCTGAACACAGATTTTCAGGAACTGAAGTTTGATATGGGACGTATGTTCGGTTTCGCTTATGGCGAAAAAGAAAACGGTGCTGTTTTCTCTCATATGGCAGTTATGTATGCAAATGCCTTATATCAGAGAGGCTTTGCAAAAGAAGGCTGGAAAGCATTGCGTTCTCTGTCTGATACAGCTCTCGACTTTGATACCAGCCATATTTACCCGGGAATTCCTGAATATTTCCGTTCAGACGGACGTGGCATGTATCATTATCTGACAGGTGCTGCAAGCTGGTATCTTTTTACCATGATCACAGAGGTCTTTGGTGTCCGTGGAGTTTTCGGAAACCTTTTGGTTCATCCAAAACTTCTGGCAGAACAGTTCGATGAAGCAGGAACTGCTTCTGTCTCTGTTACTTTTGCAGGAAAACAGTTCCATGTTACCTACCGAAACACAGACAGAAAAGATTATGGTTCTTATCATATCGCCGCTGCGGACTGCGACAAAACAGCAATAGAAATCGTAGAAGATTCCCATATTATGATCTCCAGAGAATTTATTAACAACCTCTCTTCTGATCTTCATGAAATTACAGTGACACTTGCCTGAAAACAATAGCTGCTCAGCCTCCATAAAAGCAGGCGACAGGCTGTTATAAATATTGTTCTAACAGAAAGGATTTACTATATGAAATACGGATATTTTGACAATGAAAACCGAGAATACGTGATTACTAATCCGGCAACACCTGCACCATGGGTAAACTATCTGGGTTCCCCGGAGTACGGTGCAATCATTTCCAATAATGCAGGGGGCTACAGTTTTGCAAAATCCGGTGCAAACGGACGTATCCTGCGCTATGTTTTTAATAACTTTGACCAGCCGGGACGTTACATTTACATTCGCGATGACAGATCATCAGACTTCTGGTCTGCATCCTGGCAGCCTGTAGGCAAAGATCTGGCTCAGTATAAGAGCGAATGCCGTCACGGAATCGGTTATACAAAAATTTCTGCCGACTACAGCGATATTCACTCAGAAGCCCTTTACTATGTTCCTCTTGGAAAAAGTTATGAAGTATGGGCATTATCTGTGACCAATCATTCTGATCACGAAAGGAACCTGACTCTCAGCGGATATGCAGAGTTTACCAACCACAGCAATTACGAACAGGATCAGGTTAATTTACAGTACTCTCTTTTTATTTCTCGTACACTGTTCGAAGGAAACAGAATTACTCAGCAGATTCATGGAAATCTTGATGCAATTCCTGAAAATGAGAATGTAGATGAGAAAAATGTGACAGAACGTTTCTTTGGACTTGCAGGTGCTGAGGTTTCTTCTTACTGTGGGGACAAAAATGAATTTCTCGGAAGTTACCATGGATATGGAAACCCTGAAGGTATTGTCTGTGGTGATCTTGGTGATAAGACAAGCTATAATGAAAACTCCTGTGGTGCTCTCTCCTGCAAAATAACTCTTAAAGCAGGTGAAACCAGAACAATTGCTTTTCTTCTTGGAATGAAACCGTCATCTGAAGCTGCTGAAGTAATCAGATGTTACGAAAATCCGGCTCCAACTGTAGCAGAAGAACTGGAAGCATTAAAAGCTGACTGGAACAGTAAGCTTGATAATCTTAAAGTCAGCACTCCAAGTCCGGAATTTGATACTATGATTAATACCTGGAACGCATACAACTGTTTTATGACTTTCATCTGGTCCCGTGCAGCTTCCTTCATTTACTGTGGACTCAGAAATGGATACGGATACAGAGATACTGTACAGGATATTCAGGGAATCATCCATCTGGCACCGGAAATGGCACTGGAAAAGATTCGTTTCATGCTGTCTGCGCAGGTAAATAACGGTGGCGGACTCCCTCTTGTCAAGTTTACTCACACACCTGGAAAAGAAGATACTCCGGATGATGCTTCTTATGTACAGGAAACCGGCCATCCGGCTTACCGTGCAGATGATGCATTATGGCTTTTCCCAACTGTATATAAATATATTTCAGAAACCGGAAACACTGCTTTTCTTGATGAAGTGATTCCTTTTGCCAACAAAGATGAAGCTACTGTATATGAACATCTGAAACGTGCGGTTGCTTTCTCTCTTAATCACCTTGGACCTCATGGAATGCCCGCCGGACTTTATGCAGACTGGAATGACTGTCTCCGCCTGGGTGCAAACGGAGAATCTTCTTTTGTTGCTTTACAGTTCTATTATGCAATGACAATCCTGAAAATCTTTGCCGAATATAAAAAAGATACAGAATATGTACAGTATCTTGAAGAAACTCAGAAAGCATTTGGCGAAAAAGTTCAGGAACTGTGCTGGGATAACGACCGCTTCGTACGTGGTTATACAGAATCAGGAGAAAGAATCGGTGAAGCTGCTGCTCCTGAAGCAAATATGTGGCTGAATCCTCAGAGCTGGGCTGTCATCAGTGGTCTTGCCAGCCCTGAACAGGGAGACGCTGCACTGAACAATGTATACGAACGTCTAAACACAAAATATGGTGCGATCCTTATGGATCCGCCTTATCATGCGCATGCTTTCGATGGTGCACTGGCAGTTATCTATAATCAGGGAACCAAAGAAAACTCCGGTATTTTCTCCCAATCCCAGGGCTGGCTGATTCTTGCTGAAGCACTCCGCGGTCATGGAGAACGTGCTTTTACCTATTTTATGGAAAATTCTCCTGCTGCGCAGAATGACTGTGCCGAAATCCGTCGTCTTGAGCCATACTGCTATGGTCAGTTTACAGAGGGAAAAGCAAGCAAACACTTTGGACGCTCTCATGTTCACTGGCTGACAGGAACTGCTTCTACTGTAATGGTAGGATGTGTGGAAGGTATCCTCGGGCTTCGCCCTGATCTTGAAGGACTTCGACTGTCTCCTTCTGTGCCAAAAAGCTGGAAACACTTTGAGATTGAGAAAGTTTTCCGTGGAAAACAGCTTCATATCTCTGTAGAAAATCCAGACGAAAAAGAATCTGGCTGCTGCAGTCTGGTTCTTAACGGACAGAAATTAGCAGATAATTATATCCCTGAAAAACTTCTTCAGGATAAGAACGAAGTCATATTAACTCTTTAATCCCCCGATATTACCAGATGAAAATAAGCGGCCGGCTTACAGAAAATTTATATTCCCTGTAAGCTAGAGCGTGTCTGAAAAATCATTCCCGCAATCTGCACGCCCCACTTTGCGGGATATTTCAC
>ERZ780150.1954-NODE-1954-length-11695-cov-2.841237_pt1 | contig 11695 bp, 12 predicted proteins | sample MGYA00511019_ERZ780150 | MGnify/ENA primary metagenome ERZ780150 (study PRJEB29588, sample SAMEA2151633) | human gut metagenome | biome: human gut; feature: human-associated habitat; material: faeces | place: Denmark | collected 2008/2010 ...
CCATATGTTTGTCCCTGTCGAATATTCCGATTATAATATTGAAATTTGGCATTTTTGACAATTGGATAAGCAGTTTTCTTAAATCATCACCAAGTGTACCACTATTGGTAAAATCATAAAATACTATCCTGTTCAAAAAGTTCTGGTCCAGTGTTAATTGTTCAAATGCAAACTTGATGTGTTTTACATCAGTTTTTCCTTCGGTAAGGATAATTAATTTTCCGGTGGCTTCGTGGTATTTGTGCGAAATATCTTTAAGCTTAGATTTTAGTTCTTTTTCTTTTTCAAGGAATTTACTGTGTTCCTGCTCAATATAAGGAGAAATAAGGGGCATAAAGCCGATCTTTTCGTCTATTGTAGCTGGGCCGCAGTCGCAATCGTATTTTGATTCACCGTTTTCCGTCTTGGAAACAAAGAAACATTTTGCATTCTCGCTTTTGCTTTTTGCGTAGAATACAGGTGAATGAGTTGTAATTAACAACTGGCAATACTCTTTGTAGGAAAAAAGCTCGTCCGACATATCAAAGCAGGAAAGGTATTCTATACCGTTTTCCGGCTCTTCAAATCCCCAAATGTATGTTCCGGATACTGATTTTTTGGGTCGTCCTCTTTCTATGTTGTCCTGATTATATCTAAGAATAGATGGAATATGCCGGGCTTTTATGCCGTCTCCGCGCTGATCAAGGTTGATTTCCTTAACAACTTTATCGCTTGTTGAAAATGTAAGATCGCGGAATAAAACGTCTAAATTGTCCGGCATTTGAATGGCTGAGTTCATTTTTAAAATATTGTGGATCTGTTGACTTAATCCCTGTGTTAATGACTGTAATTCGGATGAATATTTGTCATTTAAGTCCTTTAATCTGTTATTGGCGGATTTTGCCATTGATAAATATACTTGGGTTAAAAGATACTTGAAATCCTCATTGCTTTTTACTGCAGGAATATAGAAGTAGCTTATGCGCCTGATAAAAGTAACTCCCTTTGAATTGCTCGCGAAAATACTATTTATGTTATCACAGTGCAGACCAGAAGCGCGCCAAACTTTTGTCCATGTTTTCACGCCATGTTCTATGTAGTTTCCGGGAATATCTATGTCTAATGAAATAGTAATTTCCTTCGCATGCTTTGCAACTTTTTTTGCAAATTTAGAATAGTCCACAGAAAAATCAAACGGATGTCCAAAATCGGTTTCGTTATTAAAAAATAAATTCAGTGCTTTTAAAACGTTGGATTTTCCAGAGTCATTCTTTCCAACAAAGTAATTGACATCGCAAAAATCAATAGTCTCATCAACTATTGAACGGAAGTTTTTTATTCTTATTCTGGTGATATTGATCATATTCTTTCTCCTGATTAGCATTCGTTTATTCTTATACTATTATATCACTTTTTTCCGCAAATTTCAATATATGTCGAAAAAATAAAGATAACAAAGTGTCAAGATAAACTTTGCGATTTTATCCGAATTAATGAGCAATGGACGTTTATATTAGTTTGTTGGAGAGTGCTTTTGGATTTATTCCTTCGAATAAATAGCCATCATATCCATAGAGTATTGCATCAACCTCTGCCGCCCGGTATCATTAAGATGATAATAATTTCGCAGCAGCTGAACATCGTCATCGGTAAGCCCCAGCTTGAAATTCTTCATTTCCTGGAGTTCATCGTAAGGAATCGGCAGCTCAACAGGCGCCACTCCGAAAGCAGCGGCAATGCACTCGAGTTCGGTTTCGTTAGGACAGTAGCCCTGCTCCATCTTTCTGCGGTAAGCCTCTATAGAACCCAGTCCCGCCAATTTTGAGGAATCGAATTTTCGCAGCTCGAACCATTTGGCGAGATTGCGTCCGGTTTTCTTGGTAAGGTCGTATTTCAGGGCAAGTTCCGCGTCTACTCCAAAATACTCTGCGGCAAGCTTTATATCTTTCGAGAGTAATTTGCCATCTCTGTTAAGGCTGTCAAGGAACTGCGGTGAAGTCCCAGCATTATCCATTGCGACTTTCAGCGTTTCAAGCTTTTCGGCGGCAAAGTAAACGAAGTTCTGCCGCAGGAGCATACGGTCACTGAGGTCAAGATAAATTGTGTCATTTTCGCCGCTGTTCGCGTAAATATCAGCGGCGTTTTCAGTTGATTGAACTATCGTGTTTGGTTCGGTGATTGGTTTATCAGACAGCTTTCCGGCATTCTCCAGTACATATTCAGGGGTGATCCCGATAAGTTGACAGCATTTCAGGGCGTCAGCGTAAAGTAGTGGCCATGAGCCTTCTTCGCGGATCGTGTAAAGGTTTTCGGCAAGACCAATGTGCTTGCCCATTTTTTCTGCGGATATTCCGGCTTTCTCACGATAAGGTTTGAACAGCGGACCAAAGTCGAACACAGGGTCAAAGCCGTCCACGCAGGATATATTCCATTTATAGATTTCGGCAAGACCCTCCTGGCGATAGCGCGTTGAGCCTACCAGCCAGTCTATTGTCACGCCAAAAAGGCCTGCGATTTGTGGCAGGTACTTCATGTATGACTTGGATTTGCCGTTTTTCCATGTGCTGAAAATGCTCTTGTCAACCCCCAGATAATCGGTAAGGATCTGTTGGTTATAGTTCTTTTCGTTCATAAGCAGAATGATTCTGTCTAAAGTGTCTAGTGATCCCATTGCTATCCTCCATGCGGTTGTGCATATATGACAAAAAACAGATTGGCTATTGACTTTTCGATTTGTTGGGGTTATAATAAAAGCATGAGTTGAGAATATCACAACTTTGTGCAAAATTAAAAGTTGCAATAAAATGTTGCGAAAATTACAACGCCTGACATGAAATTCCTGACATGAAATTATTATATCATATCCGCAAGGATATGATATAATTGTCCGATACGCACGGAGCAAATCTTCGATTTGCGCATGTGCGAGGACTTTAGATCTATAATAAACGCTTTGCGTTTATTATATCATATTTTAGTCGAGAAATCAAGCAAAAGTTGTGATAATCTAAACTTGTTTCCTGCGAACTTTGCAGTAAATTGCAGTTCCAAGGGATATATCATGGACTTACGGAAAAGCACGGGAAACGCCGTGCAGGTCCAGCGTTTGTTCGTGCGGTTCCGCCAAAGGCGGAATTGACGGCTATGCCGTCAAAGGCTGAACAGATGGAGCGAAGCGACCACATTATTGAAAGGAGCACCCAAAATGTCAGAAAACATCAACACCAGCGAAACCACAGCAACCGAGCCGAAGTCCCTGCCGCATATGGAGAATATCACGAAAGCCGCGGAGCTTTTCGGGCTTACGCGGTACGCCGTGCGGGTCCTCGCGGAGGAGGGCAAAATCAAGGCGGTACGTATCGGCGGCAGAATATTCGTGAACGTAGACAGCATGAGCGAGTTCTTCGCGGCGTGCACGCTGGCTCCCGAAGAGGGCAAGCCCGTAGTTCCCGCAGAGCCTGCCGAAAGGCCGTCGTTCGCACGTCCCGCTAAGGGAATAAGGAGGATAGGATAAGCGTGGGGAGAGCCAGAAAGCGTGGCATGGATTATTTCCCCGTAGATGTGAACCTTATGGACAGCACAGAGATCAAAGTGCTTACTGCAAAATTTGGCACGGAGGGATTTTACCTGTATATGTTCCTGATGTGCCGGATACATCTTGGCGGCTATTATCTTGAGGTCAGCGAGGACTTTGTTTCCTGCGCGGCTGTGGACACCCGCCTTAAGGAAAAGACGGTCATCGATATGATCGAGCTGATGTGCGCCAAGCGTCTTTTCGACCGCGAGCTTTATGAGCAGTACCACATACTGACCTCTGCGGCAATACAGGAAACTTACCTTGATGTGAAGTGTAAACGCGGCAGGGGAGTTGAGGTGTACAGGGAATATTGGCTCCTTGATGTGGAGAATGTTCCCGGAAATCTTACGATAATCAGCGTACATAAGTCGCAGACAAACGAGGATATGTTGCAGACAAATGAGGATTTGTCGCAAACAAATGCCGATATGTCGCAGAAAAAGTGCATAAACAAAACAAAAGAAAACAAAACGGAACAAAACGAAACCGAACAGAACAAAAGCCTTGCGGCGGAGGTGATGGAAAAGTTCAATTCCGTCTGCGTATCTTTGCCCCGTGTTCAGAATATTACACCTCAGCGCAGGAAAGCAATCATGGCGGCGTTAAAGCAGCTCGGCGATACAGACATATCCGAGCTGTTCAGAAAAACAGCCGCTTCAGATTGGCTTTCGGGCAGGAATAATAAAGGCTGGTCGGCTGATTTTGACTGGGTACTTGAACCAAGCCATCTTGTCAGAATAATGGAGGGCAATTACGATAACAGAAAACCATTACAGCATGTTTCAGAAAATACCGATTACACCAACGGCGGATTACACCCGAATATCCTGGAGATGTCCGGCGATGTTGACCCGTCGGATTACCCGTTCTGAAAGGAGAAATTATGAGCAGTAAAGATTACTACGCATCGTTATGGGATACAGCAGAAGAACTTAACCGCAACGACTGTTTCAACGACCTCGCCTACCGCAACATGACTTTCGACAGGGACGACCGTCCCGAGCACATCCTGTCGAAAGCGGCGCGGGCGTATGCGGAGAACTTCCAGCCTGCGCTGGAGCAGCATGGAATTATGTTCACCGGGAACGTCGGCACGGGAAAGACGTTCTATGCCTGCTGTATCGCTAATGCTGTGATAGACCGCGGCTGTACCGCGTGGGTGACGACGCTCCAGCCGCTTGTAAGGGCTCTTTGCAGCTACGAAGCTGCGGAGAAGATACTCGCTAAGATACGCAAAGTTGACCTGCTGGTGCTGGACGACCTGGGCTCCACGGCGCTGAACGATTTTACCACCGACAAGATTTTCGAGATAGTTGCTCCGGCAAGCCGCTTATCGTCACGACTAACCTTAATCCGGACGAGGCGTGGAAGTCCAGTATCGGCATGCGGAGAATTTTCGACCGCCTGCGGGAGCGCTGCCGCCATGTGGTGGTGGACGGGGAATCGCGCAGGAGAGCGTGCTGAAAGATTGCGACACAATGTCCCCGTCGAAGCTTGGTTGCGCGGCTATCCCCGGGAAACGCTGCGCTTATTCCCCCGCGCTTTGGCTTCGACTATGCAGCGTCAGCGTTTTCCGCGAAGCGGATATTGCGGCTGCACATTGTTTTATGAAAGGACGAAAATATGATTGCTGAAAAAGAAAAAGAATCGAGTTTCGGATTGGCTGACCTCTCGCCGCTGGGCAGAAAGGCAGTGTACAGAATGTCCGAACTCGACCCGACGGTTTTACAGTGCATTAACATGAGCGGGCTTTACCGTACTATCTGGAATGAAATCTCTGATTATGCCACCGACCGCAGAATGAAAACCGTGCTCGCTCTGGAACGCCGTACAGAATTCAGCGCCGACACATTAGAGCGCGAAAAGCAGCTTGCGGAAATCTACCTTGTCGGTCAGAGAGCCGCAGACGAGGCGCTGGAATCCTGCGTTAAGTGGCTCGCGCTTGAATGCCGGGAGCGCTCCACGATTGCCGAGCTTGCGGGGATTTCACTTGACATGATGACCGGGAAAAGCAAATAATGTGCGGCATGGACGCCGCATAGTCGAAACCAAAAGCCGGCATGGATGCCGGCAACTAAGTTTCGACGTAGACATCATGTCCCATTGTTTGAAGAGTTGTTTTCAGCAATTCCCCATTTGGCAGGAATAGCGTGGTTCACCACGCTACCTATCGCCGCACCGCCAAAGGCGGCGCATTTGATTAAGTGATTTATCTTGTGGTGAAACTGTTCACCACCGCTTATAAACGTATTTTTAACAATAAATAAAAACAATGCGACATCATGTCCCATTGTTGAAAGGAGAACTCCATGCCCAGCAAACGCAAACGCGGCAACGCGTACGAACTCCGCGCGTCCTGCGGCTTCAACGCCAAGGGAAGGCGCGTCATGAAGACCCGCACATGGCGCCCGCCCTACGGAATGACGGAAGCGCAGGCAGAAAAGGAAGCGACCCGTCAGGCGTTCCTGTTTGAGGAAGAAATACGCCGCGGGGAAGTCCTCGACCAGTCCACGAAGATGGAGGATTTCCTCGTGAAATGGCTGCATAATTACGCCGAAAAACAGCTCCGCGCGACCACGCTTACGGGCTATAAATCCATGCTTCCGAGGATTAATGCGGCGTTCGGGAAGATGAAAATTTCGGATATACGCCCGACCCACCTGCTCGCGTTCTACGATAATCTGTCGGACGTCGGGGTGCGCGGGGACGAGTATTTCACCGCCACCGAGTTAGTCGGGGAACTTGCGGCGGAGCGCTTCTCAACGCGGAAAGCGTTCTTCACCGCCGCAGGAATTTCCAAGCGTACGTCCCAGAGTATGTTCGCGGGGGGGAAAGTCACGGGGGATACCGCCGAGCGGGTCTGCGCGGTACTGGGCGCGGATTTCGACGAGCTGTTCACCTCGGACGAGGGCGGGACGCTCTCCGCGAATACGATACGGCATTACCACCGATTATTGTCCGTGATATTCAGCACGGCGGTGAGCTGGCAGGTGATATACTCGAACCCCTGCGAACGCGTGAAGCCCCCGAAAATGCGCCGTAAGGAAAGCCGCTACCTCGACGAGGACGGAGTTTCGGAGGTAATCGCGGCGCTGGCTGACGAGCCGTACGACTACTCGGTGATGGTCAGAATGCTGATATATTCGGGGTTACGCCGCGGGGAACTGCTCGGTCTGGAGTGGAGCGACCTGAACGTGCAGACCGGGTGCATTTCCGTGGAGCGGAGCCTGCTGTACTCCCCGGAGCGGGGTGTGTTCGTGGACGACACGAAAACGGACGGCTCGCACAGGATACTCCGCCTGCCGAAGTCCGCGCTCGACCTGCTGGAGGAGTACCGCGCTTGGCAGGAGGGGCGCAGGGCGGAGTTAGGCTCGCTCTGGCAGGAAAGCGACCGCATTTTCACGGCGTGGGACGGAGGAATGCTCAACCCGGAGGCGCTGTCGAAGTGGTTCCATAAGTTTATTGTGCGCAAGGGACTGCCGGACGTGAGTATACACGGGCTGCGGCATACTAATGCGACTCTGCTCATCGCCGGGGGAGTTCCGCTGAAAACGGTGTCGAGCAGGCTGGGGCATTCCAGCATTTCCACCACCGGAAACATCTACGCTCACGCGGTGCGGTCAGCGGACGAAACCGCCGCCGAGGTGCTGGAGGAGGTGCTGGGGAAGAAGGAGCAGAACAATGGGACATGATGTCGCAATGTTTGGAAAACAAATTTTTGCATAATATTGCGTAAAATGTGCAAAATAATGCCTGTAAAGTGCAAATTATTGCGTTAAAGTGTCAACGTTTTGCAGAAAATTTTCAAAATGAGTTGACAAACCCATTGCATAATGTTATAATATTGTTGTGGAATGGTTGCGTTCTAATCAAAGGAGAACCATTATGTTATTAAATTTTACTGTTAAAAATTACAAGTCGTTTCGGGACGAGAATGTTTTTTCAATGGTTCCTGCACCCAAGCAGAAAGGGCTTGATTACAGCATTTGCTGCGAAAAAATCAAGCGGAAGAATGTCAAAGCACTGTGCTCGGCTGTGATGTACGGTCCGAATGCTTCCGGCAAGACAAATATCATCGGCGCTATGGATACATTCCGCGCCATCGTTCTGCGCGGGAATATTCGCAACAGCGAGAAACAGACCACTCCGAATGCGGCGGCGTATTCTCTTGAACTTATCCCTAATAAGGATAGCGCAGAGCCTGTAATAATGGCGATTGAGTTCGTTGACGGAGGCGTCAAGATTGGTTATAGCATGACGCTCGACCTTGGACTTTTCCTTGAAGGGGACAGCGAGCGCAAGGTGTTGTTGGAAACATTGTTTGTTAATGATGAGATGATTTTCGAGCGAACCGGCACGCTTAAAATAGGCAAGCTGTCTGCAATAAAACCGTTTCTTCTGGATTCAAGCATTGAGAGCAATAGCAGTCTTGTGGAAATTGCAGCGAAATCGCTGATAAATGACGAACTGTTTCTGACAGGCGCTTTCAAGCTGTTATTTGCGCCGAAACTTGTTAAACAGATTACAGATTGGCTTACTGATAAGTTCGTGATAATATATGAGGCAAATGAACTTCAGTGTGTCAGGAGTGTTGCTAATCCTCAGAAACAGACATTGTATGTCGACGATGTGACCGAGTCTGCTGCAAAGCTGTTTGGAATCAACTCTAACTGTATTGGCTATGTAACCGGAGAGGACGATTCAACACAGCTTTACTCATCTTTTGATGACCTTTCAAGCGGAAAAAAAGCACTCATTCCATCTGAAATCTATGAATCCCTTGGTACAAGGAGATTCCTCAATATCTTTCCATTGTTGGTTCGTGCGTTGAATGTCGGCGGTACGCTTGTCATGGACGAGTTTGACGCTTCAATTCACCCAATGGCGCTGATGAATATTGTAAATATATTTCATAACGACGAGGTAAATATCAACCATGCACAGCTTATATTCAATACCCACAATCCGATATTCCTCAACTCCAATATGTTCCGCAGGGACGAGATAAAGTTTGTGGAGCGCGATGAGGAAACTCATGCAAGCACTATATATGCACTGTCTGACTTCGGCACAGCCGGTGAGAACGGCGTCCGCAAGGGCGACGATTATATGAAAAATTACTTTATCGACCAGTATGGTGCGATTTCTGATATCGACTTTACCGACCTGATAAAGAACGTCCTTGGTATCGGTGAGGAGGCTGCGGAAGATTGAAAAAGCTAACGAAAAAGTATTATTTTTCAGTCGAAGGCGACACCGAAGTCTGGTATCTGGACTGGCTTAGGGACATGATCAATTCCGCACCAGAAAGAAAATGCAATGTATCTTTTGTCCGCAAAAAGGAGAGCGACCCGATACGCTTTGTTAAAGGTCTTACGCTTCAGGGCAAGGCAACGATTTTTCATCTGAGCGATTATGAAAGTAATGAGCATGAACATCAGCTTCTGTTTACACGCACAATGGATAAAATGCGTGAAGCAGAAAGGCAAGGTAAGAATGTAAAGTACCTTTTTGGGTACAGCAATTTCACATTTGACCTGTGGATAATTCTTCATAAAGCCAACTGTTTGGGTCAGTTATCAGACAGAAGTCAGTATCTTAACAAGATTAAATCGGTGTTCGATGAAGAGTTCATGTCGATGGACGAATACAAGGAAGATGGAAATTTTCACCGCTGCCTTTCAAAGCTCACTCTTGACGATGTAAGGGAGGCAGTGCGGCGTTCAGAGAAAATAATGTCGCACAATGCAGAAAACTATTCTCAGGTCGAGTACAGAAAATTCAAGCACTATCGCGAAAATCCGGCACTTGAGGTCGGCACGATAATCGGCGGCATACTTAAGGATTGCGGACTGATGTCCTGAACATAGAAAGCGGAGCTGCAAAGCTCCGCTTTTGCTATATTGGTTACAAGAAAAGCAGTGGTTTTTCACCACAAATCAAGCTGGTTATCAATCAATGATTTCATCGGACGGACTGTTATTTTATCATCTGGCATAATGGTACCGCACAGCAGCGGAGAATCAGGGTTATAACAGCCGAAATTAGCGGCAACAACATTGTAACTATAATTGGCATAGCAATATTTGCACCCATGAGTGCAGGTGTTGTATGATCCGATATCAATGCTGTCAACGCAGCCGCATTCTTCACGCTGGGTGCTGTCCTTTTTGACTTTGAGCTTTGCGCCTACAAGATGCTCGATAAGCTCCTTGTCTATGCAGCTGTTATGTTCGATTCCATAATTACTTAAGTCAATTTGTTCTGCACATGAATATATTTTGAAATTATACCTTTCAGCAATTTCTGAAAAACGCTGTGCGATTTTCACCATCTGGTTCATGTCCAGTTCTCTCAGTCCATTGTTGCGGAAATTCTTTGCGTTCTTTTTGTATTCGTCAACAAAGCTGATAACGCATCTGTGGAATTTTCCATTCAGAGTTTCGGCGAGCTTTTCAAAATAAGTTGCATGGTATTCTATCGAGTATTTCTCTGTTATAATGATCGGGTCATAACGCCAGATGATTCTCTCGGGACCGATCCGCTCCGAAAGTTCGATGAAGGTGTCAATTACTTCCCTGCCCTTGGAGGGAACATTCGGCTCAACATCAGTAGAATACGAATTGAGCGTGAACTGGAAATAAAATTTGAAGTCTTTCAGCTCGTCAAGACGGCTGAGCATGGGTCTGGGATTTTTTGTCCAGAACACGATGCAATCCACAACGTCAGGCGTGAGTTTTATCCGGCTGACCTGATGAATGTTCATCGGGTTTCTGACAAGCACATAACCGTCTTTTATTCTATTAAAGAACCACTCGCTGTAAAATGCGGGAATATCGGTTCTTCGGCTTGCGCTTATTATCATAAGGAATCACTCCTTGTAAATTATTATCTGGGCGCTTGCACATGATTCGTACGGGGCGAAACTATGATATTTGTTTACGAATCTCGGGTCAAATAGCAAATCATTCGAAAAATATTGACCGCCATAATTATACTGATTTCCTCTAACACTGTTTTTAAAATGAAGCTGACAGCAACGGAAACCTGAATGAGACAATTTACGATACAGCGTGTCGAAATAATCTCTGCCGCCGCCCAGTGAGCTAGCAAGGTTGATGTCGTTTATAACGATAGCAGTATCGGGACATACGTTTACTATATAATACACTAGTTTGTTCAAAAAGTCAAGAACGCTTATTTCACCACCATATTTGTGAAAATCTGAAAGCAGATAGTTCATAATGATCAGGTCAGCTTTAAATTCCTTATCTATTAATATAGGAATTACATTGTTTATATTATTGTAGGCAAAGCCAGTTATAATTTCTGAATCATTTGGGGAATAACCCTTTATTTCATTATGTAACCGTTCCCATGTATCTTTAAGAAGATCTACTCCAATATACTTTAGCTTGTCAAAATTGTATTCATGTGCGTTGCTTAAACAGTCCAGCGCGAAAAGGTCAGTACAAGGTCCGCAGCCGATAGATAAGACATTCAGCTTCGATTTGTCCTGCAAATAACTTACCTCGTTCTGGTGGAGCGCATATATTATTTCTGATGTGTATTTGAAAGAGTATTTGCATACATAGTAATCCGAGAGAAATCTGCAATTATAGCTGTGTCTTGCGCCAGGATCACTATGCTTATAGTGTATTTGGTAAAGGCATACACTACAATCGCCTGGACATTCGCATGGGTGATTACAATCTGTACAGGCTCTGTTTTTGTTGGAATAGTCGTTTTTGCAATATTCAAGCATTTCATCGATAAGCATATAATGTTCCTCCAAATCAACATGTTGTTAATGCTATAATAGCACAAATTCCAACATGTGTCAAGGCTTTTCTGCTGATTTTGTAAATTTATGAAAAATCTTTTCGGAATAATCCATCCTTTTTTGAATGATTAGATGTCATATTGTATTTCATTCTCTCGCTTCTTGGATATACTAAATGCTATCGGCAAAAAATCAAGAGAATTATAAAACAATATTCCGTCAAAATTGCCGATAACGGCAGCCGGAAAATACTTGACGATCTGCATATAATGAGCTATAATATATGCAGATAAACCGCAATATAAGGAGAACCCCATGCGAAAGTTCGACTACACATTCCTGAAAAAATCAGCGTA
>ERZ780150.1960-NODE-1960-length-11679-cov-2.546714_pt1 | contig 11679 bp, 9 predicted proteins | sample MGYA00511019_ERZ780150 | MGnify/ENA primary metagenome ERZ780150 (study PRJEB29588, sample SAMEA2151633) | human gut metagenome | biome: human gut; feature: human-associated habitat; material: faeces | place: Denmark | collected 2008/2010 ...
CGCCCGACTGGCTGATGATGATAACCAGATCATCACTCTTAAGAATCGGCCTGCGGTATCTGAACTCCGATGCCACATCAACTCTCACCGGAATCTTTGCAAGGTCTTCTATAACATACTGCGCAACAACTCCAACATGATACGCCGAACCGCATGCCACTATATAAATCTGTGAAATTTTCTTAATATCCTCATCCGCAAGACCCACCGATGACAAATCAAGCTCGCCATCCTTATAAACAGAATGAAGCGTATCAGCAATCACGCGCGGCTGCTCATGAATCTCTTTCATCATGAAATGCTCATAGCCCGCTTTCTCAGCAGCTTCAGCATTCCACTTAATCTCAACAAGTTCCTTTTCTATCACATCACCGTCAAGGTTATAAAAAGTAATTTCTCCCTTTTTCAGACGCGCCATCTCCATGTTACCAATATAATACACGTTTCGCGTGTACTTAAGGATAGCCGGTACATCGGAGGCAAGATATGACTCTCCATTATCTACACCAAGAATCATCGGACTGTCTTTTCTAGCAACAAAAATCTCTTCCGGATAATCCTTGAACATAAGTGCAAGTGCATAGGAACCGCGGATACGCACTATCGCATGGTTAATTGCATCAACAGGAGTATGCTCATATTTCTTATAGTAATAATCCACAAGCTTTATGGCTACCTCTGTATCTGTTGATGAATAAAAAGTATATCCTTTTCTAATAAGCTTCTCTTTAAGTTCCTGGTAATTTTCAATAATACCATTATGTACGCCAACAACATTCCCATCATCTGACATATGCGGATGGGCATTAATCTCAGAAGGCTCACCATGTGTAGCCCATCTGGTATGCCCTATACCGCAAGTACCACATACAGCGTTTCCGTCATCTGTTTTCTCGGAAAGAGCCTTAAGTCTTCCCTTAGCCTTAACTATCTGATATTCTCCCTCTCCATCGCGAACAGCCATACCCGCTGAGTCATAACCACGATATTCCAGCTTGGAAAGACCATCTAATATAATCGGTGCTGCCTGATGCTCACCTGTAAAACCTACTATTCCGCACATAAATTGCCACCTCGTAATAAACTAATTGTGTGATTAAATATATCATAATATTTCCGGTTATACAATAGATTTAACGTCTCCAGTCTCAATAAATAAGAAAATATTGCTTATCTGATTATACCTTTATTTCAATCAGAATTTAACAGTATTTTTGCTATTCTCTCACATCCTCTTCCATCAACATATTCCTGCATTCTATAGCTAATACTTTCCCATAACTCGCGATTACTTAATCTCATCAGTTCTGACACAATATTGTCAAGACATCCTGTCATATTATATCTTACATCGCCTGCACAATGAATAAGTTTTATTTCCGAAAGCTTGTCAGAGCACATTATCTGATTATCTGCAATTCTGTAGATAATTGATGGAATTCCACACGCACATAACTCATATACCGTTGTACCACCTGCAGTAATACATACATCGCATTCAAGCATCAGTTCACTCATATTGGTCACATTACTCAACAGGTGAACATTATCAGATAAACCATATTTTTTTATAAATGTTTCTTGGTTAAAATTAAACTTTCCAAGTATGCAATATATATCTTTTGTTCTAAAATTACTATCATTCATCAGACATTCCAGAATATTGCCTATTACATTATATTTATCTGTTCCTCCTGATGTTATAAGAATCTTATTCAAACCATGGTATTTTCTATGCTGCAATCCGATAAATTCAGCCCGCAGTGGAGCAAATGACGGTCCAAGATAAAACTTTGTCATAAGATCTGCATGCCTGTAACGTTCAATATAATTTAAATCTTCAGCATAAAAATTACAATTTATCACCGTTGAAACGGGATATATAAAATCATTCATATCATCTATGTAAAAAATATTTGTTAGAGCACTAAGCCTTTTTAAATAATTTTCTGTCACAAAGTAGTCGTCTATTAATAGTTCCCTTATATTTTCTTCAACCAAAATCTGCGCAATAATCTCAATCTCACTATCGAGCTTATTCCAAATTGTGTTAAGGCAAATAGTCTTGAAACCTTTATTCAAAATTAAACTTTCTGATCTTGTATCTGCAACAATAAATACAACATCTGTTTTGTTTCTTCTCAAAGTCTCTGCAATTGCAAGGCATCTCATTATATGTCCCGTACCAATTTGTTCATTTCCATCTACTCTGATATATAATATATTCTCCATAGTAACCCGCCTTTTATATGCTTGAGAATTTTATATGATACTTATTCCATCTAAAATTATGCCATTTCCGCCCCTTGGAAATGGCATTCATAAAAAGAGAAACAATTATTTTTTATACTATTTATTGTAAATCTATTTTTTGTTTGTATATACCGCTTCCCCATGCCCTTTATAAACCAGCAGTCTAATAAACTTCATAGGTTTAAAACAATTATTTTATAAGCAATGGAATCAATAAATTGAAACTAGTGTACAGACATATTAATATTTCGTCAAATATTTCTGGCAATTATTGCCGTTTTTGTATAATAAAAAGAAACGGCTGTGATTTCCTATGGCAAGACCTAAAAAATATAAAATAGAACTTACAGATGATGAATTAAAAAGCTTAAAGTCTGTCATCCGAAAAAATAAAACATCCAAAACCATTCGATGCAGATGCCAGATCATTATTAACCTAGATGAATCCCACGGAAAAATATTGACCAATGAGCAGTCTGCAAAATCAAATGGTGTATGTCTGCAACAGTTACTAATACCATGAAAAAATATTTTGAAGATGGTATTGATGCTGTAACTGGATTTAAGCGTAATGTTAATTCTGATAATAATTCTAAACAAATTTTTACTCTCATTTTCGCGAAAGTAACTGATATCAACCAATTTGTAACGGTGAAAAAACTCTTGCCGATGCCATCATGAATCGTATATCATATGCTTCCTATAAAAGTATTAATCCATCCAAAGACCTTTCAATGAGAGTTATATACAGATCAGATTCGACAATCGCAAAGTAACTTATTAACAACAAAATGGACAAGATCCGTTATAGTGAGATTTGACACCTACTTTAAATCATTTCCATATCAAAGACCTATCAACACTAAAATCATATAGATTTCTACATTGATTATTTACTGCATCTGAAAAAATATATTCATAACTCGGATTCAATTTTACTTTATATGATTTAATATCATTAAAATAAATCACATCCGAAATATTATTTTGTTCCAGTATGCTACCTATTCTATTAAACTTTTCTACACTACCATATTCATAATATCTAGCTGGATACTCTATTCTTATCTGTCTACGATTGCCAAGCTCATCAACATATGTTCCCCAAAATTCTTTTAAAAATCTGTACGGAACTTTAGCTTCTGCTTCAACATAATGCACAAATGTCATGCTTCTTTGATAGTCTGTTCCCAACATAATCTGAATGGCATTATTATTATACATAAATGCAAAAGGTGAGTCTTTTCCAAATGAATTATTATTTTTAATATTACACAATATATCCTGATACTTTCCCCAAACGGCAAAAGAATGCATAGGATTTCTTGTTCTTTTAAAGTCAGGACGTTCCAAAGCTACATTTCCCAACGCTCCAGTTGTACATTTAGTTTTCTTAATATCATAAAAACCAATATTACTAAAGTCAAAGTTAAATGTTGGTATGACTAATGTACCTTCTTCCGTTATTTCATCAATAAAACAATCTATAATCTTATTTGCATCAAATATTCCCTCATTTTTTTTTGTTATAAAGGCAAGTGCCATTATATCTGATGATAAATAAATAAAATCACCTTTAGTTACTCCAAAGCTTTTTGCAATTTCAGAAATATTTTTATACTGTTTCATTATGCTGTGCCTTCCTGCTTATGTACTCAGCAATTTTTTTCGGTGTCTCAAAATTTTCTGGAACTAATTCTAACGGATGTACATTAATCTTATAGTCATCCTCTAAAATTGGCAATACCTTGTTAAATATAGACATAGAATCCAAAATACCTGTTTCAAACAAATCTGTATCCTCATTGAATTTAATTCCAGGATTGATGCTTTCAATCTTTCCCATTATATTTTTTAAAATATCAGACACTTTTAAACTCCTTCCACGTATTCCTTTTTTAATAATACTCTATCAATTTTTCCATTTGCATTATAAGGCATTCTATTAATCTTTATAATCTTCTCAGGCAACATATAGCTTGGTAAATATAATTTCTGTAGATTTTCAAGCAATTCATTGCTTTCTATACTTCCCTGATAAACTAACATTATATTATCACATGAAACATCATATAATGCAACACTTGAATCAACTTCCTCTAATGAATTAGCTGCATGTTCTATTTCTCCAAGCTCAATCCGATATCCGCTATGCTTTATCTGCGTATCAGCTCTTCCCATGTACATATACTCACCATACTCATTTTTCTTAACTAAGTCGCCTGTTTTATATACAATCTCCGGGTAAGCTTTATTTAAAGGATTTTGTACAAACATTTCTTTTGTTTTTTCTGGTGAATTATAATACCCAAATCCAACAAACGAACCTCTAAAATACAACTCTCCAATCTCATTATCTTTAACCTTTTCACCAGCTTGATTTAACGCAAATGCATCCATGTTTGTACAACATTTACCTATTGGTAAAGGCTCATCATTAGAAAAATCCCTATCAACAATATAATATAATGCAATATCTGTAATTTCTGTTGGTCCGAATAAATTAGCATATAAAGCTTTAGGCAAATACTCTTTCCACTTATTTAAAATTTTTGTTTGCATCACCTCACCTGCAAACAAAATCTTATTCACCTGTGGTATTGAGATATAATTTAATGCCCCACACCTTGCCACTATTGCAAGTGCAGAGGGAACCCAATAAATTGTATTTATGTTATTTTGATTTATAAAATCTAATAACTTAATTGGAAATGAAAAATATTTTTTTGGAATAATAACTAATGTTGCCCCATTCCTAATTGTCGAATACACATCCAAAACAGACATGCTAAAATAAAATGGTGTCTGACTTCCAAACACGGTATCACTATTAAAATCAAAAGTATTTGTCAACCATTCTGCATACGCAATAATCGACTTATGCGATATAACACTTCCCTTTGGAATTCCTGTAGAACCCGATGTATATAAAATATATGCCGGATCCGTATCTATTATTTTTGAACGTATATTATTTGCTATTTCTGCACAGTTTTCCACACAATCATTCATTAGGATCTCAACAGAAAACTTTTGCATTTCCGACGTTTCTTGTATTTCTTTTAAATTTTCTGATTCTTCATTATATATAATAGCGATTGGCTTTAAATTATCAACTATAGCATTTAATCTTTCTTTAGGCATAGATGGGTCGACACATACATAACAATTTCCGCTATATAACACCGCCAGCATACTGATTAAACAAGATATACTTTTTTCAATATAGACAATAATAGGTCTATTATTTATTCCCCCTATTTTATTATAAATATTTATACCCATGTTTCTTGCCAACTTAACAGTTTCTGAATAGGTAACTTCATTATTCTGTTCTTTAAATGCAATATGATTGGGCAGTTTAATTGCATTATATTCCAGGTAATCTAAAACATTTTTTATCATAAAACAGCTCCTATTTTTCATATATTATAGACAATTATTTTTTGGTAAATAAATTTGCTTTTAAAAGTACTTGTGCTATTTCATCCAATTTCTTTACTGGAACATTAATTTTATCACTTATTTCAATCAAATCCATTGTTCCATCTGCATATGCTATAAAATCCATCATATCTTTTACAGCAATAGAAGATCTATTAAAACATTCTGTAGGATATAAGCCCCTAGGTCCTAATTGTGGCTCACATAAACAATTTATTCTATATATTTCGTTTACCTCTAGTGCTTGAATGATTTCTTTATATATATAATATGATTTTTCTAATCCTTTTGGACTAATTAATTTCAAATCATCTGCACTTGTATGATATTCTGGATATTCATGAAATTTTGTTCTACATATACTACATACTGGCAAGTCAATTCCTGGTGCATTATACTGACGTTCATCTGAACCACGATTCAAATAACTATATTCCATATAATCTGGTGCTATATATTTCAAAACATTTTTTGCTGCTCTATCTGCAATTGTATTTCCTTTTCTACTTTGAATGTATGAAACAGCTCTATCATCACCAACACATGTAATATTATATCCAGCTATAATATGCTCCTTCATGTAATCTAAATTTTTTGATAAATATGTAATTGAACCTATTGTTTCTGGTATCCAAATCAATCTATAACTATACTTATTTTTTCGACTCATTAACAATTTTGCTAATTCAATTTGAACAACAGGTCCAGAAAGCTCATTATTTGCCATAGAAGGATGACATGCATAAGTTGAGAAAAATATCTCATCCGATACTTGTCCCGGAATTAATAATTCTGCATATGTCAAACTGCCATCAAACAATTTGCTCTTTATAACAACATGGTATTGATTATCAGTCAGCTTTTTTCGAGAATTTTCAGTAACACAAAACCCCCATCTTTCCTTATAATAGCTTGTTACATACGGAATCCAATCTGGATGTTCTGGAAGAGAGTACAAATGAGCTTGCAATTCGTCTCCTGAAACAATCGCATCTATAGGAATTGAATATCCCACGACATGTAAATTGTTTTTTTGAAAATCTACAATTCTATTTCCCTTCATGTCTTCAATATACGCTTCCGAAATCTCCCATTCCTTTGGAACAACCCAGTCGAACACTTTAGTTCCCGTTGGAATCTCATGCAACACTATTTGTGGAACTTCCTTTTTTAATCTATTCAAAGTATACCTAATTCCTTCACCCGTTATACTTCTGCAAATTGGGAATAACTCCTCTGCTAATTGATACATTTTTACTCCAACTGACTTTTCTATCATTGTAAGCATTATCCTTTCATACAAAAATTTATGCTACATTATTATTGTGATATTATACCACATTTAAATCATATCCCATGTAAGTATTGTATCCTCGTCAAGATCTCTTCTCACTTTACGCCCAATTACTATATTACAATATTCTGGTGAAATACCCGTCCCTGGGCGCTTAGCCATGACATCCTTTTCCCCAATTATCTCTCCCTCTTTCATATCTCTGGTAAGAACCAGCGATCTACGTGCTTCTCTTCTTGGAACAATTTCACAATTCAATACTGTTTTTTCTGGTGCCCCCAAAACCATATCAATCCATTCAAAATTTCGAATTGCTTTTTTAAAATCTTCCGGATTTCCCGCATGATAATGATCGTTTCCTGGTAATGACTTATCCAGCGTAAAATGTTTTTCAATTACTTCAGCTCCCATCAAATATGCTGTTGCCAGTGTCATCATAGTATCATCTGGTGCAACATGGTCGCTAAATCCAACCCTAATATCAGGAAATGTTTTCTTTAATGTTTCAATTACTCTCAGGTTTGCATCTTTAGGATTAGTCGGATATGAAAGTACACAATGAAAGATAACTATATCCTTACATCCACTTTCTTTTAGCGCTCTTATTGCAACATCAACTTCTGACAAATATGATGCCCCCACTGAAATATAAACAGGTTTGCCTTTTTTTCCAATATGCTTTATAAATGGTATATTTGATAAATCTGATGATGATATTTTATAAAAATCCACCATGTTCTCCAAATAATCCGCTGATTCATAATCAAATGGCGTTGAAGTAAAATCCATCCCTTTTGAATGTGTATAATCACACAATTCTTGATATTCTCTTCTACCAAAACTATCAAACTTTAAAAATAATTCATATTGTGTCTTAGTAGTTTCCTTAGATGTATCCCAATACGCAGGTGAATTTTTTGAAACAATCGTACCTGCCTTATAGGATTGAAACTTTGCACAGTCAATACCTGCCTCTGCGGCCTTATCAATATATAATTTTGCGGCCTCTAAAGGCGTTATCCCTAATACTTTTGCTGTGTCATAAAAATTTACTCCCATTTCTGCAATTATATATGGTTTATTCATTTTTAACCTCCACTATGTCCTTTATTGCTGACCCAAAACAATCTTTTTTACTCTATCATACCCGTGTAACAAGTCTTTTTCCAACATTTGTTGGCTCATATTTCTTCTAATCTGAGGACATTGTATTAACCAATTTATTGTTTCATAAATTGTATTTTCTGAAACCTCTAAACCTGAGCCTAAATTTAAGTAACCATTTTTTATAGTACCAAACTCATGTGTTGCTTCTCTTTCATTTTCTGACATAATTATTGTAGGAACTCCCATCGCTGCTAATTCAAGCATTGTTCTTCCCTGAGAAGATATAGCAATATCCGCTTTTCCCATAAATTCTGACATCATTTTAACATTTTGTACTATTTCAAAATTATCGTGATTTTCTGTTAACTTAACCACTTCATCATAGTAATTATATCCCAAACCTAAAATAACTGTTATATGCACATTGCTTAATTTTAAAAGTGCATGAACTGTTTTATTAGTTAGATTACACGGATCTGTGCCACCAAATAATATTAATATATTATTAACATGATTACTAAACCTTCTATTAGAAGAATTTATAACAAATTCATCTCTTATTAAATAATAATCAGAACAGCTAACCAATCCATTGTTGGTTAGCCTTTGTTTTGATATTGCCCTCACTACACATGTTTTGGTCGTTACAAACTGATAGTGGTCTCCCATGTATGCTGTTTGTCTTGCCAAATTATGGTTGACTCCTAATTTTCTTAACCAGTGATATCTTCCACTTGGTACTTTCCATTGTTTCCACAATATCACTCTTAATCTTGTTCGTAGGTGTGCATCTATTTTCATCATAACTCCTTGCATATCCCCAATGGCATAGTAATTTATCCATCCTCTAATCACTGGATTCAATTGTCCAACCCTTGTTTTAAAACTCATATTCTTTCTTCTACAAGTTAGCTGTTTTAGTTTTCTTTCAAAACTTTTAACTGAATCTTTGTGTGGTATACTTCTCCATGTTTTGGTTTGTTGCTTGTAATAGAACCCAAATCCTAGATATTTCAAATTATCCGGTTTGGTAATATGCGTCTTTGTCATATTGACCTTTAATCCTAATTTCTTTTCAATCCAGTTCGTGATTGTTCGCATTACTCTTTTGGCACTTGCTTCACTTTTGACCGCTATGACGCAATCGTCCGCATATCTTACAAAGTGAAGTCCTCTTGCTTCTAGTTCCTTGTCCAGTTCATTAAGCAGTATGTTTGAAAGCAACGGCGAAATATTTCCACCTTGCGGTGTCCCTTTGTTTGTTGTTTCATATCGTCCTCTTGTCATCACTCCTGCTTGTAGATATTTCCTTATTAAGGATTCTACATCTCCATCATTGATAATATTATGCACATAGCTCATAAGTTTATCATGAGGCACATTGTCAAAGAACTTTTCTAGGTCTATATCGACTATCCAAATATAATCTTCATTTAAATAATCTAGAAGTTTGAGTATTGCCTTTTCACAACTTCGATTTGGTCTGAAACCATAACTGTAATCACTAAAATAAGGTTCGCATATTGGTTCTAATTTTTGCACCATCGCCTGTTGGATAATCCTATCCATAATAGTTGGTATGCCTAGTTTTCTAATGCCACCATTAGGCTTCGGTATTTCAACCCCTTTGACTGGTTGGGGCCGATAATTTCTTGTTTTAATTTGGCTTTTGATATTCTTCCAGTTTTGATTAACGTAATCTTTGATTTCTTCAACTGTTACACCATCTACTCCACTTGCCCCTTTATTAGAAATTACTTTCCTGTAAGCAAGGAGCATATTTTCCCTGGATAGAATTTCATTCAATAATTTAGACATAACTTGTGTGCTCTTCTCCTTTCCGCTTTCTAATACTAGGTTCTAGGTTTATATACATTTTGATTCAAATACGCTTCATCTACTTTGTACTGTCAAACACGTATTAGAAACATACATTCATTTTGCACTATTTAATCATTCAGGCCTTCAGTATACTGTCCATACCTACTATGCCGTCTGCTGACTTCTCACTATTCGTTGTTACTACTTTGTCGCTAGTGAGACCTCACGGGATAAGTCATACATCTTTCCTCGTTTACCCACTGGATTTACACATTAAGATTACGGTTGCCTTTTGGACTTTATTGTATTTAGCCAATTTATCCTCTTAATACGTCTCATTATCCAGTTCATGTTCTTTGGGCCACGATTTCGCTATTGCTTCCTCTCTCCCACACCTCACGATGTGAAACTTGCAAGTCGCTATATGATTCGTCGACAACTACGCTCATGAAGGACTTTCACCTTAGATGTAAGACATGCCCGTCATACTAAAAAAAGCAATCTTTCGACTGCTTAGTTAATTTTTACAATTGTATATCCATTTTCTTTGAATTTATCAACAATCATTTGAATATGCGCTTCACCATTTGTTTCACAAGTAACCCTTAATTCTACTTCTGAAAAACGTGCAAAGTTTTTAAATTGGTTATGTTCAACACCAATAACATTTGCATTACATTCATTTAATAATCGAGATACAATTTCTAATTGTCCTGGAATATCAGGTAATTGTACAGAGAATGTTAAGATTCTCCCCCTTGAAATAAGTCCTTTATTGATCATTGAAGAAATTGTCATTACATCCATATTTCCACCAGAAATAAGTGATACAACTTTTTTACGTTTACAATGTAATTTCTTTAATGCTGCAAGTGATAAAATACCAGATCCTTCAGCAATTAATTTATGTTTTTCAACAAGTATCAAGAACGCTTCCATTAGTTCATAATCACTTACCGTAACAATTTCATCAACATATTTTTTAATATACTCAAATGGTGTTTCTCCAATTTGTTTAACCGCTGTCCCATCAGCAATTGTACTTACTTCACTTAACTTAACAAGTTGATCATCTTCAACTGCCGCTAACGCACTTGCAGCTCCTTCTGGTTCAACCCCTACAATTTTAACAGATGGATTAATTTGTTTTGCTGCACAAGCAATACCAGAAATCAATCCTCCACCACCAATAGGTACAAGAATATAATCAACATCTGGAAGTTCTTCCATAATTTCTAAAGCAATTGTTCCTTGTCCTTCCATAACATCTTCATCATCAAAAGGATGAACAAAAGTATAACCTTCAGATTTTTGTAATTCTACTGCTTTTTCATAAGCTTCATCATAAGCTTCACCATATAAAACAACATCAGCTCCATGTGCTTTTGTTGCATCCACTTTAATTAAAGGTGTATGTGCTGGCATACAAATTGTTGCTTTGACCCCTAATTTTTTTGCTGCATAAGCTACACCTTGTGCATGATTTCCAGCCGAAGAAGCAATCAACCCTTTTTTCTTTGCTTCATCATCTAATTTCATAATTTTATTGTAGGCACCTCTAATTTTGAATGCTCCTGTTTTTTGTAAGTTTTCAGGTTTGATATATACATCATTACCGCTTTCTTCAGAAAATGCTTCACTATGTATTAAATGAGTTGGTAAGATGACTTCATCAACTCTTTTTTTAGCCGCTTGAAAATCTTCTAATTTTAACATTTTAAATTCCCTCCGTATTAGTATTCCCATTATATCATTTATCT
>ERZ780150.1966-NODE-1966-length-11639-cov-2.559047_pt1 | contig 11639 bp, 9 predicted proteins | sample MGYA00511019_ERZ780150 | MGnify/ENA primary metagenome ERZ780150 (study PRJEB29588, sample SAMEA2151633) | human gut metagenome | biome: human gut; feature: human-associated habitat; material: faeces | place: Denmark | collected 2008/2010 ...
TCCTCTTTGTCACCGACGTGAGCAAGACCATCGACGGGGTGAAGGTGCTGGACAAGGTGTCCTTCATTGTGAACCACGGGGACAAGATCGCCTTTGTAGGCGACAACGAGAACGCCCACACCGCTCTGTTCAAGATCCTGGCCGGGGAGATGGAGCCCGACGAGGGCACCGTGAAGTGGGGCCAGACGGCCACCTTCTCCTACTTCCCCAAGGACAACACCCCCTACTTCCAGGACAACGACGACAACCTGGTGCAGTGGCTGCGCCAGTACTCCAGCGACCCCCAGGAGCAGTATCTCCGGGGCTTCCTGGGCCGGATGCTCTTCTCCGGGGACGAGGTGTATAAGCCCGTAAAGGTCCTCTCCGGCGGCGAGAAGGTCCGGTGCATGTTGTCCCGGATGATGCTGTTCGGTTCCAATGCCCTGGTGCTGGACCAGCCCACCAACCACCTGGACCTGGAGTCCATCACCGCCGTCAACAACGGCCTGATCGACTTCAAGGGCGTGGTCCTCTTCGCCAGCCACGACCATGAGTTTGTCCAGACCATCGCCAACCGGGTCATGGAGTTCGTGGACGGGAAGCTCATCGACAAGATGTGCACCTACGATGCGTATATCGCCGGGGCCCGGGAGGAGATGCTTGCCCGGCTGAACGGCTGAGCTGTTACTGGATTGTAGTTGACATCAGGCAAAACCACCCTGTAAACTGTTTGCAAAACAGCTTGCGGGGTGGTTTTTCATGGACAAACGGCGGATTTTTGGCGTGTTGGCACTGGCAGTTATCACGGCGGTCACAGCGGGGGTGGCGTCCCCCCAAATGGCGGCACAGCGGCAGGAGACGGCGGAGCACCGGGCGCTTCTGGAGGCCGCACCGGTAGCCCAGGTGGAGGGAGAGACCCTGTCCCCCAACGGGCGGTTCCAGGTCCGGACAGCGGGAAAGAGTGAGATGTATGTCAGCGGATACGTGGTGCCGGAATTCCTGCAGATCGTGGACACGGAGACCGGTGAACTTCTCTGGCAGGACCAAGGGGCGCTCTGGCAGTCGGCGCGGTGGTCTCCGGCAAATAATCTGGTGGCTATCGCCTATGGCGGCCGGACCTGGACCCAGGTGAAGGTCATCTCCACCGCCTGCTGGATCAGCTGGGACTTCACCCTGCCGGATGGCAGCCCCATCCCGGAGTACGAATTTCTCCCGGAGGACTGGGGCACATGGCCGGACATGGACACCCTGTTGCTGACGGTCGGCCGGGGTGGGGACGCAGGGGAGCCCCACACCTACCGCTGCACCGTGCGTATGAACCAGGACGGAACGCTGTCTGGCTCCGCTTTGGAACAGACCACAGAGGTACTGTCGGAGGACTACGACTTCGACCACGACGGCATGCCGGAGACCACGGAGCTGGTGACGGTGCTCACCCCGGAGACAGATTACTATCCCGCTTGGTATATCCTGCAGGTCATCCGGCAGGACGGCGTGGAGTTGTGGTCCGCCGGAGCCCATCCGTCCCATGCCGGCTGGACCAGCGTATTTGCCTGCAAGATCGATGGCGAGGACTACCTGCTGCAATACGAGCCGGAGATGTACCAGGGCTGGGCGGAATACGCCTATGAATTGTGGGCCTTTGATGGGAACGGGCAGGCATACACATCGGACAACAGGTCGGTAACCTTTGACATCAACTTTGGCCGGGAGGAACACCAGTTTGACCCGGAGGCCATCGCCGGGTTTTTCTGGGAGCTGCGAGGTCTCCTCCAGGACAGCATCCTTTTGGCCAGCACGGAAAACGGGGGGTTCCAGACTGGTATTCCGGGGCTGGAGCTGCAGAATTATATATTCAGCGATCTGCTGTCCCTGGACAGCCTGGAGGCCATGGAGGCCTCGGTCCGGCAGCAGGAGGCGGAGCTGGGCGCTGCATAGCAGAACAGGCGGGAGTACTCCCGCCTGTTTTCATGAATTTTCAAATCCGGCCGTCAGATTTGCGCCCGCTCCAGCGTCATAGAGAGCAGAGGGACAGGAGGGAACGCCATGCTGGAATATCTGGCAACCATGGAGACAGCGGATGATCGGACCAGGTTTGAAGCGCTGTACCTGGCCTACCGGGGCCTCATGTACCATGTGGCCTATCACATCCTGAAAAATCCACAAGACGCAGAGGACACGGTGCACCAGTCCTTCGTGAAGCTGGCGGAGCACATGGCGACTATCCCCGACGGCCCCTGTCCCCGGACGCGGAATCTGGTGGTGACGGTGGCGGAGCGGAAGGCCATCGACCTATATCGCTCCCGCCAGCGCCATCCGGAGACGGAGCTGGATGAACAGACCGTCTGGTCCGCACCGCCGGAGGGCGGCGGTCTGGCCGATGCCATGGCATCCCTGCCGCCCCGGTACCGGGAGGTGCTTCTGCTAAAATACTACAACGGCTATTCCGCCCGGGAGATCGCGGGATTTCTCTCCGCCACCCCTGATGCCGTGACCCAGACCTTGCACCGGGCCCGGAAGAAGCTGGCGGAAATTCTGGATGAGAGGGGGGAGACGCCATGATGATCTCAGAGGAGGCCCTGTACGCGGCGGCGCCGGAGGCGGCGGAGAAATTCCTCTCCGCTCTGCCGGACCGGGAGGACTGCGTCCATGACTTCTCCCCGGACTTCGAGGAGCGGACTCTTCAAAAGCTGGCAGCCATGCGGCACGCATCTGAAAAGGAGCAGAACAAGATGTCCATGAATCGCACGAAAAAAATTACCCTGCTGGCTGCGGCGGCCGTGGCCCTCCTGGCCGTGACTGTGTCCGCCGCCGTGCTGTGGCTGACCCCCGCCCAGGTTGCGGAGGAACTGAACGATCCAATGTTGGCGGAGGCCTTCCAGAGCGAAGCCGCCGTGATCCTCAATGAGACCCAGACCGTTGGGGACTACACCGTCACCCTGATGGGGATGGTCAGCGGCGCCAACATCTCCCAGTGGTGCGCCGATGTCCAGGAAAGCCGCACCTATGCCGTGGTGTCCGTGGTCCGAACGGACGGCACACCCCTGACAGAGGAGAACTATGACGTGGTCCCCTGCGGGGCCTTCACTGTTACGCCCCTGGTGTCCGGCTATGATCCCCGGGCCGTCAACGTGTTCACCCTGAACGGTGCCTGCTCCTCCTTTCTGCGGGACGGCCGGGCCTATTATGTACTGGACACGCAGAGCCTGGAGATATTTTCGGATCACACGGTATATCTCGCGCTGTATGAGGGATTCGCCGCCCCCTCCTATGAGCGTTTCTCCCTGGCAGAAGATGGCACAGTGGATCTGCGGGACAATGTGACGGGCTGCATGTTCACCCTGCCGCTGGACACACATACAGCCGATCCGGACGCTGCCCGGGCCTTTGTGGAGAGTACCGGTATCCCATGGGAGCCTATGACGGATGCGCAGCTGGCGGTGCAGGAGGCGCATGAGGACCTGGAAGTGGAGAAATCCGCGGACGGGGTGGGGAACCAGACCTTCGTGATTCAGGAGGCCAACTGACGAATTGTATACAGCAAGGGCGGAGAGGGGCTCCCTCTCCGCCCTTGTCTTTTCTGGTCAAGCTGTTTGTGTTTGCGGGGGCCGCGGGACCGGAACCACCGCGTCCCGCAAAATGGACTCTGAGCGGAAGGCCGACAGCGCCAACCCGATCAGGGCGCAGTCCACCATGCTGTGGAGATTTCCCGTCACCAGAGGGAGCTGGGCGCTGAACAGCACAAAGCCCAGATTCAGCGCCGCCGCAAAGGCCGACTGCACCGCCAGCGTCAGGACAACGGCCAGTGCCAGCAGCTTTCCGCTCTGGCTTTGCTGGCAGGCACATCGCCGCAGCATCCACAGCAGCAGGACAGCCAAAACTGCCAGCAGGAGCAGATAGGGCAACCACCCCAGTTTGTAGACCATGGTGGTGGGCAGAAAATCGTGGTTCCACTCCGGCAGCATCATCTCCGGGGGAAGTTCCATACCCTGTACCGTATTCAGCTGGATTGAGAGGTCTCCTCCCTTCCCCATCAGGCGGGATGCCCCAAGTATCCGGCGAGCCATTACAGCCTGATACCCCGCCCCCTGTGGGTCTATCTCCGGGTGCAGGAGAATCTGAATCCGCGCTGCATTATAGCCCGCCACCAACAGCATCCACAGCACCGCTCCAGTCATCACAGCGGCCAGTCCGCCCACCGCCGCCAGTCCCTGCCGCCGGGGCACGGTGAACCAGTCCATCTGGATAGCGAGCAACAGCAGAAAGCAGCCAATAACCATCACCTGAATCATCCCCTGAATAAAGGGCGCACACATACAGACCACCGTCAAAGGGATGCCGCCCGCCACGGCAGCCAGCAGGCCCCGCCAGCCCTTTCCCCGGCAGGCATACAGCCACAGTGCGTAGACTGCCGGATAGAACAGCACCACATACCGGGTGAAATAAGAGGCATTGTTGACATTGGGTGAGAGATGTAGGGACAATACCCCCGCCATCACCGCACCGATGTACACCCACTTGGCCCAGCGCAGCAGCCGGGAGACGTCCAGGAAGTAGGCTCCGACCAGCACAGCAGCCCCGGTCACCACTGACAGAGCACAGCGCAGCGGATCCAGAGCCTCATCCCAGGGTGCTCCCGCTCGGGTGAGGGCGTACCGCAACCAGCCGCCCACCAGCAGCAGCGCCAGGGTCAGGCCCAGCATCCCCCACTGGGGCCTGGGCCGGTGGAGGCGGTCCAGGTCCGCGCCCACGGCCACCGGGTCCCCCATATCCTCCACTGCCAAGCGCTCCGCCTCTTCCGGCGGATGGCCTTCGGCCAGAAATTCCTCCTGCTGGTCCTCCAGGTGAGTTTCCAGCTCCCGGGCCGCCACAGTCCGGGCCCGCTTCCAGCGGATTTGTGCCTCCACCGCGTCCAGATAGCCCCGGACGCTCTCAGGTCCCGGCACAGCAGGCACCTCCCCCCAGCACACGGCCCACGGCATCGGCATAGGTGTGCCACGCCGTCTCCTTCTCCCGCAGGGCGGCCTTCCCCGCCTTTGTCAGATGGTAGTACCGCCGGGGCTTACCGGCAGCGGCCTCCCGCTCGTAGGCGATGACCAGCCCCTTTTCCTCCAGGCTGTGGAGGAGGGGGTACAGGGTCCCCGCTTTCAGGTGGAACACGTCCTCCGACCGCTGCCGCAGCTCACTGGTCATCTGGTAGCCGTACTTGTCCCCGTCCTCCAGCAGCTTCAGGACCAACAGGGCCATGCTGCCGCTGGCCAGACTCTTATCGGCCTCCATAGACTTCCTCCTTATATAGATATTCTATATATTTTGACAGCGCCATTATATATCGATTTCCTATATAAGTCAAGTAAAAAAACCGCCCGGACCAGATGGTCCGGGCGGCAATTCGTTATTCCACAGTCACGCTCTTGGCGAGGTTCCGGGGCTTGTCGATGTCACAGCCCCGCTGGAGCGCCACATAGTAGGCGAACAGCTGCAGGGGCACCACGCCCAGAGAGGGCTGGAGCATGGGATGGGTCACCGGCACAGAGACAGTGGCGTCGGCAGTCTTCTCCATCTTTTCCCGGAAGTCCTCGGTGGTCAGGGCCAGCACCTCGGCCCCCCGGGCCTTCACCTCCACCACGTTGCTCATGGCTTTGTCAAAGAGAGGCGCGTAGGTTCCCAGGGCCACCACCAGGGTCCCCGGCTCGATCAGGGAGATGGTGCCGTGTTTCAGCTCGCCGGAGGCGTAGGCCTCCGAGTGGATATAGCTGATCTCTTTCAGCTTCAGGGAACCCTCCAGGCCCATGGCGTAGTCCAGGTTCCGGCCGATGAAGAAGATGGAGTCGTGGTTGAAGTACCGGGAGGCGTAATACTGGATGTCCTCCGTGTGGGAGAGGAACTGGCGCATCTTCTCCGGCAGCAGCTGCATCTCGGAGAGAATGGTGTCATACTCGCTCTGTTCCACCATACCCAGCAGGTCCGCCAGATAGAGGCCCACCAGATCCATCAGCACCAGCTGGGTGGTGTATGCCTTGGTGGTGGCCACGGCGATCTCCGGCCCGGCCCAAGTGTACAGCACGTCATCCGCCTCCCGGGCGATGGAGCTGCCCACCACATTGACGATGGCCAGGGTCCGGCCGCCCCGGCGCTTGGCCTCCCGCATGGCGGCCATAGTGTCCAGGGTTTCTCCAGACTGGCTGATGACGATGACCAGAGTCTTTTCGTCCACCAGAGGATCACAGTACCGGAACTCGGAGGCCAGCACCACCTCCACCGGGCGGCGCAGCAGCTTTTCCCAGCTGTACTTGCTCACCACGCCCACATGGTAGCTGGAGCCGCAGGCGATGACGTAAATCCGGGAGAGGTCGCGGACGTACTCCGCCGTCAGATGCAGATCGTCCAGCACCACACGGCCGTCCCGGATGCGGGGGGAGATGGTCTTGCGGACCGCCTCCGGCTGCTCCATGATCTCCTTGGCCATGAAGTGGGCGTAGCCGCCCTTCTCCGCTGCGGACACATCCCAGTCCACCAGACTGTGGGTCTTCTCCACCGGCAGCAGCTCGTCGTCAAACACGTCCACGCTGTCGGCGGTGAGGACAGCGATCTCCCCATCGTCCATGTACACCACGTCCCGGGTGTACTTGATGACAGCCGTCACGTCGGAGGCGATGAAGTTGCCGTTCTGACCGTAGCCGATGATGAGGGGGCTGTCCTTCCGGGCGGCAATGAGGGCGTTGGGGTAATCCGCACAGATGATGCCGAAGGCGTAGGACCCCTCGATCCGCCGCAGGCAGCGGCCCACAGCCTCCAGCATGTTGTGGCATTCGTTGTAGTGGAACTCCAGCAGCTGTGCCACCACCTCCGTGTCCGTGTCGGAGGTGAAGTGGACGCCCTGGCGCATGAGGTGCTCCTTGATTTCCAGATAGTTTTCGATGATGCCGTTGTGGACGAGGGCGATCCGCCCGTTCTCGCTGACGTGGGGATGGGCGTTGATGTCATTTGGCTCCCCGTGGGTGGCCCAGCGGGTATGCCCGATGCCCAGGTTCCCCTCCAGGTCCGCGCCGCCGTGGATCAGGTCGGATAAGACCTGAAGCCGCCCCTTGGTCTTGCGCACCTGGAGTCCCGCCGTCTCGGACCGCACCGCCACGCCGGCGGAGTCATACCCCCGGTACTCCAGGCGGCGCAGCCCCTCCAGCAGGATGGGGGCCGCCTCTTCCGTTCCAATATATCCTACGATACCACACATTGCAATGATGATCCTCCTGAATTGAAATGGAGGACAAACTCGCAGCCATTTGCACCTCGTTCCCCGGTCACGGCCCCTCTGTTTTGCGGTCGCCCGCATATTTCGAGCCATGTCACGCGCCCGGAGCGGCGCGGAAGGGCATCCGCCGAACCGGAGCGCCCCCTGTGCCGGCGGCGCTCCCCCTCGATACTCCCTTCCCCTCGTCGTCCCTCCCCGGGCGTTCTGCCGGGAAGGGCGCTGGCGCTTCTGATGGGCCAGAGCCCATGGTCCTCCTTTCTCTCTGCGAAGCTGGTATATCAAGGCCACCGCCAGGGGCGGCGGGCCCTCATATCTCATATCACGGCCGTTTCTCGTCGTACCAGTCCAGGGCCCGCCGCTCCAGCGCCCGGACAAAGGCGTCCTTTCCGTCGCAGTAACCCTCAATGTCCTCCGGGTACCGTCCGGCCAGCCACCGCTTCAGCGCCCCATAGGCCTCCCGCTCCGCCGGGCAGGCCCGCAGATAGCCCCGCACCGCCAGATGCCGGAGGATATTCTTCCGGTCGCCCGCCTGAAAGACGTGGAGCTGGTGGGTCCGATGGTCCCCGCCCTTGCGGAAATACCGCCTGCCCGGGATGCCGAACTCCCCCATGCACTGGTAGCCCAGGGCCTCCAGCTCCGGGTCCAGCCGGTCCACCGCCTCCAGGCTGGTGACCACCGGCATGAGGTCCAGGATGGGCTTGGCCCACAGTCCCTCCACCGCCGTGCTGCCGATGTGGTGCAGCTCCACCAGCAGCGGCCCGAAGACTGGCATCAGCAGGGCCCGCTCCCGGCGATAGCCCTCCGCCCAGGCCGGGTCCGGCGGGACCACCCGCACGTGCTGCGGCATGCTCACCCCTCCTCCGGTACCAGGCGGCGGATCACCCGGCAGGGGTTGCCCGCCGCCAGCACCCCGGGCGGCACGTCCCTGGTGACCACGCTGCCCGCGCCGATCACCGAGCCGGAGCCGATGGTCACCCCGGGCAGTACCACCACGTTTCCTCCGAACCACACGTCACTGCCCACGGTGATGGGCCTGGCGTACTCCAGTCCGGCATTCCGGGTAGGGGCGTCCAGGGGGTGGCCTGCGGTATAGAAGCCGCAGTTGGGGGCAATGAATACGTTGTCCCCAAAGGTGACGGGTGCGCAGTCCAGGATGACACAATTGTAGTTGACATAAAAATTGTCCCCAGCGGTGATGTTGCTGCCATAGTCACACCAGAAGACAGGATTGACTGTGCTGTTCTCCCCCACCGAGGCGAACAGCCTGCGGATGATCTCCTCTTGCGCCTCCCGTTCCTCCGGCGGCGTCTGGTTCAGCCTGCCGCACAGGGTACGGGCCCGGATGCGGGCCGCGGCCAGCTCCGGGTCCTCTGAAGCATATAGTGCGCCGGACAGCATCTTTTCCCGCTCAGTCATGGCTTCTCCTCCTGTCTCCCTCCTGCTTCATAGCTCGGGTGGGACGCTTTATTATACGAGACCGGTGGCCTGGAGTAAATACCCTCCGCCATTGAAAATCTTTTTCTTTTTCCGCCGTTCTGAAAAGGCAGATTTCTTTGAGCGGAAAGAGCCCCAGCGCCGTCAGACGCCGGGGCTCTGTATGCATCAGGATCTCTGCTGGTCCTTACACCTCGAACATCAGGTCGCCGTAGGTGGGCACCGGCCAGATGGACTTATCCACCAGCAGTTCCATCTCATCCACCGGCTTGCGCAGCGCGGCCATGGCTGGGACGATCTGGTCGTGGTAGGCCAGGGCCATCTCCTTCACATCCTCCATGGCGTCCACCTGCTCCACCAGCTCGGTCAGGCTGTTCAGGGCCTTGGTGGCGGCGGTGAGGCGCAGGCTCACCTTCTCCAGCAGCTCCCGCTGCACCGTCAGGTCGGCCTGGGGACAGGCGGCGGTGACGGCGGTGATGGATTCGGCCAGCCGGGTGGTATAGGTGATGGCTGCGGGGACATAGTGCTTGCCTGCCATGTGGGTCATGGTCTTGGCTTCGATCTTCAGCACCTTGGCATAGGTCTCATACATGATCTCTGCCCGGGCCTCCAGCTCCGCCTTGGTGTAGATGCCGAACTTGGTGAACAGAGCCTCCGCCTTGGGGGTGAGCAGAGCGGGCACCGCGTCCACCATGGAGCGCAGGTTGGGCAGGCCCCGGCGTTCCGCCTCCTCTACCCACTCGTCGGAGTAGCCGTTGCCGTTGAATACGATGCGCTGATGCTCCGTCATCATATCGTGAATAAGCTTGGTGCAGGCGGAGTCAAAGTCCGCCGCCTTTTCCAGCTCGTCTGCCGCCTCACAGAAGGACTCCGCCACGATGGCGTTCAGGGTGGTGTTGGCGTCGGCGATGGAGTCGGAGGAGCCCACCATGCGGAACTCGAACTTGTTGCCCGTGAAGGCAAAGGGGGAGGTGCGGTTGCGGTCGGTGGCATCCTTCTTGATGACGGGAACCGTGGACACACCGGTATCCAGTCCGCTGGAGGTGAGCAGCTTGATGGAGTCCGCGTTGGAGACAATCTGGCTCACCACATCGTCCAGCTGATCCCCCAAAAAGATGGAGATGATAGCGGGAGGGGCCTCCTGGGCACCCAGACGGTGCTCATTGCCTACGCAGGAGGCGGACTGGCGCAGCAGGTCGGCATGGCGGTCCACCGCTCTCATGATGCAGGAGAGCACCAGCAGGAACTGCATGTTCTCATTGGGGGTGTCCCCGGGGTCCAGCAGGTTCTCCCCGGTATCTGTGCCGATGGACCAGTTGTTGTGCTTACCCGAGCCGTTGACGCCGGCGTAGGGCTTCTCATGGAGCAGACAGACCAGACCGTGGCGGGTCGCCACCCGCTTCATGGTCTCCATGGCCAGCTGGTTCTGATCCACCGCTAAGTTGCACATAGAATAGATGGGGGCCATCTCATGCTGGGCGGGGGCCACCTCGTTGTGCTGGGTGGTGGCCGGGATGCCCAGCTTCCACAGCTCCACGTTCAGGTCCTTCATAAAGGCGCCCACCCGCTCCCGTATGACGCCGAAGTACTGGTCATCCAGCTCCTGCCCTTTGGGGGCAGGGGCACCGAACAGGGTCCGCCCGGTGTAGATCAGGTCCCGACGCTTCAGGTACTTCTCCCGGTCCACCAGGAAATACTCCTGCTCCGGCCCTACGGAGGGGGTCACCTTGTGGGCCTCGGTGTTTCCGAACAGCCGCAGGATGCGCAGGGCCTGGGTGTTGATGGCCTCCATGGAGCGCAGCAGGGGAGTCTTTTTGTCCAGTGCCTCGCCGGTGTAGGAGACAAAGATGGTGGGGATGCACAGGATGGTGCCGCAGGACATCTCCTTCACAAAGGCGGGGGATGTCATGTCCCAGGCGGTGTAGCCCCGGGCGTAGTGGGTGGACCGCAGGCCCCCGGAGGGGAAGGAGGAGGCGTCCGGCTCCCCCTGGATCAGCTGCTTGCCCGACAGCTGGAGCAGGGTCTTGCCCTCCACCGGGGCGGTGAGGAAGGAGTCGTGCTTCTCCGCAGTGATGCCGGTAAGGGGCTGGAACCAATGAGTATAGTGGGTAGCCCCTTTCTCCAGCGCCCAATTCTTCATGGCGTTGGCCACCACATCGGCGGTGCTCATGCTGATGCTGCCGCCATTCTCCATCACATTGGTCACTTCGGCAAACACCTTTTTGGGCAGGCGCTCCCGCATGACGGAGACGCTGAACACATTTGTGCCAAACAGCTCGGTGATCGCAGTACTCATTTCCAGTCAACCCTTTCCATTTCCGTAATTCCAAGCCGCTCCTGATCTCCCAGCCGCAAAAACAAAAAAGACAAAGACATCCTATCAAGACGTCTTTGTCTTCATTCGTTCCCAAACGGACCGGCGGACCGGACTGCTTTCTGGTTGACAGCATACTCCTTTCCGGAAGTTTTTGCAAGTGTTTTTTTCATTTCCACCATAACGCCCATTTTTTTGGGGCCCTCTGGGGCAGGAGTTGCGAAAACGCACAAATCCCTCTCCCGTGAGATGGCGCCGGCAGGTTCCCGGAGACCGGGTGGCCGCGCGGGGCCGCCTTTGCCCGCAAAGTGCCCCAAGGAAGTCCGCCACATCCATTTGCCGGCCCGCCGCGCAGGGCGCGGCGGGCTCGGTACTCGTCCTCTCCAGCACTCCCATTCGGAAAAGTCTTGACAGCCGCCCCCCTTCAGTGCAATACTGTTTTATCCAAACATTTTCCGTCCCTGGGGCGGTGAGAAAGGGGCAGACACACCATGAGCTATACTAAGGAAGACATTATCCGCATCGTGAAGGAGGAGGACATCGAATTCATTCGGATGCAGTTTGTGGACATCTTCGGACAGCTGAAGAATGTGGCCATCACCGCCTCCCAAATTGAAAAGGCGGTGAACAACCAGATCACCTTTGACGGCTCCTCCATCG
>ERZ780150.1969-NODE-1969-length-11629-cov-3.673924_pt1 | contig 11629 bp, 9 predicted proteins | sample MGYA00511019_ERZ780150 | MGnify/ENA primary metagenome ERZ780150 (study PRJEB29588, sample SAMEA2151633) | human gut metagenome | biome: human gut; feature: human-associated habitat; material: faeces | place: Denmark | collected 2008/2010 ...
GTTTTGGCACTATAAAGCGCCTCATCCGCCCGTTTTACCATTTCATTCAGGCCGTCTTCCTCATTACCAATCACAATTCCGGCAGAGCATGCCGGTACCAGACCCTCTCTCCATCCGCTTTCACGAACCGCCCGGCAGATTTCTCCTCCCTTTTTAAGAGCCATTTCTTCGGAACGCATCTGCTTCATAACTACGACAAACTCATCTCCGCCGAACCGTGAGAGAATGTCTGTCCCCCTGGTATGGCAGCGGATAATTTCACTGAACTTCATGAGCATCCGGTCCCCTTCTCCGTGTCCGAAGGAATCATTGATGTATTTCAGGTTGTCCAAATCAAAAAGATATACCGCCAGAGGGCAGTCCTCCTTATGCAGGGCTTCCACGGACGCCTCCAGCCCCCTCCGGTTCAGAAGCCCTGTGAGGAAATCCCGGTAGGCTTCATTTTGAAGGGTGCGCTCCCGCTCCCTGGACGCTGTAATTCCCATGGCGCGCAGCGCCCGGTTCCACAGGCTTTTCTGGGTATGTGGCTTTCTTGCGAAATCATCCACGCCCGCATCCAGCACCCGTTCCTCCAGCTGCGTATCCCCGGGGCCTGTGGCAATCACAGGGATGTTCCAGACAGATTTTTCCCGAAGCAGCACCTCAAGCACAGAAAAATTATCCGGACCGTCAAGCGTCATACTCAGGATCGCCACGGCAATTTTATTTTCATAGCTGGCAATGCAGGCCAGCGCCGCTTCCCCGTCGGCTGCCTCCACTACCTGATAGTTATTCTCAAAGGTCTTCTTCACCTGGCTGCGGTACTCCGCATCCTCATCCGCCACCAGGATCACGCGGGACCATTGCTCCACCCAGGGCCGCTCCTTCGCCTGCGCCTGCCCCTCGTCCACGGTGGTCCGTTCCTTCCTCAGGAGCGCTTCAAACTCTCCGCAGGGCATGGGCCTGGCAAAAAAGTACCCCTGTACATAATCGCAGCCGATTTCCCTGAGCCTCTCCAGCTGTTCCCTGGTTTCCACGCCTTCCGCGACCACGCCCAGGTTCATCCAGCGGGCAAGTCCCATAATAAAACGGAGAATCCCCTGATTCACCGGATTTGCCGTCTCACTCTGGATAAACTTCATATCCAGCTTCAGAATATCAATGGACATTTTATTCAGCATGTTCAGGGACGAATAACCGCTTCCGAAATCGTCCATTTCAATCACGAAGCCCAGCTCACGCAGCCGGCCGATGGTATGGATGATCTGCGCCGGATTTTCCGTATAGGCGCTCTCGGTAATCTCCAGATGGAGGCGCGAAGGCGGGAGCCTGTGCCTGCGGATGGTGTTAAGCAGAATATCCGCAATGTCCGCGTTGTAAATGTCGGCACGGGATACGTTGACGGAAACGGAAAGCGGAGGATATCCCTTATCCTCCCATTCCCTCAGCACTGCGCAGGCCCGGTCCCAGACATATTGATCCAGCTTGGTGATAAAACCGTTCTTTTCAAATAAAGGAATAAAATACGCAGGGGACTGCATTCCCCATTCCGGATGGTTCCAGCGTACAAGCGCTTCTGCTCCGGCCAGCCTGTCATCCTTAATCCGGTACTTGGGCTGCAGATATACCTCGAACTGGCCCTCCGCCAGCGCCGCCTCCATACCGTCCGTGATGGCCTGCTCCCGCAGGAGCCGGCTCCGCAGCTGATCGTCATAGGCAGCACAGTATTTGCCATACTGCCCCTTGATGCTGTTGGCCGCCAGCAAGGCCCGGTCGCACATCTGCTCCACGGAAATCCCCCTGTCGTGTATGGAATAAATCCCCCATTTCATCACAATATTTTTCGCATGGGAGAGAGAATTGATCTCCATTCCCAGCTCAATGAACATATCATCCGTATATTCTGCGGTATGCTCCAGCAGGCAGGCAAACTGATCCGCGTTAAAACGGCCGCAGATCCCCTTATCTCCCACAAGCCTGGTATACATGTCGGCCACGCCGCACAGGAGCCGGTCCCCTGCCGGTATGCCGAATATATCATTGATAAGCTTGAAATTCTCTATATCGGAGCACAGGATATCATACTTCCTGTCCGGATGCTGCAGCAGGATTTCCTTCACGCGCTGATAAAAGAACTCTTTGCTGTACAGCCCGGTCAGCCGGTCATACTGGATCATATTGATCACAGCCGCCGTTTCCCTTAAATTAATGATGCTCGCCACCCTGTGCAGTATGATTTGCGGACGGTAGGGCTTCGCCACGAAATCCGCCGCCCCATGGGAAAGCGCCGCCACCTCGTCGGATTCACCGTCGCTCTGCGTCGTAACAATCACAGGAATCGAAGAATAGGCCTGATCCGCCTTTACATGAGCCAGGAAGGTATAGCCGTCCATGACAGGCATGATGATGTCCAGCAGGATCAGTGAAATCCCCTCCCCATACTCCTTCAGCACATCCAGAGCCACCGCCCCGTTTTCCGCCTCCAGGACCTGATATTCCGAGGATAAAATCTCGCTCAGCATCGCCCTGTTAATTTCGTTATCTTCTACCACCAGTATTTTTTTCTGTGAAATCATGTCTCCGCCCTCTGCATTATGTTTTCATTCCTGCCCAACCCACATATATCTAATAATTTTATCATACAAGAAAGGAATAAGCAATGCTGCGGAAGTTTAGAAACGGAATTATGAAATTTAATATCACCGAAACAACTGAAAAAAGAAGCCCTGAAAACCAGGACTTCTTCTGACGCAGTTCAGATATTGAAACCGTACCGTCTTACCAGATGCCGAGCATCTGCTGCAGGGTCAGGCTCACAAGGGCAATGGCCACCCAGCAGGTAAATCCAAGAGCAATAGGCTTGCCTCCTGTTTTTACCAGTTTTACCACATTTGTGTTGATTCCGATAGCCGCCATGGCCATAACAATAAAGAACTTGCTCAGTTGCTTGAGGAAACCGAAAATTTCATTGGCGGCTCCCAGGACAGGCCCGGTGCAGACAGAGGTGATAACAGTGGTAATGATAGAGGCAGCAACGAAATAGAGTATGAATGTGGGGAATACGTTTTTCAGGCTGACCGGCTTCCCTTCCCCCCGCATTTCTTTCTTTTCCTTCTGCATCCTTACAAAAGCAAGCATCAGCGAAACCGGTATGATTGCCAGCGTCCGCGTCAGCTTCACGATGGTCGCATATTCCAATACCGCGCCGTTTGTACCGTGCAGCGTATCCCAGGTGGAGGCCGCCGCCGTAACGGAGGAGGTATCGTTGACCGCTGTTCCCGCAAAGAGCCCGAAGCCCGTGTCAGTCAGCCCAAGTACCTTTCCCAGCGTGGGGAAAATAAGCGCCGCTATTACATTAAAAAGAAAAATAACGGATATGGCCTGGGCGATTTCTTCATCGTCCGCGTCAATGACAGGCGCTGCGGCCGCAATGGCAGAACCGCCGCAGATGCAGGAGCCGACGCCGATAAGAGCCGCCGTCTTGCCGGGAATCTTCAGAAGCCTGTACATGAGTATTGCAACCACCAGGGATGTCGTGATTGTGGAAATGATAACGGGGAGGGAAGTCATCCCCACCTTCCCTATCGTTCCCAGATTCAGGCCGAAGCCCAGAAGAATTACCGCATACTGCAAAATTTTCTTGGAGGTAAAGGCAATGCCTCCACTGACAGAAGACTTGTCCCTGATGGCAATTGCCAGCACCATTCCCGCTATGATCGCTATAACCGGAGCTCCTATCACCTCCAGGGCCCCTACCTGCCTGACCAGCAGCCAGGAGGGAAATGCAACCAGAAAGCACAGTAAAATTCCTTTTCCATTCTTTTTCAGAAAGTCCATGATCCACCTCATATGTTTTTTTCTTCCAGATTATATCGGCCCGGAATAATAATGTAAATTTATTTATATTTATATAATGATAAAAAATATTTATGGAAAGTCATAATACACAATTCATTTCCGGTCAATATTTCGTTTTCGATCCATCTTGCATAAACGTCAGGTACAATTTCTGCCAACTGTGCATAAATCCGGGCACCAAAAAAACTTCCTCCGCAGGAAAACACCGTGTTTTTCTCTTCGGAAGAAGTTTTCACATTTTGCAGCCGTACAGCCCTGCGGCACGTGGAATATGCCGGGCAGGCTGGAAAGCCGCTTTTTATTTTTTAATTACTCAGTCTCCTGACACATGGGCCAAAGAACGCCGGCTTTAGCGTATACGCCTTCCACGAGAAGGCGCCTGGTATCCTCTGTCGGGTAGAAACGAGTGGTAAACACTGTTTCACCTTGGTTGACATAAATCTCTATCAGGGATGTATCTGCCAGGATACGTACTTCCTGTATATCGGAGATCAGCGCCCTCCGCTGCGTGCGTCCCCTGCCGGCGCCGATCTGCCTGCCGGCAACAGCGTCCGTGAAGGAAAGCACCGCCTCTTTTCCGTCCCAGGTAAACCAGAGAGCGTCTGCAATCGTAATTGACAGTTTACTGTCTTTTGCGCCGCTGGCACCGGCGCCTCCTTTTTCATCCACAGGGACTATCAAATCAAAGGCGGGGGCGCAGTACACAGCTTCCCCGGCCCTCACCTCCTGCCGTTCGCCGCGCAGGGCTTCCAGCTCGGGAACCGGATACTGGAGCAGGCGGCCGTTTTGTTCCCGGATGACCCGAGGAACCGTAAGCGCATGCTGCCAGCCGCTTTCTATCGTGGGGTTTACATACTCCTCCTCAACATCCGGCAGGCCGGCCCAGGCGATCAGCAGGGTCCTGCCGCTTTCATCCGTAAAGGTCTGAGGAGCGTAAAAATCAAACCCCTTGTCCCATTCCCGGAAATCCTCCAGCCGGCAGCCCGCCCGGAAATCTCCGTTTACCTGAAAATAACCTGCCGTATAGACATTCTGGAATTCGTGTTCATCCCTGGGAAGCCCCTGGGGGGAAAGGGAGAGGAACCATTTTCCCCCTGTGCAAAACAAATCAGGGCATTCCCACATATAGCCGAACTTCATGGGCACGGTCAGCTCCCGGCAAAATCGCCAGTTTTCCAAATCACAGCTTTCATAGAGCAGCACCGCCCCGCAGTCATTTTTCTTCCTGCCCCCCAAAACCATATAGTATCTGTCTTCCAGGACAAATACCTTGGGGTCGCGGATGTGGAGGGTATAGTCCGCCGGATAATCCCTGTTCGTGAGCAGCAGCTTTTTATCCCCGAAGGTCCTGCCGTCCCGGCTTTCCACCAGCACCGTGTTGGCCTCCCGTCCCTGGGTGACATAGTCAAAGTCTCCCGGAAGCTTCACATTTCCTGTGTAAAACAGGTACATGATCCCATCCTTTATAAGACAGCTTCCGGAATAAACGCCGCTTCTGTCAAACTGCTCATCCGGGGCCAGGGGAACGCCCGCATATTCCCAGTCCGTCAGGTTCCGGCTGGTGTAATGCCCCCAGAACTTTTCCCCGCCGCAGGGGTCAAAGGGCGAATATTGGAAAAAAACATGGTAGACACCGTTCATCTGGCACAGGCCGTTAGGGTCGTTCAGCCATCCTGCGGGCGGCATAAGATGGAACCTCAGACGCCAGGGGTCTTTCTGCACCCCTTCCTGCGCCGCCGCTTCCGCCTCCCTGATTTTGCGGATCATCTGCAGTCCTGCTTCGTTCATGGCCGCTGCTCCTCCTCTTTTTGTTTGGCACACTGTTTACTTTACACAGGAGAGCACCGGTTCCCCGGCCTTTACAGAGCCGGCCGCCTGCGTATTTACCTGTGCATAATCTCCGGTGTTCGTCACGATAACGGGGGTTGTTATATCATAGCCTTCCCCAAGAATTCCTTCCCGGTCAAACTCTATCAGCAGATCTCCCTTTTTCACATCGTAGCCGTCCTGTACCTGGGCGGTAAAATATTTTCCTTCCAGCTTTACGGTATCCATGCCGATATGAATCAGGATTTCCGTACCGTCCGTGCCCAGCAGTCCCACCGCATGGCCCGTAGGGAAAATGGTCTGCACCGTCCCGTCAAAGGGAGCGTATACCTTCCCTTCCGAGGGTATTATAGCCATACCGTTTCCAAGCACGCCGCTGGCAAAGGTTTCGTCCTTTACCTGGCTGAGGGCAATGGCTTCACCGCTTACCGGGCTGTATACCGTCGTATCGCTGCCGGATTTTTCAGCTGCCTGACCGGAAACAGGTGCTGCAGGTCCGGAAACAGGTGCCGGCCCGGAAACAGTCGCCGCTGCTGCGGAATCAGACGCATTCCTGACCGCCGCAGGCTCTTCCTTATAAAGCGCCCAGGAAAGGATAAAGGCTATCACTGCGGATACGGCAATAATCATGGTATACTGCAGTGTGTAATCCGTAGTAATCAGATAACCGAACAGTCCCGTCACACCGTATGCGGAAGCGCCGATTCCTGTCCAGCCCGCGATAAGGGCGCCGCAGGCGCCGCCGATACAGCCGGCCACAAAGGGCTTCATGAAACGGATATTTACACCGAAAATAGCAGGCTCGGTGATTCCCAGGAAAGCGGACAGGGAAGCCGGAAGCGCCATGGATTTCGTCTTTTTGTTTTTTGTCTTTAAGGCAAGGGCGAGGGCGGCGGCTCCCTGTGCCACGTTGGCTGCCGTGGCGATGGGCATCCAGGTATTCAGGCCTGTCCCGCTCAGAAGTCCGGCCTCCAGCGCATTGTACATATGGTGCACGCCGGCCACTACCGTAGGCGCATAGGCAGCCCCGCAGACAGCGGCGCCGATGCCGAAGGGCAGGGTAATCAGGAACTGCATGCCGGAGAGGACGCCATTTTCAATCCAGGAAAATACGGGGCCGATGATTGTCAGCGTCAGGTAGCCGGTCACAAGTACGGTTACGAGAGGCGTTACGAAAAGATCCAGGATTTCAGGCACGATTTTATGCAGCTTCTTCTCCAGCATGCACATGATCCAGACAGCAATTACCACGGGAATTACATGTCCCTGGTAACCCACCAGGTTGATCTGGTATAGTCCGAACCAGGCATCCGCTGTTGGGATGGATTCTGCGCCGGCCACGCTCCAGGCATTGAGCAGATCGGGATGAATCATAATCATGCCCACTACTGCGCCCAGAAACAGATTTCCGCCGAAAACCCGCGCCGCACTGATGGCGATGAGCACAGGCAGGAACACGAAAGCGGCATTGCTGAACAGATGCAGGATGGTATAAGTGCCGGACTGGGCCATGGCCGGATAAATCTTGCAGAGGCCTTCCAGAAGTCCCATTAAAAGGCCGCTTGCCACGATGGCCGGAATGATGGGTACAAATACGTCCCCCAGCGTTTTCACAGCGCGTTTCCAGAAGCTGGTCCTGGCGGAGGCTGCCTGCTTCACCTCTTCCTTGGTGGCAGCGCCGATTCCCGCAATCTGCAGGAATTCGTCATATACCTTGTTAACCGTGCCGGTCCCGAAAATAATCTGGAGCTGGCCGGAGGCAAAGAACACGCCCTTTACTCCCTCAATATTTTCCACCGCATCCTTATCGCATTTGTCATTGTCCGCTATTACCAGCCGCAGCCTGGTGGCGCAGTGCGCCGCACTGATAATATTCTCTTTGCCGCCGATGCTCTCATATACATCCTGCGCTGCTTTCCTGTAATCCATAACACCCTCTCCTTTTCACATTATAAGGAATCATTCTCATATGAATCGTTACTATTATGCCTAAAATAGCTAGTACAATGTGAATATTTTATATGAAATCGTTCTCACATCTTGTCTTTATTATAACCTGCTGATGAGTACTTGTAAATTCATAATTCCACCAAAATAGTATCCCTGCTTCTGTTGAAATTACACAAAAAAACTGCGGAAAGATCATTTTTTGTTTTTCCCGCAGCTTTGTATTTCTGTATTTATTTTTGTTTCTATTTCTGTATTTATTACTGTTCTTCTGTTTTATATTACCGCTGCCTCGTGGTTCCTCTTTCCTCCACGCGGTAGCCCATTTTAATCTGTTTTCTTGCCTCATTCCCGTCCAGCAGCTCCAGGAGCAGCCTGGCGGCTTCCTTACCACTGGTCTTATAATAGAAATGAACACTTGTCAGCTTAGGGCTGACGATGCGGCCGGACACCGTGTCCCCCACGCCTGCCAGCGCCACTTCTTCCGGGATCTGCCTTCCCGCCTCCTGAAGCCTGGCCAGCGCGCCCAGGGCAATACTGTCCGTGGCGCAGAAAACAGCGTCCGCACCGGGGCACAGGGCAAGCAGCTGATCCATCGCCCGATAGCCGTCCTCCACGGAAAAGCCGGTTTCCAGGAAACTGACCGCGTCTTCCGCTATCCCTGCATCCCCCGCCGCCTCCAGAAAGCCTTTCCTCCGGCCCGCGCCCACGGCCTCATCCTGCTGCGTCACGCCAATACAGCCGATTTTTCCGGCCCCCCGCAGCAGGAGACGCGACACATCCCGCGCCGCCAGGCAGTCGTCCTGGTAAACGCAGGAATATCCGTCCAGCCTCTGCCCCAGCAGGACAACCGGCACCTGCAGCGCCTTCAGCGCCCGTTTATGCTCCCGGGTAATGATTGTGGCAATCAGTATAATGCCGTCCACATGGTTCTCCGAAAACAGCCGCAGGTATTCCAGCTCTTCCTTTTCCCGGTTCTCCGTATTGGCAAGCAGCAGCTGGTAGCCCGCTTCCTTCAGCACCACGCTGATCCCCGCCACCATCCTGCTGATGGAATCGGAATTGATTTTGGGAAGGATGACGCCGATCAGCCTCGTCTTTTTGGTGCGCAGCGTCTGGGCCTGCGTAGAGGGCTTGTAACCCGTCCGGTCAATCACCTCCTGAATGCGCTCTTTTTTTTCATCGCTGACGTAGCCGTTATTCAGGTAGCGTGATACCGTGGCCCTGGAAACCCCCGCCAGCTTTGCAATTTCATTGATATTCATGGAACCCCTCCATCCGAAACAGACGTAACCCCATTATTTCTTCTCCTGGCCAAGAGCCTTTTTGTAGCTGTTGAACGTGTCAATAAAAGCCTTGACCGCCGCCAGATCCTTATCGTCCATCTGCTCAATATCAGCGATGACTCTCCTCTGGACAGGCGACAGCGATGCATTCCTGCCCTTCCTGCTCATTTTGGGTTCCTTGCCGTCCAATATCCAGCCTGCGGAATATCCGTATCTTTCTTCTATCAGCGTAGCCGTGGAATGAGACACTCCGCTTTCATCTCTCAGAAGCTTGGAAATATAACTCTCCGTGACCTGAATGCTCTGCGCGAATTCCTTCTGCTTCAGGCCGTTCTCTGAAATAATAAGCCGGATTCTGTCTGATAATTTCATAAAATCACCTCGTTGTGCCTATCATAGCAAGAAAGCTGTAGTGAGTCAATCTAAATGCGTTGACAATGTAGTAATTCAATGCTATTATGTACTCATTCAAGTATGCAGTGGAGGGGTTCAACATGAAAGCTAATGATTACAAAGATGAAATCATCCGTTTCATCATAGATTCATCCGAAGAAGACAGCCTTATTATCGCTGCCTTTGTGGCGGGCCTGCGCTCCCGGAATGGCAGAAACGCTTCCTCCCCTGCCGAACAGGATACCCGGGACGGCAATAACGGGAAGCCACAGGGGAACCGTTCCGCTTAGTAACGCGGAATGCTGCCGCCAGGCAAACAAGGAAGCAAAAAACAACAGAATACCGGAAGGGAGACAATTGTATGAAAAGGGATGGGAAAATATTGCCTGGGAACAGGAAGAAGGAGCTGTGGAAAGGAATACGGCGGAACTACTGCCTGTATCTCTTTCTGCTTCCGGCAGTGGTGTTTATCGGGGTTTTCTGCTATGCACCCATGTACGGGGTACTGATGGCATTTCAGGATTATTCTCCGGGAAAGGGCATTCTGGGCAGCCCATGGGTAGGGCTGAAATGGTTCCGCACCTTCTTTGAACTGCCCCGTTTCTGGCAGATTGTTAAAAATACGCTGGTAATCAGCCTTTATTCCCTGGTGGTGGGCTTCCCCATTCCCATCCTCCTGGCCCTGATGATAAACAGCGTTAAGGGCACCCGTTTTAAGAAACTGACGCAGACGGTCACCTATATGCCGCACTTTATTTCCACTGTCATCCTGGTGGGCATGATGTCCGTCTTTCTTTCTCCCAGATCCGGGTTTTTGAACCATCTCATCGCTATGCTGGGCGGCCCGGACGACCTGCATTACATGGGAAATGCAGCCGTCTTTCCCCATCTTTATGTATGGTCCGGCATCTGGCAGAATATGGGCTGGAGCTCCATCATTTATCTGGCGGCTCTTTCCGGCGTGGACCAGGAGCTCCATGAGGCGGCCATGGTGGACGGCGCCAGCAAGCTGAAGCGGATAATCCATATCGATCTGCCGGCAATCATCCCCACCATGGTTATCCTGCTGATCATGAACGCGGGAAGCATTATGAGCGTGGGCTATGAGAAGGTATACCTGATGCAGAACGATCTGAACGTGACCACGGCGGAGGTCATCTCCACCTATGTTTACAAAATCGGCCTGAAGCAGCAGCAATACAGCTATTCCGCGGCAATCGGCCTTTTTAATAACCTGATAAACTTTATTCTGCTGGTTGTGGTGAACAAGCTGTCCAAAAAGCTTTCCGGCTCCAGCTTATGGTAACACAAGGAGGGAGGAACCTGTAATGCACACACACAAAACGGTAACCGGTAAGAAAAAACTCCGTTTTACCCAGGATACGGTCTTCGATATCATTGTAGCCGCCATTCTGTCAATCATTATTCTCATTATGGCCTATCCCATTTATTTCGTACTGATGGCCTCTTTTTCAGATCCTTCTTATGTAAATAACGGGTCGATGCTCCTGTGGCCCAAGGGCTTCACCTTGCTCGGCTATCAGAAAGTATTTGAGGATTCCCGTATCTGGACAGGCTATGGGAACACTCTGATTTATACCATCGGAGGTACGGCGCTGGGCACCTTTTTTACCATGATGGCCGGTTATGCCCTTTCCAGGAGGGATCTCCCCTTCCGCAACCTGCTCATGGCATATTTTGTATTCACCATGTATTTCGGCGGCGGCCTGATTCCCTTTTATATGGTAATTAAAAAGCTGCAGCTGACCAATACCAGAACGCTTATGATTATTCTCGGCGCTGTGGGCGTATACAATATCATCATTACCCGTTCCTTTATGGAAAACAATATCCCGGAGGAGCTGCGGGACGCCGCCCGCGTGGACGGCTGCGGCAACGGACGCTTCTTTTTCAAAATAGCGCTTCCGCTCTCCAAGGCGATTATGGCTGTCCTGGTACTTTACCTGGCCGTTTCCTATTGGGATTCCTATTTCAATCCCATGATTTTCCTTACTGACAGAAGCAAATATCCGCTGGCGCTGTATCTGCGTGAAATCCTGCTGACCGCCGCCACCGGGGCCGCCAACTCCATGACAACGGATGCGGAGGCGGCCAGAAAGCTGCAGACCATGGTGCAGGTGATCAAATACGGCGTTATCGTCGTTTCCACCCTGCCGATCCTCTGCGTATACCCTTTCCTTCAGAAATATTTTGTAAAAGGGGTAATGATCGGTTCCATCAAAGGCTGATATCAATGGAAAGCGTTCCATGATGATAAACAATAATAAGGAGGCAGAGAATGAAAAAGAAACTGATTGCACTACTGCTGGCGGCAGTAC
>ERZ780150.1971-NODE-1971-length-11616-cov-3.043768_pt1 | contig 11616 bp, 8 predicted proteins | sample MGYA00511019_ERZ780150 | MGnify/ENA primary metagenome ERZ780150 (study PRJEB29588, sample SAMEA2151633) | human gut metagenome | biome: human gut; feature: human-associated habitat; material: faeces | place: Denmark | collected 2008/2010 ...
GAAGCTGGAGACCATGCCGTTAATGGTAATAAAAAAGGATAATTCCAGGGAGACATGACAAGCGCCGCGCCGTAAGGCTCCTGCACCACATAGCTTTTGGCATGAAACTGCGCCAGCGGCGTGCGCACCCGTCTGGTTTTGCTCCACACGGCAGTGTTCTTTATGAGAAAACGAAGCTCGCTCAGGGATAACCCCACTTCCGTCATATAGCCCTCAAAGGCGGATTTGTGCAAATCCGCATACAGCGCCTCATTGATTTCCTTTTCATATTTCACGATGGAATTCTCCAGCTTCTGCAGGGCTGCTATGCGGAAGGCCACGTCCTTCGTACGCCCTGTCCGGAAAAAATCCCTTTGTCTTTGCACCAGTTCTTCTATTTCCATACCCTTGCTCCTTTCAGCAACTGCGCCCGGCTCCCGTAACAGTTCCGTCAACTGTTTTTCCCGTTCCTACAGCACTTCCCTAAGCCTGCCAATCCCTTCCCTGATCTCTTCTTTCCCCAATCCGGCATAGCCGATTAATAACGTAGCCTCCTGCTCCAGGGCGGGTCCCAGCGACGCTTCATGCAGCCCGTAAAGCCTGACTCTTTTCTCCTCCGCCCGCCGTAAAAGTGCTTCCTCCTCCACATGCTCCCTGGAGGTGAGCAGCACATGCAGACCCGCATATTCCCCGGACAGACGGTATTTTTTCAGCAAAGGCTTCAGCTCCTCCAGGAGGATATCATGCTTTTCCTTATACAGCTTACGCATTTTGTTCAAATGACGTTCGAACGCGCCGCTTCGTATAAATTCGTTCAGTATGGTCTGATCGATCCGGGACACCGTGGAGGAAAAAAAGCCGCACTCCTTTTCATACCGCTTCAGCAGCGCAGGCGGCAGCACCATAAAGCTTACGCGGATCGCTGGCGCTATGGACTTGGAAAATGTACCGATATAAATCACCTTTCCCGCCGTATCCGACGCCTGCAGGGACGGCACCGGCTTGCCCCGGTAACGGAATTCACTGTCGTAATCATCCTCAATCAGATACCTGTCCGACGCCCCCGCAGCCCATTTCAAAAGCTCCATCCGCCTGCCGATAGGCATCACCACGCCGGTGGGATATTGATGGGAGGGCATACAGTAGGCTACATTTGCTCCGGAAAGCGCCAGCTGCTTCACGGAAATCCCGTTTTCATCCACAGGGACGGTCACCACCCCGGATGCAAAGGACGAGAAAATACGATAGGCTCTCCGGTAGGAGGGATTTTCAAAGGCCACACAGATATCCCTGCCCAGAATGTATTGCAGAAGAAGCAGAAGATAATCGTTTCCCGCACCCACGATAATCTGCTCCGGGGATGCATTCACCCCTCTTGAGGAATGAAGATAACGGCAGATAGTCAGGCGGAAATCCTTGTCCCCCCTCGGTTCTCCCAGCGCAAACAGTTCCTTCCTGTCACCGCTTAGAATCTCTTTTGTTATTTTCCTCCATGTTCCGAAGGGAAAGGCGCTCATGTCAATGGCGTTGGGAGAAAAATCGTAATCAAAAGCCTTCTGCTGCTTTTGCTGCAGGTCGGGTTTGTCAGCGCCATCCCCCTTCTCCCGGGAAAGCTCCGACATCATCTGGTAAAGCTCCTCCACCCGGCACACATAATAGCCCCGGTAAGCGGAGGCTTCTATATACCCCTCCGATAGCAGCTGCCCATAGGCAAGCTCCACCGTGCTGCGCGCCACCTGCAGATATTCCGCCAGGGAACGCGTGGAGGGAAGCTTCTCTCCTGCAAGAAGCTTCCCCTCCTTAATTTCATCTCTGATGTATTCGTAAATCTGTTCATACAGATGTCTGCTGCCGTCCTCCGTCAGCTGTATTGCCAAATCATTCATATTTTTACCTGCTGCATATCACAGGTCCTCCTGTGATACTGCATCACCCAGTAATTGGAAAGCGCCTTCCCGGCTTAGCCCTGTTTGGGCAGCTTGAAAGAGCTCTTCAGGGATACGATACGGTTGAACACCGGCGCGCCCGGTTTGGAATCCTTATAGTCCGCACAGAAAAAGCCCTGCCTTACAAACTGGAAGCTCTCATAAGGAGCCGCCTCCTTCAGGGAAGGCTCCAGATAGCATTCCTTCACGATCAGAGAATTGGGATTCAAATTCAGGCTGCCGTCTTCATTATAAACGCCCTTCTCCTCATCAATGATATTCTCATACAGCCTCACCTCAGCCTTGAAGGCCTTATCTGCGCACACCCAGTGAATGGTTCCCTTCACCTTGCGGGCATTGAAGCCGCTGCCGGATTTGGTTTCCGGATCATAGGTACAGTGCACCACCGTCACATTGCCGTCTTCGTCCTTTTCAAAGCCCGTGCAGGTCACAAAATATGCGTTCATCAGGCGCACCTCATTGCCGGGGAACAGACGGAAATACTTCTTTGGCGGTTCTTCCATAAAATCGTCTCTTTCGATATACAGCTCTCTCCCGAAAGGAATCTCACGGCTTCCCAGTTCCTCATTTTCCAGGTTGTTGGGAGCCTCCAGCATCTCAATCTGTCCTTCCGGATAATTGTCAATCACCAGCTTAACAGGATCCAGAACCGCCATGACTCTGGGCTTCTTCAGCTTCAAATCCTCCCTGATGCAATACTCCAGCATAGCGTAATCCACGGAGGAGTTGCTCTTGGATACACCGCAAAGATCCACAAACATCTGGATGGACTCCGGCGTGAAGCCTCTTCTTCTCAGGGCAGCCACGGAAACAAGCCTGGGATCATCCCAGCCGTCCACAATGCCTTCCTCTACCAGCCTCTTGATATAACGTTTTCCCGTTACCACGTTGGTAAGGTACATTTTTGCAAATTCGATCTGCCTGGGGGGCTGCGGATATTCCAGTTCCCTCACCACCCAGTCATACAACGGCCTGTGATCCTCAAATTCCAGCGTACAAATGGAATGTGTAATCCCTTCAATCGCGTCCTCAATGGGATGGGCAAAATCATACATGGGATAAATGCACCATTTATCTCCCGTATTATGGTGGCTCATATGCGCCACACGGTAAATTACCGGATCACGCATGTTCATATTCGGGGAGGTCATGTCGATTCTGGCGCGCAGCACCTTTTCCCCGTCGGCATACCTGCCGTTTTTCATATCTTCAAACAGCGTAAGATTTTCTTCCACGCTTCTTGCGCTGGCAGGATCCTCCTTGCCGGGCTCTGTCAGCGTACCTCTGTACTCCCTGATCTGCTCTGCGGAAAGATCGGATACATAAGCCTTTCCCTTTTTGATCAGCTTAACAGCGGCCTCATACATCTGGTCAAAATAATTGGAGGCAAAGAAAAGCCTGTCCTCCCAGTCTGCGCCCAGCCACTTCACATCTTCCTTAATAGATTCCACGAATTCCTGCTTTTCCTTGGTGGGATTCGTATCATCAAAACGGAGATTGAATTTTCCGCCGTATTCCTTTGCCAGACCGGAGTTTAAAAGGATGCTCTTGGCATGTCCGATATGCAGGTAGCCATTGGGCTCCGGCGGGAAACGGGTATGCACCGTATCATAGACACCCTCTGCCAGGTCCTTGTCAATCATCTGCTCAATAAAATTCTTGCTTATCTCACTGCTCATGCTCTTTTTCCCGCCCATACGGCCTTCACAGCTCCTGTAAGCCTGCGCTGCCTGTCTTTCCGGCGGGTACTCCCTCCTTGAACCATACTTTATTATAATCTGTAACTGCATTATCTCAGCGGCGGGTAAAAATGTAAAAATCCATGTCCCATCGCCTACAGAGGCGGATTTTTACCTTCCGGCGCTGCACTTTTTCATGATCTGCGCAGCCGATGCGCAGACCTGCTGAATAGCTGTTAAAAATTATCTTATCACAAGTATTCGGAATACGCAAAGAAAAAATACGGGAAAGCCCCGTTTTTATCAGGTTTCCAGTAACACTTCAGCATCCGGGCCAGAGAGCGGGTTTCCGGAAATATTACCATAGTATTGTTCAACGTATATTCTTTTCCGTTTCGCAGTTAATAACTTAATTATTGTAAAATTTTCATATCCTCTGTAGCGCATCCTCCGGCACAGTGCTATAATGATTTCATATTTTGAAAATCAAAATACATATCTTTTGAGGAGGAACTAAAAATGGATCGTGTACAACTCAAAATGGATGCCAAAGCTGCCATGCAGCAGGCCAATCCTCATCCTGTCCTTGTAACTCTGGTATATCTGGTAATCCTTACAGCAGTCAACTTTGTGGTTTCCATGATGTCCGGCTTTTCCTCGCTGTTTACGGTCCTGGTAACGGACCCGGATGCCGCAGCCGCTATTTCCCTGGGAATGCTCGTTCCTTCCCTGCTGCTGTCTCTGGCCGCGACCCTGGTTATCGGCTTTATACAGATGGGCTACACCGCCTATACGCTTCGCGTGGTGAACCGGCAGCCTGCAGGCATTAATGATTTATTTGCCTATGCCCGCTACTGCCTGAAAATCTGGGGACTGACCATCGTAATGGGCATTTTTGTAATGCTCTGGTCCCTGCTCTTCTGGTTCCCCGGCATCATCGCCTATTACCGCTATTCCCAGGCCTTTTACATACTTGCGGAAAATCCTGAAAAGGGAATCATGGACTGCATCAACGAAAGCAAGGCCATGATGTACGGACATAAAATGGATAAATTCGTATTGGATCTGTCCTTTATCCTCTGGTATCTTCTGGCAGGCGTCACCTGTGGAATCGCCGGAATCTACGTCACTCCTTATGTCGGAATTACCAACGCGGGCTTCTACAACAGCCTGAAATACGGCGGAAGCTATCAGCAAAACGGCTATGGCCCCAATTATGGAGCTTACCAGCAGGGCGGATTCCAGCAAAACGGTTATCAGCAGGGTCAGGGCGGCTACCAGCAGGGATATGGCCAGCAGGGCTTCGGCAATCCTTATCAGCAGGGCTATGATCCTAATTACCAGCAGAATGCCAACCCGCAGGGTTTTAATCCTAACTATCAGCAGAATGCCAATCCGCAGGGCTTTGACCCCAATTACCAGCAGAATGGTAACCCGCAGGGTTTTGACCCTAATTACCAGCAAAACAGTACTCCGCAGGATTATAATGCGGAAGTCGGTACTGATACAAATCAGCCTGTCTGATAAACAGCTGCTTAAAAGGAATCCGCCGTCATGGGGATTCCTTTTCTTTATTAGTTTTTTTCCACAATCCGGTTCCGGATTACTTAAATAATCCACAATTCACTGCTTTTTACTGAAAGGAGGCAAGTTTGAAACATAAATTATATCACGCAATGATCTCCCTGTGCATCGGTATGCTTTTTGCCGCCTGTTCCGGAAAGCCTTTAGAACAGACGGAGCCTGCCGTTTCTGCTGCTGAATCAACGGAGGCCTCCTTCTCTTGGGAAAGCCCTGTGGAATCCGAAACAGACCAGCAGCTGCCCAACATGCTGTATGCCCGGGATAAGCTTTTTGTCTCCACCGGCAGAAAAGCCATATTAACCTGCGGTACTGCAGACGGCAATATCACTTCCGTCACAGCGCCAAACCAGGAGCCCTCCGAAAACGGACAGGCCAATTTCGGCAGCGTCGGCGCGGACTACGTTTCCGCAGCCGAACATGCAATGGCTGTGGAAATCGATGGAATCTACATTCTTTTCCTGACGCCGGGATGGACAGAATATCAGGGACAATATTTCAGCAAGGAGGAATTGTCACCGGATACCCTCACATGGCTGGATAACTACTACAGCCTGTCTAAGGAGGAACAGCTGGCTATTTCCTATATTCCCGCTGAACTCATCCGTCAGGAGGAACCTCCCCTAGTAACTGAAACGAAATAAAATTAAAAGCAACCAATATAAAGGCCCCGGAAACCACCAGTTCAGATAAACTGAACTGCTGTGTCCCGAAGGCCTTTTTTATCTAACTTTATTTATGAAATTTTTATTTTACTGTCTCTTGTTTTTTTTCGCTGCCCGTGTTATTATTTTTTCGTCTATAATTCTATTTTTATTCCGGCAGTTCTGCCGACAGTTCTCACTCATTTATTTTATTGGAAAGGGAGGGATGCCTTTGTACTGATTTATCTGATTTTCGTTTATATATTGCTATGTTTCCCATACCTGTGATAAAATAAAGGAGATAACAAATGACAGACAAAAAAAGCAAAATGGTTCCGCTCAGCGAACTGACGCTGCTGGATCGGTTTCTTTTCGATGAAGTTATGGAAAATGAACAGATACACCAGCTCATTCTTGAAATTATATTAGGAAAGGATATCGCCCTCCTGACCAGGGCCGAAACGGAAAAGGAACTGCGTACAAGCCCGCTTCTGCGTTCCATCCGCATGGATGTCTTTTCCATGGACGAAGAAGGATTCATCTACAATACGGAAGCTCAGAAGCAGCCCAGGCCTGACTTGCCCAAAAGAAGCCGTTACTACCAGGGTCTACTGGATTCCTCGCTGCTGGAACCCGGTTCCGTACATTTCAATTTACTGAATGATTCCTTCATTATCATCATAACGCCCTACGATGTTTTCGGACTGGGAAAATACCGCTATACCTTCCGCGCCAGATGCGACGAGAATACTTCCTGTATTCTTCCTGACGGCGCAACGCGGATTTTCCTTAACACCAAAGGAACCAACAGGGAGGAAGCCGGCGAGGAGCTGGCACAGTTCCTGGAATATGCGGAGAAAACGGACGACATTTCCGCTCTGAATTCAAACAGTGAGAAAATCCTCAGAATTCATGAACACATCCGCATGCTCAAATCCAGCGAAGAGATGGGAGTGAAGTATATGCAGGCATGGGAAGAAAAATTGCAGGTACTGGAGGAAGGCCTTGAAAAAGGAATTCAGCTTACAAAAAAAGTCCTGAAGCTTTCCGCGGAGGGCCGCAGCGAATCGGAAATTTCCGAACTCTGCGACATCTCTCCTGAACAGGTGCGCAGAATTCTGGACGCATAATTCCTGCTGTAAAAAATGGCAAAAAGAGGTGTTCTTCCGGCTGCCCGCCGGGAGAACACCTCTTTTACCATAACAGTTCAGAAACCAACTATTACCACTAACTATAGCCGCACAGCTATACAACCGCACAGCCTCCTGTACGGCTTTATTTTATCAATGATGGAACAGCCTGATTCCTGTAAATACCATAGCCATGCCATATCTGTTGCAGGCATCGATTACCGCATCGTCACGAACGGAACCGCCGGGCTGAACGATATATTTTACGCCGCTTCTGCGCGCGCGGTCGATGTTATCAAAGAAGGGGAAGAAGGCATCGGAGCCCAGTGTTACATTTTCCAGCTTCTCCAGCCATTCCTTTCTTTCTTCCCTGGTAAATACGGGAGGCTTTACCTTAAAGGTCTTTTCCCAGATGCCGTCTGCCAGTACGTCGTCATAATCTTCGAAGTCGATGTACTCGCTGACGAAATTCAGCCTTGCGCCCTCCGGCTGATATTTTCCCACCAAATCTGAGAACTCGTCGTTCCTGCTGAAAACCGTCAGCGTCGATGAGACCGCAGGCTTATCAGGCTTATAGGGTTTAGCTGGCTCCCTGTCCGAGGCTGAGCTGAGAATCCCGCTGAAAAATTCGACGATGAATACTATCGCCGCCATCAATACCGAAACCGTTGACTGCATATAATTACCTCCCATAATTTGATGTAATACAATGATACCATATATTTACTTGCTTGTCAACAGTTTTAAGCGATTTCTACACCAACTGCTCCCGCAGCTCCTTCAACAGCTTACGCTCGCGGCGGCTCACCATCACCTGAGTCATTCCGAGGATCTGTGCGGTCTCGCTCTGCGTCTTGCGCCGGAAGTACCTCAGCATGAGTATCTCCCTGTCCTCGCCGGAAAGCTCCCTTGAGCCGTCGAACACCGCGAGGACTATATCCGCGTTTTCAAGCTTTTTCAGCATGATATCCACGCCGATTTTTTCAACTGCGTCGTCGGTGTCGCGGATACCCGCGCAGTCCGCTACACGCAGGACTATATCGCCGAGGGCTATAGTTTCCTCGACGATATCCCGGGTGGTTCCCTCAATGTCGGAAACGATGCTCCGCTGCTGACCTGCAAGGCTGTTCATCAGCGTGGATTTCCCGGCGTTGGGCTTGCCGACTATCGCGCAGGAGATACCCTCCCGGAGCATTCGTCCGGTGTCGTATCCGGAGAGCAGGTCGGCGAACATTCCGCGCACCGCCGAAAGCTTTTCGCAGAGCCATTCCTGAGTTACTACCGGAGTGTCGTCGTCCGGGTAGTCTATCCATGCGGAGATCTGGCTGGATACCTCCATAATGCTGTCGGCGCACTTTTCCATGCGGCGGTAGAGCGCTCCCTCGCGCTGACCGTTGGCGCAGTTAAGGAGCTGGTCTCCCTGGGCGCTGATGATATCCGCTACGGCTTCCGCCTGGGTCAGCGAGAGCTTTCCGTTTAACAGCGCGCGTTTGGTGAACTCCCCGGGAGCCGCCGGCTGCGCTCCCGCCTTCACGCATGCTGAGAGCACGCGGCGGGTGACGTAAATTCCGCCGTGGCAGGATATCTCGGCGGTGTCCTCGCCGGTGTAGCTGTGTGGAGCGCGGTACATCAGCAGCACTCCGTCGTCAAGCTGCTCGTCTCCGTCGAAAATTCGTCCGTATGCCGCGCGGTAGCCCTGCATTTCCCGGACTTCCTTACCGGAGACCGGACGGAATACCTTCGCGGCGATATCTGCGGCGTTTTCCCCGGATATTCTTATAACTGATATTCCTCCCGCAGCGGGAGGGGTCGCTATTGCACAAATCGTTGACATTATTAGTTTGTTACTTCTTTCCGAAAAGCTTCGCGAAGAATCCCTTCTTCTGCGGCTTTTCTTCCTTATCGGCGGGAGCTTCCTTCGGCTTGCCGTCGGCTATTTCCTCGTTATCGGTGAAAACGCTGAGCAGCAGCGGCTTGCGCTTGAATTCCTCGCCGGAATCGTTCAGCAGGTAGGTGTAGGTGCGGCTGGGCATGAGCGGCTGGTAATCCTCTAGAATATCGCATTCCAGCAGGGCTTCCAGCTTTTCCGCCATGCGGTCGGGGAGGCTCTCCGCCGCGCCCTGGTAGTATTCCTCGCAGGCGATGTTGTACTCCTCCGCAGGATTGCGCCCTGCGATCTGGGTGAGGTGTATTCCCTCGCGGAGGTACGCGGTGTAGTCGAGGTAATCGCACCAGAATTCGTTCAGCAGAGCCGCAAGAACGATGTTCTGCTTCTGCTGGAGCTCGTCCTCGCCGAATTTCTCAACAGCCTTCTCCCAGAGGTCGGGGGCGTGCTTCTGCCAGAGGTCGCTGGAGTAGGTGCCGTCAAGCAGGGCGGTGCGCTTTTCAAATGTCATCGCGCGGTGCTTTTCGCCTATCAGCGTGTATTTCATGAGCTTTACGCGCTCGTCGAAGGTATCGCCCTCGGAGATGCGCTGTACGCGCTCCGCTTCCTTCAGCAGAGCCTTGTCCTCGATGGGACCGCTGACGCGCTCTGTGGGGTAGTGCCGCCCGGATACCAGCGACTTCAGACCGCAGCGCTCCATTATCTCGTCGTCGAGGGAGGAGAAAAACCTGCTCTCGCCGACGTCGCCCTGACGGCCGGCTCTGCCGCGGAGCTGCTGCGTTATCCGCGAGGATTCCCGCATAGCCGTAGCTATAACGAGCAGTCCGCCCGCCTTCTCGACCTCCGCTTTCGCGTGGCAGTCCGCGCCGCCGAGCTTGATGTCTACGCCGCGCCCCGCCATGTTGGTGGATATCGTGACCGCTCCCGGCTCTCCGGCGCGGGAGATTATGTCCGCTTCCGCTTCGTCGTTTTTCGCGTTCAGCACAGCGCACTCGATACCGAGTTTGCGCAGTTCGTCGGCTAGCTCCTCGGATTCGCCGATGCTTTCCGTGCCGACCAGCACCGGGCGGGATATCCCGTGAGCCTCCCGGATAGCTTCGATGACGGCTTTGCGCTTTTCCGTCTTGTCGAAGTACATCTCGAGCGGGTGGTCTGTGCGCCTGCATGGCAGCCTTGTGGGAATGACCTCGGTGGGGAGGCCGTATATCGTGTCGAATTCCTCCTTGGACTGTATCGCGGTGCCGGTCATTCCGGCGAGTTTCGGGAACAGCCGCAGGAAGTACTGCAATGCGATATTTCCCATGATACGCCCGCGGGAGGTCAGCTTCAGACCGTGCTTCGCCGCGAACGCCGCCTGTAGGTCGCCGGGGAACACGCGTCCCGGAGCGGCTCTGCCGGTGAATTCGTCCACGAGGATAACAGCGCCGTCCCGCAGAATGTAGTCCTTGTCCTCCTGGAGCATGACGCGGGCTTTCAGGCAGGCGCAAATCTTCGCGAGGAGCCCGGTGTTCTCGGCAGCGTAGATGTCGCAGGAGAACACGGATTCCGCCTTGTCCGCTCCGGCGTCGGTGAGGTAGACGTTGCGGCTGTCGTCGTCGATGCCGTAATCGTCGTCGGTGAAATCTGCGGTCTTTTCGTAGACCTCGGCGGTGCTTCCGTCGTCCTCGGCGGCGATGTCGCCTGCGATGACCAGAGGAATACGCGCTTCGTCTATCATAATGCTGTCGGCTTCGTCGACTATCGCGAAGTTCAGCTTCTGCGGGAACACCATCTCGGACGGTTCAAAGCATACGAAGTCCCGCAGGTAGTCGAAGCCGGCTTCCTTCGCGGTGAGGTACACGACCTGCTTTGAGTATATCTTCCGGCGGTCGGTGCGGGGAGTATCCGCGGTGATACAGCCCAGGGATACCCCCATGCTGTCGTAGACCGGCTTGGTCCACTCGTAGTCGCGGCGGGCGAGATAGTCGTTGAATGTAAGTATCATCACCTGACCGCCGGACAGCGCTTCATAGCATGCGGCGAAAACTGCGGAAAATGTCTTGCCCTCGCCGGTCTGCATCTGCACCATGTTGTGCCCGGTGAGCGCCAGCGCAGCGCCTATCTGCTCGGCGTAGGGGGTTATCCCGAGGGATTTTTTCAGCGCAATGTATACCCGGGAGTACACGGCGGTGATGTCGTTTCCGCGCGCTCCGCCGTTCTCCGCGAGGGAGATTATTTCATTTATAAGCTTGTTATCCAAAGAGAAGGTCTCCTTTATGTTTTTTATACCGATATCTTTATTATATTACTTATTTTTCTCTCTGTCAACCTTGAAAATTCCGGCAAAGTATGCTATAATAAAAGAGTGTGTATTTATATATAAAAAGCCGGGGATAAAAACCCCCGGAAGAAAGGAACTTTTATGTTAACAAAAGAACAGTTCGACGCAAGGCTTTCCAAGCTCGTCAGAGAGCAGGAGGAACTGCTTGCGCGCCCCAATCCGGCTTCTGATTTCTATAACGGGATCTACACCCGCTACCAGAACCCGGTGCTGACTGCGGCTCACGCTCCCATCATCTGGCGCTACGACCTATCCTACAACGATAACCCCAACCTCATGGAGCGCCTTGGCGTCAACGCCGTGATGAATTCCGGCGCGGTTTACCTCAACGGAAAGTACTGCCTGGTGGCACGCGTGGAGGGCGCTGACCGCAAGTCCTTCTTCGCCGTTGCAGAGAGCGACAAGCCTACCGAGGGCTTCCGCTTCCGCGACTATCCCGTTATCCTCCCCGA
>ERZ780150.1974-NODE-1974-length-11600-cov-2.873538_pt1 | contig 11600 bp, 10 predicted proteins | sample MGYA00511019_ERZ780150 | MGnify/ENA primary metagenome ERZ780150 (study PRJEB29588, sample SAMEA2151633) | human gut metagenome | biome: human gut; feature: human-associated habitat; material: faeces | place: Denmark | collected 2008/2010 ...
GAACTCGCCGAGAAGCTTATTGTCTCTTGCAAACTGTCTCTCACCCTGTACAACCCTGATGTCTACTGCACTCTGATTATCTGCTGCTGTTGAGAATACCTCACTCTTCTTAGCAGGGATAGTTGTATTTCTCTCAATAAGTCTTGTAGCAACACCACCCATTGTCTCAATTGAGAGTGAAAGAGGTGTGACATCAAGAAGAAGAATATCACCGGCAGCCGCATCTCCTGCAAGCTTACCGCCCTGAATGGAAGCACCGATAGCTACACACTCGTCAGGGTTAAGTGACTTACTTGGCTCCTTGCCTGTGAGCTGACGAACCTTATCCTGTACTGCAGGGATACGTGTAGAACCACCTACAAGTAATACCTTTGTAAGCTCAGAAGCTGAGACACCTGCATCTCTTAATGCGTTCTGAACAGGAATTGCTGTTCTCTCTACAAGGTCATGTGTAAGCTCATCGAACTTGGCTCTTGTGAGGTTCATATCAAAATGCTTAGGACCATCTGCCGTAGCTGTGATGAACGGAAGGTTGATATTGGTTGTTGTAGCTGTTGACAGCTCCTTCTTAGCCTTCTCTGCTGCTTCCTTAAATCTCTGAAGAGCCATCTTATCGTTAGAAAGGTCTACACCCTCATTCTTCTTGAACTCAGAAAGCATGTAGTCCGTAATTCTCTGGTCGAAATCATCTCCGCCTAACTTCTTATCACCGTTGGTAGCTAAAACCTCGATAACACCATCACCGATATCAATGATAGATACATCGAATGTACCACCACCAAGGTCATATACCATAATCTTCTGCTCCTGCTCATTGTCAAGACCATAAGCAAGTGCTGCTGCTGTAGGCTCGTTAATAATTCTCTTTACATCAAGACCTGCAATCTTACCTGCATCCTTGGTTGCCTGACGCTCTGCATCGTTGAAGTAAGCAGGAACTGTGATAACAGCCTCTGTTACCTTCTCACCAAGGTAGCTCTCTGCATCAGCCTTAAGCTTCTGAAGAATCATAGCTGAAATCTCCTGTGGTGTATACTTCTTATCATCAATCGTTACCTTATAATCAGTACCCATATGTCTCTTGATAGAAGAGATTGTCTTCTCAGCGTTGGTAACTGCCTGACGCTTAGCTGGCTCACCTACAAGTCTCTCCCCTGTCTTTGTAAATGCTACTATTGATGGTGTAGTACGAACACCCTCTGTATTGGCGATAACCTCAGGCTTACCACCTTCCATAACTGCTACACATGAATTTGTTGTTCCTAAATCAATACCAATAATCTTACTCATATCATTTTCCTCCTGATATTATATGAAATCTAATGTTTCCTGTTGCCTTAATTAGTTAGCTACCTTAACCATGCTGTGACGAACCACACCATCACGGTATGTGTAGCCCTTCTGGAATACCTCAACGATTATATTCTCTCCTACATTCTCATCCTCAACATGCATTACCGCATTGTGAAGATTCGGATCGAACTCTTTATCCATCGCCTCGATTTCCTTAACTCCTGCATCCTCAAGCTGCTTAACAAGCTGCTTATATATCTTATCCATACCATCGACAAAAGGCTCTGCCTTCTGCTCTTCCGATACGGTTGCAAGACCTCTTTCAAAACTGTCTATAACCGGTAAGAGCTTCTCAATAATACTCTTAGCACCTACCTCGAACATCGCTGTCTTTTCCTTCTCTGTTCTCTTGCGGTAATTATCAAACTCTGCAAGTGTTCTTCGATACTGGTCTGTCAGCTCATCGATTTTCTTGTCTTTCTTTTCTTTACCAAAGAAGCCCTTCTTCTTACCTTCGTCATCTGAAGATGAATCGGAAGCTGTATCAGAAGCTTCTGCTGTATCTTTATTTTCTACAGTCTCTACAGCTTCTTCAGTATGCTCATCCTGATTGACTGTACCGTTATTATCTTCATTGGTAGAAGCGGTATCCTTGATTTCCTCTTCGGAAATATTATCCTTCTTCTCCTCAAACTGCTCTGCCATTGTTCTCCGCCTTTCTAACTATCTTTGAATTTCGAATCAAGCTGAACCTTAATGCTCTTCAGCGCCTCGACTACCTTCTCGTAATCCATACGCTTAGGTCCAACAATACCGATTGTTCCCTTGACACCTTCATCAAGCTCATAGGTTGCAGTGACAACGCTGCAATCCTTCATTGTCTGAACCGGTGTCTCATTTCCAATATATATCTGTATGCCATTGTTATCTTCCTTATTCAACGCATCATTGACAAGCTGTGTAAGCTCCTTCTTCTCTTCAAATGTTGAGATAAGCTCACTTGCCTTCGACTGTGTCGATAATTCAGGGTATTTAAAAATATTGGTTGCACCGCTGGTATATATCTGAAGATCATCAGGTGAACCTGCAACCTCAGCCACCGCATCAAGTATATCACGGATAAGCTTTGAGTACTCACCCGCCTGACCGGTAAGCTTCGAGATAAGTGTCAGGTTAATCTCCTCAACGGTCAACCCGTTAAGACTGCTATTGAGCAGAAGATTAAGCTTCAGCAATGTCTCATTGTCCAACTCTGTATCAACCTGAATAATCTTGTTCTTGATAAGATTACCATCTGTCACAATCACCATGAGCACCTGTCCGGGTTCAACCTGCGAAAGCTGTATAAACTTAAGTCTGTTTCCCGTATACTTCGGTGCAGTTACAAGTGTTGCATAATTGGTGTTATCGGCAAGTGTCTTCGCAACATTCTGCAAAAGCGTCTCAACCTTATCCACCTTGTCAAGAAGCATATCCTGCATTCTGAGGAGCTCATGCTCCTTGTCATCAAGTTCCTGCTTCTTGTCTGCCATCATTCTGTCCACATATAATCTGTAGCCTGCATCGGAAGGAATTCTTCCTGCGGAGGTGTGCGGCTGAATGATGTATCCAAGCTCCTCCAGATCAGCCATCTCATTTCTTATTGTGGCTGAACTTAGATTCAAGTCCGTATATTTTGAAATCGTTCTTGAACCAACCGGCTCGCCTGTCTCAAGATAGTTGCGGATGATTGCCTCTAATATCTTAACTTTTCTATCGTCAAGTTCCATCTGCCTCCTACCTTTCTTTTATTAGCACTCCATGTATTTGAGTGCTAACATTTTTGATATACTAAAAATAGCACTCCTTTATATATTTGTCAACATTAATTTTTAAATTTATTCTTATTTTATATTTTGTTCATTTTTTAACCCAAAAACAGCTGTGAGCTAGCTCTCACAGCTGTTTTTGGGGTTAAGGGATATTTTTACCGCTAATTATCCGTTTTCATCTCATATATGTTAGTACCGTCATACAATACTATATTATCATCTTTGCAGTACAGCTTAGTTCCGGCATTAACGCAGCTTGCTTCCATATTACGATTCGGTATTTCGTTACTTGAAACAGTAATTTCGCCAACACATTCATAATCAGGAAACCAAAGGTCAAACACGGAGGCTGTTGCACTGTTTTTAGTACTTGATGAATCATGAACATATAATATATCATTATAATAAAGATATATCTTCGCCACCTCATTCTGCTTTCTTCCCGTCACGCTCTCCTGCTGTGCGGTATCCGTAATCTGTATATCAGAATCCTTTTGGTCTTTACCTTGGCAGGCACACAGCAAAACAGCCATGCTTAACACAATAAAAAACGCAAATACTCTTTTTTTCATTTTATGTCTACCCCCTATACAGTTTTTATTAGTTAGAATTTATTTAAAAATATTAACAGTAATAATACAGTCATTATATACCGATGACCAAAGTTTATATACTATTGATGAGCTATGACCATCCGCAAGTGCCAATAGATAAGTATTACTATTCTGCATTATATATCCGCAACCCATTGTCATATGACCCACACTCTCACTATATGAACCCGGTGCTGCTGCAAAACCTACCATACAAGGATATCCCCTGTCTATTTCGTAAGTATAGTCAGATATGCTTGGTTGCCAAATAACATTCGACACAACACTCCATGAACTGCAACAACTTTTAACATAGCCTTCCGCAACCGATGGAACTGAATTATTTGCATATGAATTATTAAACAAAGAACTAATTGCTTGCTTTATTGCCTCAAATGATGACATATAATTTAACGCAGTATATCCATTATTAGACCAATAATACATTACGTTTGCAAGCGCTGCCACTATACAATTATCATTTTGTTGAAGCTGTGGAGTTACATTTGGAAGTACTGAAAATGGCACTGTTTCTGTTGGATTTACAATATTATATACATTTCCAAATTCGTCCAAGTATGAAATTATCCCATCATAAATCACATAATATATTCCAGAATCATAGTAACATTCTGCATTAGTAATATCTTTTGTTTGCATATTATTTTATAAGCTTACTTTCTTGTCGAGAAGCTGCGCTGTTCCCACAACAGCTCCTGCTATTATAATAAGAAAGAAAACCATACACGGCAGGGCTGTTATTACCACCTGCTGCATGTTCTCAGGTGACTCATACAATACAGGAAGCAGACCTCCGATTTTATTGACTGCATAGAACAAGAATATGTACAGAATAACACTTATTAATCCCTTAATCTTTCGGTTCTGTAGTACCGTCGCGGTTAATGTAATGCACAGATAAGCCAGTGTGACAGCCATGAAGAAATTGATAAGGAAATTAATGACAAATAAAGAAATTCCGTAGGCAATATCGGTAACATTAATTCCGAAATTCTTCACAAGGTCAAATACCATCTCGATTACGCTTACCTCCTGCTCCCACATATCCATCAGAAGCTTCCAGTCTATAAGCCACAGCCCGGCAAGCAGTAGTGCAACCATCACCCCGTTCAGAAAGGTGAACAAAAGCTTGGAACCGATAATCTTTATCGACCTGTTAGGAGTCATGAACACAAGATAGCTGGTCTTGTTCGACAATTCCCTGCTGTATGTGACAATTCCGAACGCAAATACCATAAAGAAGCACACAACAGCGCAAAAGAACAATATCCATGCACCGGCAAGTGCCTTATTCCTGTTCTGGTCAATAAAGCAGGCATACATAAAATATATCTGAGCAAGTGCAATAATGCTCAGCATTACCGCAATTCCATACAAATTTTTACGAAACTCGTATTTTATAAGCTTTAGCATATCATTCTCCCCCGCTCTATGCATAGATACTCTTATAGAGTTCAACAATCGACTTGCCCGACTCCTGACATAGAGCCTCAGCATCTCCCTGCATGATGACTGTACCCTTCTTTATGAAGACAGCATAGTCAATTATCTTCTCAAGTTCATCAACAAGATGGCTTGACAGTATGAATGCTCTGTGTCCGTCAGCACTTGCCATTATTGTGTTAATAATCTTCTCGCGGGCAATTATGTCAATTCCGTTAAGCGGTTCATCAAGCATTATCAGTCTGCTGTCCCTTGCAAGTGTTGCCGCAATCTTAAGCTTTGCCATCATTCCAGATGACATTTTATTCGCCTTCTGTCTGATATCAAGCTCCATCTCATCAAGAAGCTGTCTGTACTTCTCCATTGAAAAATCCTCAAAAAAGTCACTGTAATATTTGCCGATATCAAGACAATTCATATAGGAATAAAAATAGCTCTCCGTAGGCATATAAGCGATATGTTTCTTAGACTCCACGCCAATCGGCTGTCCCTCATACAGAAGCGTGCCCGATGTCTGTCTCGTGAGCCCCGCAATCATCTTCATGAGTGTGGTCTTACCGCTTCCGTTAGGACCTAACAGCGCGTACATCTTTCCCGCCTGAATATTAAGCGAAATATCCTCCACAGCCGTCACAGTCATATATTTTTTTCTGAGATTAACACATTCTACCATAATTATTCTCTCCCCACGCCTTATCAGTTCTCAGATACTATCTGATAAACATCTATTTTAAACTGATCAGCAGCGCTTATTCCGACAAAGCGGCAGCCATATAATGTCTCTTCCTCGCCAAAGTTCTCCATTCTCACAATCTCAATAACTGTATCGAAGGACTCCTTTGTCCACAATACAACCTGAGTATCATAAAAAGAATTAAGAGCAAGTCTCTCATTGGTTCTGAAAGCCATACCATCTTTAGAAATATTGACTACATTTACTTCAAATTCTTCTTCCTTAAGTCCAAATGCAATAAGATTGTTGTTGACCTTCTGCAGCTTAATCTTAACATTTATTCCAATTCTTTTTGACTTTCTCTTTTCCTGAAATTCCGACATTATATTCTCCTCCTTGTATTTTCTTTTCCATAAGCAAGCTATCAATCATGTATAAACATCGCATCACCAAAGCTGAAAAATCTGTATTTTTCGTTCACTGCTGTTTTGTATGCATTCAAGATATTGTCACGTCCTGCCAGTGCCGATACCAGCATCAAAAGCGTCGACTCTGGAAGATGAAAATTCGTTATAAGGCAGTCAGCCGCCTTAAACTTATATCCCGGATAGATAAATATATCTGTCTCCCTGCTGTCCGCATGGACAATTCCGTTCTCATCCGTGGTTGACTCAAGCGTTCTAAGGCTTGTTGTGCCCACGCAGATTATTCTTCCTCCTGCCGCACGCGCCGCATTTATCTTAGCCGCTTCCTCCTCCGTCACAACAAACAGCTCCGAGTGCATGTGGTGCTCCTGTATATTCTCAACCTTAACCGGTCTGAATGTTCCAAGCCCTACATGAAGCGTTACATTTGCAATAATAATTCCTTTCTGTGAAAGCTTGTCAAGAAGTTCTTTAGTAAAATGAAGCCCGGCTGTCGGTGCCGCCGCAGAACCTTCATATTTTGCATAAACGGTCTGATAACGGTTCTTATCCTGAAGCTTATGTGTAATATATGGCGGCAAAGGCATCTGCCCCAGCTCATCAAGTACTGCCTCGAACACTCCCTCGTAGTAGAACTTTATAAGCCTGTTTCCATCCTCAACCACATCAAGCACCTCCGCGGTAAGCTTTCCCTCGCCGAATATAATCCTGTCTCCAGGTCTTGCCTTCTTTCCCGGTTTAACAAGCACCTCCCAGACATCGTTCTCCCTGCGCTTAAGAAGAAGTACCTCTATGGAAGCACCTGTCCCCTCCCTGACTCCCATAAGCCTTGCCGGAATAACCTTAGTGTTGTTAAGCACAAGACAGTCTCCCGGGTTCAGGTAATCTATTATATCCTTAAATACCTTATGCTCTATCGCCCCCGTATTCTTGTCAAGAAGCATAAGCCTTGATGACGATCTGTCCTCAAGAGGGTCCTGTGCTATAAGCTCCTGGGGCAGATCATAACTAAAATCATGTAAATTCAAATCTTTTCCACTCCTGTGTATACAATTTATATGTTGTTATTATAACTTTAAAATCCTTTAAAATCTATAGTATTTGCCGTATGGTGCATAGGTAATTAGAACTACTTTTATATATCTATTTACCGGTCGCAGTGGCAATTTCTATTGTTCACACCCCCACAAAGGTTATAAAAACCCGAACACATCCAAAATACGATATGTCCGGGTCATTTATACACACAATTCAGAACAATCAGCTTCTCATAAGCGCGCCATATACATCTTTGAGGGTATTCACAATACTGTCAACAGCCTTGTCCGTCATCTCATCAGTTACATCTGCCTCATTTGATGCGAATACAATTCTGAATGCCATACTCTTCTTGCCAAATCCAAGCTTCTCACTCTCGAAAATATCAAAAAGGTCAACCTCTGCTACAAGCGAATCTGCCTTCTCGATGGTGGCAATGATATCTCCGCACTCAACCCCCTTATCAACTATCATTGCAATATCCCTGCCGGTCTTTGCAAATGTCGACTCAGGTGTATAGGTAATCTCCTCCTTGAACTTTGTCTTTAAGACGTCATAATTGAGCTCTGCAATAAAAATCTTCGTGTCATTCTTCTTATCCTTGGCAATCGCCATAGAATCGACAACATCATATCTCAACTGTCCGAATGTACCTATCAGTGTGCCATCACAATAAACCTGCGCCGTTCTTCCCGGATGGAGATAAGGAACATTTCCTCTCTTATAGGTAAACTTTATATTATTATAGGAAGCGAAATTCTCGAGTGTCTCCTTCATCGTGAAGAAATCCTCCTCAGAGCCGGAAGTACCAAGGCATAACGTCTTAACCTCATCAGGTGCCTCCGTGAGAGGAAGTGACTTAGGAATATATACGTTTGCAAGCTCGAAGAAACGCAGCTCTGTGTTTCCGTTCTTGATATTGTTCTCAATAGCCCTTACCATAGCCGGTGCCATGAGAGTTCTCATTATGCTCAGGTTCTCGGTGATAGGATTTAATATCTCGATGACCTGTCTCTCCTTCGCATCGGCAGGAATTAAGAACTCATCGAATTCATCCTTGGAGGTCATCGCAATAGTCTGAATCTCATAATAGCCCTGTGTGCAGAGGAAGTTCTTTACCGAAAGCTCCTTGCTCTGGGCCGCATTGAGTCCTCCGTTGGTTACTAAAGCCTCCCCTAAGAAGGTAGGAACAACCTTGTCATAGCCATACTCTCTTATAATCTCCTCAGCTATATCCTGATAATTCTCAATATCCTCACGATAACGTGGAACCGCAAGTGTCATAACCCCGTCCGATAACTCAACCTCGAACGCAAGGTTCTTAAGGATTCTTACCATATCCTCCTCAGGTACCTCAATGCCCAGTACATAGTTTACCTTTGCTGTAGGAACCTTTATAACTCTCTTCTCTGTAGAAGCACCTGCTGTGACATCAAAATGAGTGGAGCTTACCTTCGCTACTCCAAGTGCTGTCACAAGGTTGAGTGCTCTTGCCATACCACATTCAACAGAATACTCATCAATACCCTTCTCATAACGTGAAGCAGCATCAGACTGTAAGCCAAGTCCTCTGGCTGTCTTTCTCACGTTATCCTTCATAAACTTAGCAGACTCAAAGAGAACTTCCTTCGTGTTCTCGGTAATCTCACTGTTAAGACCGCCCATGACGCCTGCAAGACCGACTGCCTTCACCTTGTCGCAGATGAGAAGATTGTTATGTGTGAGCACTCTCTCCTTGCCGTCAAGTGTGACAAGCTTCTCTCCATCCTCGGCTCTTCTGACAACAATCGAGGAGCCCTCCAGTGTGCTGAGGTCGAATGCGTGCATTGGCTGTCCAATCTCAACAAGAACGTAGTTGGTTATATCAACCATCGCGTTTATAGCATTGTGTCCGACTGCAATAAGTCTTCTCTTCATCCAGAGCGGAGATTCCTTATCCTGAACATCATATACATAATGTCCTAAATATCTTGGACAGATATCCTTACTCTCAACAGTCACGCTGATTTCCGGCTTAGTCACCTCATCACAGGTGTAACTGATATCAGGAAGCTTAATTTCCTTTCCAAGGAATGCGGCAACCTCGCGCGCGAGTCCAAGAACAGACTGGCAGTCAGGTCTGTTGGCTGTAACGGAAATATCAAATACATAATCATCAAGTCCAAGATAGGTCTTTATGTCCTCTCCTACAGGGGCATCCTCATCAAGAATCATAATACCGTTGACATCGGCACCCTTGTACCAGTCCTTATCAAGACCTAACTCTCCGCCTGAACAGAGCATACCATAGGACATCATGTCCTTCATCTTTCTAGGTGTAATCTCCATTCCGTTAGGAAGCTTGGCGCCGACTATACATGCCGGAACCTTGGCACCCTGAAATACATTATCGGCACCTGTAAGAACAAGGTGGTCACGTCCCTGCTCTCCGCAGTCAATGTGACAGATGTAAAGGTGTGTTCCCTCATACTTCTCTATAGAAGTAACCTGTCCTACATAAACCTTCTCGATATTCTCACCAAGATATTCAACTCCCTCAACCTCGAAGCCTGCACCGAAGAACTTCTTCTCAAGCTCCTGTGGAGTGACATCTATATCTACATAATCCTTTAACCAGCTAAGTAATACTTTCATATCTATTCTCCATTTCCGACTGTTATGCCTTGAACTGCTTTAAGAAATCAATGTCATTCTCAAAAAGCTTACCCATGTGATTGATACCATACTTGAGCATCGCAATACGCTCGATACCGATACCGAATGCAAGTCCTGAATACTCCTCAGAATCAATTCCGCAGTTCTCAAGAACCTTCTTATTTACAATACCACCGCCGAGAACCTCTATCCAGCCTGTTCCCTTGCAGAGTGAACAGCCGCAGCCGCCGCACTTAAAGCAGCTTACATCGACCTCAACCGAAGGCTCCGTGAATGGGAAATATGAAGGACGAAGTCTTGTCTTTACATCCCCTGTGAAGAGCTTCTTCACGAACTCATCAAGCATACCCTGAAGGTCACAGAGTGTGATATGCTTATCGACAACAAGTCCCTCCATCTGGCTGAACATCGGTGAATGAGTAGCATCAGAATCAGAACGGAATACCTTACCAGGCACAAGCACCTTGATAGGAGGCTTTTTCGCATCCATCGTACGAATCTGTCCCGGTGATGTATGTGTGCGGAGTAGCAGATCATCCGTAAGCCAGAATGTATCCTGCATATCTCTTGATGGGTGATCCTTCAATACATTGAGCCTTGTAAAGTTGTGGTCATCATCCTCAATCTCAGGTCCCTCAAAAATCTCAAAGCCCATTCCCGCAAACACATTTATCATCTCGTACTTAACTGCCGTGAGCGGATGAAGGTTTCCCATAGGACGTGTCTTTACCGGAACTGTCACATCAATTGTCTCTCTCTCATACTTCTGCTGCAGCTCAAGAGCCTCTATTTCCTTCTTCTTCTCATCATACTTTTCCTGAACCCAGTTCTTTACATCATTGACAAACTGTCCGTATGCCTTCTTCTCCTCCTTGGCAACCTCCTTGATTCCGTTCATAAGTCCCTGAACAGAACCATTCTTGCTGAGATAGGTCTTCCATACCTCTGAGAGCTGGCTCTCAGATCTGGCAGTCTCAATGTCATTTAAGAATTTCTTCTTCAAATCATCTGCATTAAACATGTCATTTACTCCTTTTCTTCTTAATAAAATGTGCATGTATAAATGTCAATCGCTTCATGCTTCGCATTCACGCGATTGACACAGAAATTCGCAATACGGCTTATCAGCCTGCCTGCTTATTTCTGTTATGTTTAAACAATTTATACACTAAAAAACCCCGCCCCTCAAAAAAACGAGGGACGAGGCTTAGACTCGCGGTACCACCCTGATTCCCGGAATACACCGGGCACTCAACTTATGCGTAACGTGCACATACGTCACTCTCTACAAGCAACCCTTCAAGAGTGCAGCTCCAACGGGAACTTAAACAGCTATCTGAACCTGAAGCGGGCTTCCAGCCGACGACCCACTCTCTCTGTCGGAAAATAACTGTCTACTGCATTATAAAAATATAATCTTCGTCTTCACAGCTTTTACTTTATACTATTGATAAACCTCAGTGCTGAATATTCAATGCCTGCCGGCAGAATATCCAACAACTTATTAAAGTTTATCACAGCAGAGTAATTTGTCAAGCTTATTTTTCATCCTGCTTGACCGTAACCGCAGTTTTCCTAAAAAAAATTTCACTAAAACATGTCCCTGTAATCCTCCGGCAAAAATCTGTGATATATTATGTGGCAGCCT
>ERZ780150.1978-NODE-1978-length-11582-cov-3.399150_pt1 | contig 11582 bp, 9 predicted proteins | sample MGYA00511019_ERZ780150 | MGnify/ENA primary metagenome ERZ780150 (study PRJEB29588, sample SAMEA2151633) | human gut metagenome | biome: human gut; feature: human-associated habitat; material: faeces | place: Denmark | collected 2008/2010 ...
TAGTCCCAGATCTTATCGGATACGTCGGTGATCACGCCGGATTTTTCGTCGATATGCTGAATTTCGTCGCCTTCGGCATTTAAATTTTCATTTTTATCTGTCGAATTTCCTGTTAGTGGTTGATTTTGTTGTGAATTTGTTGTATAATTATCTAAAGGGACTTCCTGCGCCTGGTCAGCCGCTGAATTTTCCGGCTGGGCAGCGGCCTGTGAGGCGTCGCCCGGGTCAGTCATCTTCTGCTTGTTGAATATCGCAGAATACAGACGGTTGAAGGAATTCTTCAGCGATTCCCGGAGCGTTCCCGAGGATATCTGCGAAAGCAGCAGGTTGAAATACTCCTTGCACATGTACGGGCTGTTGTTATAGCGCGACAGATTGTGCGTGATAAGCGGTATCAGCATCTGCGTGCGCTCGTCGTTCAGAAGGCTTCCGCTGACGTCCTTCATCACCGCGAGGGTCTCGCCCTTGAGGTAGTCGAAGTACTTGTCCGCGTCAGCCGCGCCCCACTCCTGGGAAAGATTCAGCAGCTTTGCAGAGAGCTTCTCGTTCGGCGAGAAGTACTCCGACAGGAACTTCATATTCGCACGCAGCGCGCCGAGTATCTCGTTCTTGTTCTGAGCAAAGTTGATGGACTTCAGAAGGTTTCCTATAAGCTCCTTGGTGGACGGATCCGTTGTGGTCTTTGCCACCTCGCGGAGAACGTCGTAGAACTCGTGACCGCTGAACATAGTGTTCTGCTGCTCCTGGTTCTGGATCTCCTGCACAAGCTCCTCGGGCTTTACGTACAGCGACGCCGCAAGGTCCTCCAGCTTTCCGTAAAGCTCGGTGTGGCCGTTGATGAGCGCCTGATTCAGCACCTCGATATTCAGCAGATCCTTCAGAGTCTCCACCGCAAGGGTGGGATCCTTCGCGACCTGCACCTGTAACGGGATCAGCTCACGATTGCCCATCTCAAGGCGGCTGCGCGCCCCCGATGATGAGGAGTTCCCCGATCCCTGGACGCCGGCAAGCTTAACGATATCGAACGGCTCCGTGTTTGGATCCATCGGTCGGGAGCTGTAGTTGTAGTTCTTCGCAGTAATAGGATTGTTTATCTGTGGTATCTGCGCCATGTTTTTTCCCTCCTCGCATGATTCTTCAATGAGTATATTGTATCATAAAATTGATGAATAATAAAGGGCTTTTTGAAAAAACACGGCAAAACCCCCGAAAATTCATGACCGGGCAGTTTCTGCCTCTGGTCATTCACATATCTAATAAAATATCATATGCGCTCAAGCGTATATATGGAAAGGAATGTTATTATGGCAAAAATCGAACCCGGCATGGAATCAATGCTGGACATGTACTTCTACGAAACCAACTCACTGTTGGAACAGCTTGACGAGATCCTTCTCAGGACAGAGCAGGCAAACTCCTTTGACAGCGAGGACATCAAGGAGATTTTCCGTATCATGCATACCATCAAAGGTTCCTCAGCTATGATGGGCTTTGAGAACCTTTCTGTGCTGGCGCATAAGGCGGAGGATATGTTCTTCGTTATCCGCGAGAACCCTGATGTCATCACCGACGTAAGCTTCGTTTACGACCTTGTATTCCAGGTTTCCGACTCCTACAAGGCACAGATTGAACTTATCCAGAACAACATAAACGGCGAATATGAGCAGATGGACTTCAGCGAGCTCATCGACAAGCTGTTAAAGGCGCGCGACGCTCTGGTCGGCGAAACCAAGGGCGATACCCCGGCTCAGGCTGAGGCTATCGCTTCCGGAGCCGCTCCCGACCCGGAGGTCGCTGCAAACGGTGCGGCTCCTGCCGCCGCTGCGCCCGCTCCTGCGCCCGCAGCAAACAACAAGACCACTGTCCGCGTTTTCTTTGAGGACGGCTGCCAGATGGAGAACCTCCGTGCATTCCTGCTGATAAACACCATCAAGGACGCCTGCAAGGAACTTGAATTCGAGCCTGCCGATGTGGAGAACAACCCTGAAACTGCCAAGGAGATCGTCGACAAGGGCTTCCTTATCACATTCGTTCCGCATGACAGCGTTGACGAGGTGCTCAAGGCGATCGAGAGCGCGCTCAACGTTCAGAGCTACGAAGTGGTAAGCACTCCCGCGGCTGCTCCAACCGAACCTGCAAAGACCGAGCTTCCTCCGGAGCCTAAGGCTGCGGCTCCCGCAGCACCTGCTCCAGCGGCAGCGCCTGCTCCTGCAGCTGCTCCAGCGTCCGCTCCTGCTCAGCATGCGCCTGCACAGACCTCCGTTGAGAAGGCACAGGCTGCTGTTGAAAAGGCTCAGGCTGCTGCCGGCGGCGCTCAGAAGCAGTCCCTCATCAGCGTCAATCTTGCAAAGCTCGACGCTCTGCACGACATAGTAGGCGAGATCATCACCACCGAGTCCATGGTTATTTCCAACCCGGATCTCGACGGCCTTGAGCTTGAAAGCTTCAACAAGGCTGCCCGCCAGCTCAGAAAGCTCACAAGCGAGCTTCAGGATACCGTAATGTCCATCAGAATGGTTCCGCTTGCCGGAGTATTCCAGAAGATGAACCGTATCGTCCGCGACATGAAAAAGAAGCTCAACAAGGACGTAGAGTTCGTTATGGAAGGCGAGGATACAGAGGTAGACAAGTCCATCGTGGACAGCCTCCAGGATCCGCTCATGCACCTCGTCAGAAACTGCATGGATCACGGTATCGAGGAACATGTTGAGGAACGTACCGCAGAGGGCAAGCCTGCAAAGGGAACCCTGAAGCTCACTGCACAGAACGCTTCCGGTGAGGTAATCATCACCGTATCCGACGACGGTGCCGGCATTGATCCCGAAAAGATCATGAACAAGGCAAGAAAGCAGGGCATTCTCACAAAGCCCGAGAGCGAATATACCGAGAAGGAGATCCAGAATCTCATACTTCTCCCCGGATTCTCCACAAACGAGACCGTTACTGAATTCAGCGGACGCGGCGTCGGCATGGACGTTGTAAAAGCGAACGTTGAGAAGTGCGGCGGCTCCATCATCGTTGACAGCAAGAAGGGCGAAGGAACTACATTTATCATCAAGATCCCGCTCACCCTTGCAATTATCGACGGTATGGAGATCACAGTCGGCGATCTGGTATTCACCGTGCCGATCTCCACTATCCGCGAAAGCTTCAAGGCTGAACCCAGCCAGATACTCCGCGACACAAAGAACAACGAAATGATCATGATACGCGGCGTTTGCTATCCTATCCTCCGCATGCATGAAAAGTTCGCGATTGACACCGAGATCACCAACCTTGAGGACGGTATCCTGCTTCTTGTGGAGACCGACAACAAGAGCGTCTGCATTTTCGCCGACAAGCTTATCGGCGAGCAGCAGGTAGTCGTAAAGCCGTTCCCCGCATACCTCAACAAGTACAAAATCAAGAGCGAGGGTCTTTCGGGCTGCACGATAATGGGCGACGGCAGCATTTCGCTGATCATCGACACCAATACGCTTATCGGTTAAGGGAGGAATCAGCATGACTAATGATGTTATAAAGGAGGCTGTTGCTAAGCAGCAGTCAACCGACAGAAAACTTTCTACGGATAATTCCGTGCTGGGCAAGGTTATGACCTTCCATATCAGCGACCAGATCTACGGTATTGAGATTCAGTATGTCACCGAGATCATAGAAATGCAGCACATCACAAAGGTGCCGCATGTTCCTGGCTACATCAAGGGTATCATCAACGTTCGAAGCAAGGTAGTTCCGATCGTTGATATCCGCAGCCGCTTCGGCAAGGAGGAGATCCCCTACACCAGCCGCACCTGCATTATTATTCTCAGCTTCAACGAGCTGTCCGTCGGAATAATCGTCGACAGCGTTGCAGACGTTGAAGATATCCACTCCCACGATATCTCCGAAACTCCGGAGAACCGCTCCGTGAACACCAATTCCTTTATTCAGTACATGATACGCTCCGGCGACGACGTTAAGCTCATTCTCGACGTTGCCAAGCTGCTTGATGATGAGGGGTGACTCCTATGGAGATCTCTGACCGCGAATTCCACCGTCTTGTTGACTATATGCACGACAACTTCGGCATCAACCTTTCTTCCAAACGCGTGCTGATACAGGGACGGCTTGGCAACATGCTGCGCGAGCGCGGCTTCACCAGCTACGACCAGTATCTCGACGCTGTTATGGCAGATACCTCCGGCGCGGAAGTCACAACGATACTCAACAAACTCACAACAAACCACACCTTCTTTATGCGCGAGCCGGAGCATTACACCTACCTTAAAGAGGTAATACTCCCCTGGGCTGTAGCTAACGCCAAAAACCACGAGCTGCGTATCTGGAGCGCGGGCTGCTCCTCCGGCGAGGAGTGCTACACCACGGCAATGCTTCTTGACGAATACTTCGGCAAGGAAAAAAGCCTGTGGGATACGCGTATCCTTGCAACGGATATCTCCAACAGCGTCATGGACAAGGCGAAGGCCGGCGTCTACAACGTTGAGGGCATGAAGGGGCTCAGCCCCGAATGGAAGCGCCGCTATTTCAGACAGGTAGACAACGAGCACTATGAGATCTGTCAGGAAATAAAGGATCAGATAATCTTCAAGCCTTTCAACCTGATGGAAGAAATGCCCGAAAAATATAAGCGCCGTCCGTTCGATCTGATATTCTGCCGAAATGTCATGATATACTTCGATCAGCCCACTAAAAACGCGCTGGTCAATCGCTTCTACGATGTGCTGAAGCCGGGCGGATATTTCTACATAGGTCACGCGGAGAGCATTCCGCGTGGCGAGACAAAATTCGAATATGTCAAGCCGGCAATCTACCGCAGAGGGCTTGACACCTGACTGACGGGGGAGAATTATGAAAAAGATCAAGCTGCTTGTGGTCGATGATTCTATCCTGTTCAGAGAAGTGCTGACCCGCTATATCCGGGAGGATTCCCAAATAGATGTGGTAGGCACGGCGGGAGATCCATACTCTGCACGGGATATGATACTGAAATACGAACCGGATGTCATGACGCTTGACATTGAAATGCCGCGCATGGACGGCGTTGCATTCCTGAAAAAGCTGCTTCCGCAGTATTATCTGCCGGTGATAACGGTGTCGTCTTCCAATAACATGAAACAGGCGGCTCTGGACGCAGGGTGCATAGAGTTTATCCAGAAACCGCTTGCCCGCACCACCGCCGAAATGCAGAGCTTCGCACAGACCATCTGCCGTGCGGTAAAGAGCGCATACGATCTCCACGGCGACCACTCAAAGGCAGAGGAACCGGAAGTGGTACATACCAGCTTCTCCACGACCGCGAAGCGGTTTCGCAAAAATGATGTCGTGCTTGCACTTGGCGCTTCCACCGGAGGCACCGAGGCGCTGGAACAGGTGATCAAAAATCTGCCTGCGGATTCTCCGGCAACCGTTGTTGTTCAGCACATGCCTGCGGGATTCACGAAGCTGTATTCCGAGCGGCTCAACAAGAACTGCCCGATGGAAGTCAAGGAAGCCGAGGACGGCGACCGGCTGCGGCGCGGTCTCGTAATTATCGGGGCAGGCGAACATCATCTGAGGCTTTGCCGGGACTCCAGGGGATACTACGTATCTTCGAAGCCGGGCGAGAAGGTCTCGGGGCACTGCCCGTCTGTAGACGTTCTTTTCTCAAGCGTCGCTGATACCGCCAAAGCAAACGCCATCGGCGTTATCCTCACCGGAATGGGTCGGGACGGCGCGGACGGTCTGCTTAAAATGCGGCAGTCCGGAGCGTTCACGATAGGGCAGGACAAGGCGACCTGCGTAGTTTACGGCATGCCGATGGAGGCTTACAATATCGGCGCTGTGCAGGTGCAGGCTCCGCTTTACAAGATTGCCGATATCATTCAGGATCAGCTTATCTGACGCTTGACAAATCATTTTTTCAGTGATATAATATAGATGTAAAGCCCTAGGAAGTTTTACATTGTTGCACATAAAATTGACCCCCGAGCGGCAACTCGGGGGTCGGTTTTTTTTGTGCTCTCGCCGGTCACTTGTCATCGTCGAGCCACTTGCATATGTAGTAGGCTACCACACTTGCTATGACGGACAATATAAACCCTAGGAAATCCATTTGCTGCACCTCCTTTCGCATAAACGTCCGGAGTGCCGGCCTTTTAATTATACTACACTTTGTACATCGTGTCAATTATTGTCGGAGCCTGGCGGCATAAACCTACAAATAACTTGACTTTTATGCGGAATAGTAGTAAAATAAGAGATACACAGCGTAAAGCTGCGAATATTTACATTGAACGGCAGGGCTTTTGTTTAGCTCTGCAAGGAAAGGAAGTTCAGTATGATCAAGGTAACACTAGGAAACGGCGAGATCAAGGAGTTTGACGCTCCGCTGTCCGCATTCGACGCGGCAAGAGAACTCGGAGAGGCTAAGACTGCATGTGCAGCGGAAATCGACGGCAAGGTATGCGACCTCCGCACCACCCTCACCGACGGCTGCACCGTTAAGTTCCTCACATTTGAGGACGAGCAGGGACAGAGAGCATTCAACCACACCGCCTCCCACGTTCTGGCTCAGGCAGTAAAGCGCCTTTTCCCGGCGACAAAGCTCGCCATCGGCCCGGCTATCGAGAACGGCTTCTACTATGATTTCGACACCGAGGAGCCCTTCACCACCGACACCCTGGCAAAAATCGAAGCAGAAATGAAGAAGATCGTTAAGGAGTCCATACGTCTCGAACACTTCACAATGGCTCCCGATGAAGCTATAAAGTACCTCGAAGAACAGGGCGAACCCTACAAGGTTGAACTCTGCCAGGAACACGCAGGCAAGGGCGAACCCATCTCCTTCTACAAGCAGGGCGACTTCACGGACCTGTGCGCAGGTCCGCACCTGATGTCCACTTCTCCGGTCAAGGCGTTCAAGCTCACGTCCGTGACCGGCGCTTACTGGCGCGGAAGCGAGAAGAACAAGATGCTCACCCGTATCTACGGTACTGCATTCCCGTCCAAGGACGCGCTCAACGCTCATCTCGAGGCTCTCGAGGACGCAAAGCGCCGCGACCACAACAAGATAGGCAGAGAGCTTGAGTACTTCACCACTGTCGACTACATCGGTCAGGGTCTTCCGATTCTCCTGCCCAAGGGCGCTAAGGTCGTTCAGATCATGCAGCGCTGGGTAGAGGACGTTGAAGCAAAGCACGGCTGTCAGCTCACAAAGACTCCATATATGGCAAAGCGCGAGCTTTATAAAATCTCCGGCCACTGGGATCACTATCTCGACGGCATGTTCGTACTCGGCGACCCCAACGACGAGACCAAGGAATGCTTCGCGCTCCGCCCGATGACCTGCCCGTTCCAGTATCAGGTATTCCTGAACAGACAGCGCAGCTACCGCGACCTCCCGATGAGACTTACCGAGACCTCCACACTGTTCCGCAACGAGGACAGCGGCGAGATGCACGGCCTTATCAGAGTTCGTCAGTTCACTATCTCCGAGGGTCACTATATCCTCCGTCCTGAGCAGCTCGAGGACGAATTCAGAAACTGCCTGGAGCTTGCCAAGTACTGCCTCGATACTGTAGGTCTGCTTGAGGACTGCACATTCCGCTTCTCACAGTGGGATCCCGCTAACCCCAAGAACAAGTACGAGGGTACTCCCGAGCAGTGGGAGATCGCTCAGGCTACAATGAAGACAATTCTCGACGACCTGGGCGTTCAGTACACCATCGGTATCGACGAGGCTGCATTCTATGGTCCGAAACTCGATATCCAGTACAAGAACGTATTCGGCAAGGAAGACACCCTGGTAACTATCCAGATAGATATGCTCCTCGCACAGCGCTTCGGCATGGAGTACGTTGACGTAGACGGCACCAAGAAGAACCCGTATATCATTCACCGTACAAGCCTCGGCTGCTACGAGCGTACCCTTGCTTACCTGCTTGAAAAGTACGCAGGCGCGCTCCCGCTGTGGCTGTCTCCTGAGCAGGTTCGTATCCTCCCGATCACGGACCGTGCAAAGGAATACGCAGAGAGCATTGCAAAGCGCTTCGACGATATGAATATCCGCGTTACCGTCGACAACCGCAACGAGAAGATAGGCTACAAGATACGTCAGGCTCAGCTTGAGAAGATCCCGTACTTCTTCATTCTCGGCGATAAGGAAGTCGAGGACAACACCGTAGCCCTCCGTTCACGCAAGGACGGAGACCTCGGCGCTTCACCCGTTGAGGACGTTATCGCAAAGATCCTCAAGGAAAACGCAGAAAAGACCAGATGATCACCACAGAAAGGTAGTGTATTATGGCTAATCAGCAGATGTCCCCTGACCAGATGAAAGCTTTCAACAAGGTCCTCGAAGAGAGGATCACCGAAGCTAACCAGGATAAGACCAAGACTAAGTGGAAGACCGTGCTTCCCGACCTGATGGCGGCTGACGTATTCGCAGTTGCCGCTCTTGGCAACCAGACTGACGCTAACGGCAACCGCCTGCTCAACGTCATGATGATGACCAACAAGGAAGGTCAGCAGGTGATTCCGTTCTTCACATCACCGAACCGCATGGCAGTGCTTGCAACACCGGAGCACAAGACATTCAACTGCATGAAGGTCAACACTGTGCGCCTGTTCGAGGCTATCAAGGGCAGAACCGCGGTTCTGAACCCCGGCTCACCCTGCGGCAGAGTTTTCACACCGTTTGAAATGAACCTGCTCGTTATGGAGAACAAGGATAAGATCCCGGCTAAGCCTGCGGCTCCTACCAACACGGTAGCTCCCACAGACACACTTGTCGAGGAATAAGCACAAAACGCAAAATACCTCCCGTTTTCAACGGGAGGTATTTGAGACCGTCGAAAAAATCACTAAAGTGACTTTTCCGCCGCACACTTGCTGGGATAGAAGTGTTTTTTGCCTCGGCTTTGCCGAGGCAAAAAACTGATTACAAACGTGCTTCGCAGGCAAATGCTGTTTTTTCGCTTTTTAACCGCTAAAACAAAAACTCCCGGATCAAATATCCGGGAGTTCAGTTCATAAAAGCAATTAAGCCTCAGAGGGAGCGCCTACAGGGCAGGTGCCAGCGCAAGCGCCGCAGCTAATGCAGGTGTCAGCGTCGATAACGTACTTGCCGTCACCCTCGGAAATTGCGTTTACAGGACATCCCTCAGCGCAAGCGCCGCAAGCGATGCAATCGTCAGAAATTACGTATGCCATATTGATTTACCTCCATATAAGTATGTTCCGGCTTCAGCCGATGAACGACAGCGGCAGCATACTCACAGCGTACCGCTTTGTCTTTATTCTATTGTAACATATTTTCAGAAAAAGTCAAGTGCTTTCTGAAAATTTTCACACGATTTTCGTCTGCGAAGCCAGTCGTAGTGCGGGGTTAGCGGCAATTAACGTTAACCCCGCGCAACTTGTGTGGTTAGTCTAAACTAATACGATTTACCCAGAATCACTAATATCTGAGAATATGATTTACGAAAATCAGCAAGTGCACATAAAAAATTTTACACAGACAGCTTTTGTCCCATCTTTATTGTGGTAACCTCTAAAAACCTCCTTCACGGCAGATTTCTATGACTTATATCATCTGCTTCGTTGTCAAACCTTGAAATACATACAGTATTACTGCGGTTTGACGCCTAGCATCTGATATAAGTCATGTACGAAATCTGCTCGTGTCCCGGTTTTTAGAGGTTACCTTGTATAATTAAATCAATAAGGGAAACTTCCCGAAAAAGGAGGAAAAATCATGATAGAATGGATTGTTGGCGGAATACTTCTGCTTGGCGCGGTCGGAAAAAAGCTTGCTGAAAGCGACAACAGCGGTGCAAGCCACATCGGAAACGGTCTGGAAAAACTCAGCGATGGCACCAAAAACAAAATCTGTGAGATGGGCGAAGCCCGCGGGCGCGCTTCCGGAATGTCCGACAGCGAGCTTCTGAAAAAAGCCCGCAGCGGAAGCACAATAGACCGCGCCGCCGCTGCAGCAGAATACAAATCCCGTCATTCTGACGACTGACCGAAAGGAGAACAGCTATGCAAATGTACGAAATCTACTGCCCTTTGTGCGGAAACTTCATCAATCGCAGACTGCCGCTGATGAACAGCATGAATGCTTTATCATGCAGCAACTGCCATATCAGGTTTGACATTAAGGTAAACCCTGATTCCCAGAAAACCGGAGAGTACACCGTTACAAATGTGCGAAAATTCTGAAAAACATCCCCGGGCAACGACCCGGGGATACATTTTATCGAATTACTGCCTTTATCGAAAGACTATATTTTACTTGTCCTCAAGTCCCTTGAGGGCTTTTATTTCGTCCCTGCTTACCTGCACTCTGCCGTCCTTCAGCAGCTTCACGTCTGCCTTATTGACCGCAATGGGCGCGTCGGGATTCTTGTCGAGCTGCACCTTGAGAATTCCGGTGAGGAGGTTCGTTTCGCATACCCTTCCTCTACCTTCGGCGGTCTCGACATACGCTCCGACCTTCGGCGTGGTGCGCAGGAATTCCTCGTAGCAGTTCTGCTCGTATTTCAGGCAGCACATAAGTCTGCCGCAGGTTCCGGATATCTTGGTAGGATTCAGCGACAGGGACTGCTCCTTCGCCATCTTGATGGACACCGGCTGGAACTCCCCCAGGAAGCTGGAACAGCAGAACGGTCTGCCGCATATTCCAAGACCGCCGAGCATTTTTGCCTCGTCACGAACGCCTATCTGCCGGAGTTCGATACGTGTGCGGTAAACGGACGCAAGATCCTTTACCAGCTCTCTGAAATCGACCCTGCCGTCTGACGTGAAATAGAACAGTATCTTACTGCCGTCAAAGGTGCAGTCTACGTCTATCGGCTTCATATCGAGCTTATGCTGGGCTATCTTGTCCGCGAATACCTGCATTATCTCCTTTTCCTGGCGGCACTTTTCCTCAAGCCGCTTTTCGTCGGCTTCCGTCGCCTTTCGGATTATGCTTTTCAGCGGAGATACTATAGAACTCTCGGACACGGTTCTGTTCGTCAGCACGATCTCGCCGCACTCTATTCCGCGGGCGGTCTCTACTATCGCCTTGTCGCCCTGCTCGAAATTCACGCCCGCCGGAGCAAAGTAATACACCTTGCCGACGTCCTTGAAACGTACGCCGATTATCTCAACCACTGCGTCCGGGTCAGTCTGCTTCTTCTCTCGGGGAGGTTCTGCGCGGCGCTCCGTTCGCTCTGCTCTCTCGGAACGCTCGGGTCGGTCAGGACGAGGCGGTCTGTCCTGTCTATCCTGGCGATTGGGACGCTCCTGGCGGGATCTGTCTGAACGCTCAGTACGTTCCGGGCGCTCAGCTCGCTCAGTTCGCTCGTTGCGCTGAAGACTCTCATTATTCGGGTGATTCTGGCGGTGTTCTGTCAGATCCTGCGGGAATACCTCGGCTCTGGGAGCAGCCGCTTTTTCAGCCGGAACCGCGCTCACAGCCGGAGCCTCGCCGCTTTCCGGGTGGTTCTGGCGATGCTCAGTGAAATCTGAGAGATCCTGTATTATATTTGCCGGAGCGGTCTGCTGGGACTTTGTTTCCGTATTTTCCTGCACCGGCTTGTTCTTCGGCGCTATTTTTT
>ERZ780150.1980-NODE-1980-length-11570-cov-5.163700_pt1 | contig 11570 bp, 12 predicted proteins | sample MGYA00511019_ERZ780150 | MGnify/ENA primary metagenome ERZ780150 (study PRJEB29588, sample SAMEA2151633) | human gut metagenome | biome: human gut; feature: human-associated habitat; material: faeces | place: Denmark | collected 2008/2010 ...
CGGCAGGCCCGCCATAGCTTTACCCCGCCTGCACCTGATCGTTCCACTGACCTAAGCCCAGACATGCTGTTCAGTGATTATATGCTCTACTGGCTGAAAATCATCCGTACTTCTGTGGAGCCAACCACCTGGTCCAGCTACTGCTTCAACGTGAAGGACCATATCGTGCCGTACTTCGAGCCTACCGGCATCACGCTGAGAGGATTGAAAGCCAGCCATATCCAAAGCTTCTACCTTCATGAGTTGGAGACCCTCAAAGCAACAAGCGTGATCAAGCAGCATGCTAACATGCACAAGGCTTTGAAGTATGCGGTAAAGCTGGATCTCATCCCCGGCAACCCAGTGGACAAAGTAGAGCGGCCTAAACTGCAGAAGTATATGGCATCTTACTATACTGCCCAGGAGATGGAGGAGTTATTTCAGGCGGCCCGAGGTAGTCGTCTGGAACTGATCATCCAATTTGCGGCATTTTACGGACTGCGCCGCAGCGAAGTACTAGGCCTGCGGTGGGACGCCATCGACTTTGAGGCTGGCACTCTGACCATCCGGCACATTGTCACAAGCACCAATATAGAAGGTAAACACATTCTGATACAGGCTGACCGTGCCAAGACCAGTTCTAGTCTGCGGACTTTGCCACTGGTGGCAGGCTTTGCCCAACGGCTGAAGGAGCTGAAGGAGCAGCAGGAATACAACGAGGGGCTCTGCGGAAATTGCTATAACAAAAAATACAAAGGATATCTGTTCGTAGATGAGATGGGCAATCTCATTCTTCCCAATGCAGTTTCCGAGAATTTTGGAAAGCTCCTGAAAGCACATGGTCTGCGCCATATTCGCTTCCATGATTTACGGCACCCTTATGTCAAGCCCACGACAAAAAAATATTTATTTTTTCTTGTCCCCATGATCCAGCTTTCTTGATAGGGATTTTGCCGCCTCCCGTTTCTGTTCGGCGGCAAAAAAAACATGAAGTCGTTCCTTTTCTTCCGGCAGCATACAGCCAAAAGTTGTGTTGCCTTTTCTGTAATAAAACGCAATCCGCATAATCAATCCCTTTCCCTCATTTGTGAGCTGCCAAACTGTCCCTTATCTTAAATTCAACATCCACCCGTTTATCAGGGTAAACATAAATCTTATCAATCAGAAGATCAACCAATTCCGAAGTCAGCCCATCGCTTTCCGTCAGCATCCGGGAAATATCCATCTGCTGGCGCTGGTGGTGCCGTTCTTCCTGTTCGGCTTCAAGACGGGCCATGACAACCGCTTTGGTATTCTGCACTTCCAACAGCCTTTCACTGATCTGCTCTTTTTGCTCCTTATATTTCGGGAGCGGAATCCCCCCGGAAACAAGCGATTCATACAGCTTCCGCTTTTCTTCCTGCAGTTCAAAAATCTGCCGGTCAAAGTCAGCTTGACGTAAAGCAACGGTATCTACCTTACGGAGATCCGCTAAGCTGTCAACGCCAAATGCTACCTGGAACTGTTTGCACAGTAATTCATAAACAAGCTGGTTCAGTTCTTTTTCTCGGATATGAATATTATAGCAGTCCAGTGAGGGAATCGTGCTGGAAAAGCGGCACCGGTAAGATGTCCCGTTTGCCAGGTGCAGGGCATGTTTACAGCATCCACAGATAACCTTCCCACGCAGGAGATAGTTGTGCTTTTTCCTGTTTGGAATCTTAAAACGCTGAATAGAGGCATTGGCCTTTGAAAAGATTTCCTCATTCACCAGCGGTATATGATGGTCCGGTATTTTGATCCAGTCGCTTTCCGCTTTGCTCCGCATCTTGTGGCCGCCAATTTCCGTAACCTCTCTTTTGCCAATCACATAAGTGCCCATATATCGTTCGTCAGCAAGAATCCGAAGCACCGTAGAATTGCACCACATTCCGTGAGTTCTTGAAACATCGTGTGTCTTAATTCCTTTTCGGGCCTTATGTTCTCCGGGCGTAGGAATCTGCTGACGGGAAAGCTCCCGTGCAATATCGGCTGCGTTCATGCCATTTACGGCATATTCAAAAATTTTCTGGACTACTTCGGAAGTCTCCGGGTCCGGCACCATCCGTCCGTTTTCCCCTTTGCGATAACCGTAAGGGCAGATTTTACTTTGGTATTCGCCACGCTGGAATTTCAGGTATTTGGCCGTTTTGGTCTTTACCGACATATCACGGCTGTAATACTCACTGATTAAATACTTGAAGGCAACTTCCATACCTCCGGTATCACCTTTTAACTTTTGGGTGTCAAAATCATCATTGACAGAAATAAAGCGGGTATGGAACAACGGAAATACCCGCTCGATAAAGTAGCCGGTTTCCAAACTGTTGCGACCAAACCGGGAAAAATCTTTTACCATGATACAGTCAATCCGATTGGCCCGTACCAGGTCAAGTAATTCCTGCACAGCAGGGCGCTCGAAGTTTGCCCCGCTGTACCCGTTATCTACAAACTCCATAAGTTCCGCATTGGTATATTCAGGCAGTTCAGAGGCATATTCCCGAAGGATGCTTCGCTGGCTGGAAATACTCATACTATCTGTTTTGGCGTCCTCCAAAGAAAGACGGATATAAAGAGCAATCATATACTTTTTCATTCTGCCGCCGCCTCCTTAAACGCCTCAAATTCCGTACGGAATGTAAATTTTACATCTACCTGTTTATTCGGGTAGACCGTGATCCGCTCAATCAAACGCTCAATGAGAGCGGCAGTCAGGGAGCCTCCGGCCAAAAGTTCCTGCTCGTCTTTTTCCAGGTCCTTGCACTTTTCGGTCTGTTTCTGACGGACGGCAGACTGGTTTTCATAAAAGGAAAGCTCTTTTTGGGCCGCCTGCATCTGTTCTTCGTAAGTCGCTTTCAAAACGAAATATTCTTCGCTGTCAATCGCTCCGTTCATCAGACTTTCATAAAGAGTTTGCAAAAACTCACGACTTTGGTTAAGCTGTAACTTTGCCCGGTTGATTTTCTCACGGGTGGCAGCCTCTTTTTCCTGTTTTTGAATGTTGTCGTTCAGAAGCAGCGCATAATCCCCCAGAACGGCGGCTAATTCCCTTTTAAGAATGTCCAGCACCGTTGCGATCAGCTCGGTTTCGCTGATGGAAACACCAGCGCATTTATCTTTATGTACCCTGGTAGGGGTCAGGCAGTGGAAGCGATATGAACCATTGCATTGTTGGCGCTGCCGGTGCAGGCTTCTCCCACAGTCTCCACAGAAAATCCGCCCCTTGAAAATATTGGGCGTATATGGAATAACCGGGTGCTTCTTGCTTTCCTCGGCCACTTCTGCCCGGTACTTCTGGACAGCATCAAAAATCTCTCTGGAAACAATAGGCTCATGGGTGCCAGTAACCACAATCAGGTTTTCCTCGCCTGCGGGCACCTGCCGATGAAGAACGGTTTTGGTCCGCCCCTGCACCATGTCACCAGTATACTTATCTTCCTGCAAAATCTTAGAAACCGTCCAGGTCTGCCAGTAACCACGACCAGCCAATGCCTGATGGGTGATCTCTCCGGTCTGCATTTTATACTTTCCTGGGGAGGGATAGCCACCCTCATTAAGCAGCAATACAATCCGATTGAGAGGGACTTTTTCATAAGCCCACTGGAAAATCTGGCGTACCACAGGAGCCGCCACCGGATCAATAATCAATTTGTGACAGTCATCAGGGTCTTTCATATATCCAAATGGCGCCCTGCCACCCACATACTTGCCCTCTTTCATATCCTGACGGGCCTGGGCCTTTATCTTGCGTCCTATGTCCAGCGCATAGGCTTCGTTAATCATATTTTTCAGCGGAAGGATAATACCGCCGTGGAGATTATCAGGGTTTTCAGAGTCAAATTGATCCGTAACGCTGATGAACCGGACATTATGGGAAGGAAAATAACGCTCAATGTAATATCCCGTGTCAATGGCATTGCGTCCCAGGCGCGACAGATCCTTGACGATCACACAGCCTACTTCGCCGGATTCAATATCCGAAAGCATCCGCTGGAAGCCGTCACGGTTGAAATTCGTGCCTGTTGCTCCATTGTCGATATAGATGTCGTAAAGACGCAGTTCGGGCTTCCCATATAGGAATTTTTCAAGAACCAGCTTTTGAGTTTCGATAGAATTTCCACGTTTATTGTTATCCTCCACAGACAGCCGGATATACAGCGCCGTACTGGTAAACGGGCAAACAGGCATGGCAGCCTGCGCTGTATTATGCTTCCTGCTTTTTCTTGCCATTTCAGACCACCATCCTTTCCTGTACCGGCGTAATCAGGGCAAGTGCTTTTTCGTATTCGTCCTGATAATTAAATTGAATCTGCAATTCGTCTTTCCCCAGCACTGTGATAACCTGCACAAGCTGGATGATTGCCTTGCGGTCAAGTTCTTCCAGATCGGAAAAACGCTTAAAATTCTCAATCCAGCGATTCCTTTCACTCCGGTTTTCCATAACATCCGCCCGTTTTTCTTTAAGAGCGGCAATCGCCTGTTCAAGCTGGGTAATCCGGGCACTATAACTGCTTTTGTTATAAAGGAACTCCGACTTGTCCAGAAATCCGTTTACCATACTTTCATACAGTTTCATTTTATATTGACGAATCCTCTCCAACTGCTGCTCATTCTGGGCGATCTGCCGCGAATACTCTTTGATAAGCTCACGGTTGATACGGCTCTGGTCTATGCCGGATAAGATTTCATCCAGAGAGACTACATTGGCAATAAACCCTTTCAGGCTGTCCCGCACGCACTCCATCAGCTCATTTTCCTTTACCATGACCGGATGAGCGCACCCATTCTTCTTTCCGGTAGGACAATAGTAATAGTGATACTCTTTGTCTTTATAGCGGTTGGTTTTACGTACCATCCGGCTTCCGCAGCAGCCGCAGACCAGTATGCCGGAAAACAGATAGACTTTATCTTTTTGGGGAGATGTACGGGTGTCCAGGTTGCGAATCCTTTGTACCAGGTCAAAATCATTCCGATCAATAATGGCTTCGTGAGCATTTTCCACGCGAATCCACTCGGAGGAAGGGCGGCTCTCCATCTCTTTCAGCTTAAAGTGCTGAGAACCTTTTCGACCCTGGACCAGTGTGCCGGTATAGGTTTCATCCTGCAAAATCCGGGTGACGGTATTTGCCGACCACCGGCAATCCTTCCGGTCTGTATAGCCTTTCTTGGCATGGGGAAGGCCATAATACTTTTTATATGCCAGGGGAGAGAGTGTACCCAGCCGGTTCAGCTCATTAGCGATGGCGTAGGGGCTGAATCCTTCCAGGCGCATCCTGAAAATGCTCCGCACCACCTGGGCAGCATATTCGTCTACCACAAGAAGATTATGATTTTCTTCGGATTTACGATAGCCATAAACTGGGAAAGCTCCAACGAAATCACCGTTCTTGCGCTTTGTCTCCAGAGAACTTCTCGTCTTGATGGAAATATCCCGTGCGTAGGCTTCATTCATAATGTTCTTTACTGATACAGTCAGGTCATCGCCTGCGCTTTCATTAAGAGTATCAATATTGTCATTGATGGCAATAAACCTCACGCCATAGGCCGGAAAGACACGGCGCATATAGCGGCCAGTCTCAATATACTCTCGACCAAGACGGGAAAGGTCTTTGACAATGACGCAGTTGATCTTTCCTTCCATGATGTCATCCATCATTTCCTTAAAAGCCGGACGGTCAAAGATAACCCCACTGTACCCATCGTCTACCTTTTCAGAGACCAGCTCGATTTCCGGGTGACGGCTCACGAAATCTTCGATCAGCTTTCGTTGATTGCCGACACTGTTGCTTTCATTTGATTTGTCATCCGTATAAGATAAGCGGATATATTTGGCAGCCTTATAAACCTGCATAGAAAAACACTCCTTTCATCACGGAAAAATCCCCGCAATTCAAGGAGTGCAGTCTGCTTATCGGTATTCAATTCCTTTTCCATGTTTATTATAACGCTCCATGCGGGAAAAATCAGCCCCCAAAATGAAAAAAATCAGCAAATTTCAGCGAAGGATTCCGCGCAGACATTCCTCCAGGGTGGCACCTTCCTGGGAAAAACTTGCCCGGACAACAAATCTGCCGCATTTGAAATGATACGGGTCCCGGATCTGCCGAATAAACTCGGCAATCCTTTCTTCTCGCGGCAAATCCTTATTAACAGATACATCCCGGATGTCGGCAAGTTTATCTGCCTCCGGTGTTTGAATGACCGTATATGCCGGTGTGTGACTCATAACAGCAGCTCCTTTCCTTTCATACTGAATCATCAAAATCACATGAATAAGGCCGGACACACTGAAAGAGCGGCCCGGCCTCATGGTATCTGATTTCGATTTTGTAGGAATCCATGCCGCTGCTCAAAAATCAAAACAACGGCATGGATGTTTTTAGGTTACTGCCGTATTTGTCACGCCCCCCGGCAGGCCCGTTTTCGGGCCGGGGATGCCACAGGCTGCGGCCAGCTTTACCGCATCATAGCCCTGCTTATGCCGTCGCTTCGCCAGAGCTAACGAACACAGAAGGGACTCCCCCCAAGTCTTTGACGGGTCGTGAGAAAGTATCATTATGCCCTGTATCAGTCATCGCGTCTGGCCTGCCACAGCCAGATCAATGGATAGCGTGGATCGCTCGGACGGCTGGGCTTCATCACCTCCTTAAAGCCGCCTGTCATCGCGCCGCTCCATTTGCCGCTCGGAATACAGGGAAAGTACCTATGGCACCGTATATTCAGTTGTCAAAGAACAAGCGAGGGGCGTGGCAGTCGTGACAGTATTATAGATGGGCCGGGCCGGAACATGTGTTGCCGGCCACACCCGTCAGGATTGTCCCGCCGAATATGTCCCTCTATTATTCATTTCATTTTTAGGCGTTTTTTTCGGGGTCTGACTCCATTTTTTTCAAAATTTTTTTCAGACGCCGAAGTCCTCTCTGGATTCCTTCATACACAGAGCTTGTGCCGGAGCCTTCACTCTTTGCGATTTCCGATATACTCATGCCAAGAAGGAAATGAGAAGTGATCCGGTTCCGCTGTTTTTCCGGAAGAGAGGCAATCGCCTGATAGAGCCGGGCATTTTCTTCTTTCTGTTCCAGGATTTCAGCCGGTGTCAGAACAACCACCAGGGCATCGCGTTCCACATTGACATCGTAATCCAGAGAAAAGTATGCTTTGTGCCGGTATGTACGCAGAAAAGAAGCTGCCTCTGCTAATTTTAATTCATGGAGAAGGGCTGCCACTTCGTCCGGTACTTCAACAATAGCGTCCTGTGTATAAAACGGGTAATAATCCCGCAGATTGATTTCTTTCATGGTAATCCTCCAATTTCGATTTTTGAGTGGGTTAATGGGCAAATCGAAATCAGAGGGGCGGTGATCTACACCGTACAAGTCCGGCGGCAGGCTTGTCCTGCGCCTTATATGTAAAAAGGAGCGCCCACCGTACAGCGGTAAGCTGTGCCTGTCGTGTTCCGTCACTATCTGACGGAGCAGGATGGAAAATGCAAAATCCTGTCGAATAGAAAAACCCCGCAATCCATCGCAGGATTACGGGGTTTGAATCTCTTTTATATGACCGGCTATGTCGAGGCCGGTATTCTGACCTCGGCAGCATTTTCCATGCCCTCCTTTAGTGAAGGAGAGCAGATTTACTTATTATGTCCACCTCCCTCATTTTGGGGCATTATATAGGGAGAAGTGCTATAATTCTTCCAGAAGTGTCATGGATTTACTGAATTTAATCAACAAAATACGACAAAAACAGGTATTATTCACACAGCAACGAAAATGCGAAAATTAAGGGTGCGGCAGAGACCGCACCCTTCCTATATTTCAAATTTATAGCCCACTCCATAGACGCTTTTCACATAATCTGGCAAATCGGGGGCAACCCGGAGCTTCTTTCGCAGGTTGCTTATATGATTGTTAATTGCTTTCCGGGAATAGTAGGTGTAGTCCTCATGCCATACCAGATCCAGCAGCATTTCATAGGTGAACACCCGCTTTGGATTCAGTATGAGCAAAGCAAAAATCTCAAATTCCTTAACCGTTAACGGAATTATCTGGCCCCGCACAGTAACAAAGCGCTGCTCTAAGCAGAAATATAAAGCACCTTCCCGGATTTCTGTCAACGGCTGATCTGCCTGCGGCGGGATAAAATACTGGCCTCGAAAGAGTGTTGTGCATGGGACATCAGTCGGAATATTGCTAGCCTCATAGTCACGAACAAACTGAGCTAACTCCTTCTTTTGATTGGATGATAGTAGGGCAAATAGTTTTTCACCTATCTGCCTGCCGGAATCTTGTAAATCCAATACGGCTAATTTCCCATCTCATCACCTCCTGACGACACCTAAATTGTCCTATACTTAATGAAAAAGACTATTCCTAAATCAATTCTTGAATTAATATACGATTCAGAGTTATACGTTTGCTTTTGCAGTGAGATTTTTCCTCAATGATTTATTGGAAAAATATAATCCAACATCTTATCTCCTATCTCATTATCTCATTTCAGGCCGGAGAATAACTTTTTTGAACAGGAACATTGTTGCGCCAAAATAGGTCAAGTATATGGCGCAGAACAACAGAATCGTTATTACGCCATAGAACAGCACAAGCCCCGCCTGCAAAATTGCTTCCCCGAAGATGAACTGCGTCCCCACAACCAGCAGGATGGTAAGAACGATGGGGAAAAACAACGGAATCAAGAACACAGTGGATAATTCCTTACGGACCAGGGAAGCCTGCTTCTGGGCTGATACGCCCAGCCGGTCAATTACAGCATAATTTTTTTGGTTTTTATCTATGGCGGAAAGCTGCTCAAAAGCCAGCACTGAACAGGAAAGAATAATGAAAATGATGCTCAAATATAACCCGCAAAAGGAGAGCGTCGTGAATCCAGTCAGTGAATTGGCAACCCCCCACGCTTTTACCGTTACCCCCATCGTCACTCTTTCCGGCAGTTCCTGTCCGGGTTGGATGTCTGGCAGCCATTTACCGCTGTTCAAAAACTGTCTTAGTTCGCTTCTCAACTCCGGGTATCCGCCACCTTCCAGCTTCATTACCAGCCGGATTTTCTCCCCTGATAGCTGGGAAGCCGCTTCATCCGGCAGGACAAGTACATACCCATTTGTTCCAGCCATTTGATACTGTTCCATCGGTTCAGTCAGGATCGGCGTTTCCGCTGCGGTCAAGGTCTGACCATTCAATGTAATTTCAGACTGCTGTTCCAATCTCTGCTGGATGTCATCCACATAATTCCATGTATCACAGTGAACTAAAAATTCGTTATTACTTATGGAAACAGATGAAAGCCCTAAAATCTCTCGCAGGCGATTATAGTCAGACAAAGACAAGGCTTCGATGGATTTACCGGGAACTGTATATAAGTAATAGGTTGCACTGTCCTCCACCTTGCAGCGTTCCTCCACAAAGGAGAGGACAGAATTCATGCTATCCTTGGTCAAGGGTGCGTCAATGGCTACACCGGCGTCATAGGGATAATACGCCTCCATATTGGCCTTATAGCCTGCGCCCATTGTCAGTCCTATAAACATCGTTGTAAGAGAAATCGTCAACAAGATTGCCACAACAGCCATTGTACGCCCGGAAGATTGAATACGCCTGCCAATCTGCCCCAAGAAAAACAGATTTTCCTCTCGATATTTTCGCTGGGGGTTTCGTTTGGCAAGCAGGTACAGCAAAACTGGGATCTTTCGGTGTAGCTCATAAACAGCCACAAGAATTAGCAGACAGGCTCCGCCACAATACAACAATGCTTCATTAGTCTGGATGTGAAGTCCTTTTTCCAGCAGAATTACACCTGCAACCATAACAGCAATCGAGAGTAAGCCAGTTAGAACACTCCGAAGCAAAGAATGAAAACCGATTTCCTCGTTTTTTTGGTTATCGTAAAGCAGATCAATCACTTTTTGCCGCCGGATAACCTTTGCTGCGCGAAACATTCCAAATCCATACATCAGAATGAAGAAGAAAAGTGTCATTCCCCATGCGCGGAAAGAAAACAAAACCCGATAAGTGTGCGGAACCTCGAAAATATTCTGGATAACCTGATTTAGCAATCCGGATAAGCCGGTTCCGATCAAAGCTCCCAGCAAAAAAGCTACCCCGCCAATTATGCCATTTTCCACCAAAAATAGATTGCGGACGGTTTTCACTTCCATGCCCATCAGCTCATAGGCAGCAAATTCCTTTTTGCGTTGGCCCAACATGAAGCGAACAGCATATCCAATGACAAACGAGGACATAAAGGCAATTAGTGCCGACAGTATCAAAATGCCAGTGGTAAGCATTGACATATTTTCTGTCATGGCAAGAATGTCCGGGGAAAGTCCCAGTGCCAAGAAAGAATACATCAATGCCGCAGTCAGCGTAAGCGTCACAAAGTAGATGATATAATCCCGAAGGCTCCTGCGAATATTCCGAAATGCAAGTTTAGCATACATCACTCACGCCCCCTCCCGTCATGGTGAGGACATCCAGAATTTTTTCAAAGAAAGTCCTGCGGGAATTGCTGCCTTTGAAAATCTCCGTAAAAATAGTACCGTCACGCAAAAAAAGAATACGGTTTGCGTAACTTGCGGAAAAAGCATCGTGTGTTACCATTAAAATTGTCGCTCCAAGCGTTTCATTGATACTCTGGATAGCGGAAAGTAGCATTTGGGATGAATGGCTGTCCAGAGCGCCCGTAGGTTCATCTGCCAAAATCAGTTTTGGTTGATTGATGATTGCCCTGGCGCAAGCACATCGTTGCTTCTGACCGCCAGACACCTGATAGGGATATTTGTCAAGAATATCCGTGATGTTCAGCTTTCCGGCTATTTCTCGTACCCTACCATCAATCTCACCTGCGGGAACTCTATTGATTGTCAATGCCAAAGCAATATTCTCGCTAATGGTCAGAGTGTCCAGCAGGTTAAAGTCCTGAAACACAAATCCAAGGTTCTCCCGGCGAAACCGGGCAATTTGCTTTTCATTGATTTCCGTCACATCGGTTCCATTCAGATAGATATGCCCTGCGCTGACCGTATCAATAGTGGAAATGCAGTTGAGCAGAGTGGTCTTGCCGGAACCGGATGCCCCCATAATCCCCACAAATTCCCCTTCCTGAACAGAAAAGCTAATATCCTGAATTGCTTTTGTGACATTACCTTTACTGCCGTAATATTTTTGGATATGTTCCAGTTTCAAAACTTCATTCATATAGGCAGACCTCCTTCATCGTTTTTAATAGCTTGATAGCGGCACCCCCATTCAAAAGAGCCGATAACCACAAGAAATTAGACCTTGTGTGTTATCGGCTCTGCGGCTGTGCGTCTGGCGCTTTGATAACGGATATATGGAATTGTTCAACATCAATTAGACATTCGCTTTTACATTTTGGACAAAAGAGAGGAAAATTTTTCAGAATAGTATCTTCTCTAACTTTGTCGCGCGTTTTATTTCCACAGATCGGGCAGCGTATAAACTCTGTTTTTTCCATATCCATCATTTTTCATCCCGGTTTTTATCCTGTTTCTTTTTTTCCTCCCGATATTTACGGATAAGTTTATTCCGAACAGGAAT
>ERZ780150.1983-NODE-1983-length-11542-cov-2.783320_pt1 | contig 11542 bp, 10 predicted proteins | sample MGYA00511019_ERZ780150 | MGnify/ENA primary metagenome ERZ780150 (study PRJEB29588, sample SAMEA2151633) | human gut metagenome | biome: human gut; feature: human-associated habitat; material: faeces | place: Denmark | collected 2008/2010 ...
ACACCGGAAATAATAAAAGTAGCTGTATAGCTCTAAAGAGCAAACAGTAGTGGTGCCATGGATGCACCCTGAAAAAGGCGGTATCCCGCCTTAATTCAGATGCTCTGGTAACTCAGTTACCGAGTAATTCACGGGCAATTGATATTTTCAAATATGTATGGAAATATATAAAAGTGTCGATATATATCAAGAGATAGTTATTGTTTGAAGTCAAGAAGGTATATTTTGTAGAAGTACTTGGGTTGATAAAATGGCATGAGTAAAAAATAAGGGCATTTTTATTATGCGAAAGGGCTGGTGAGGATGATTGATACTAAACTTGGCAAATTTGGGATTTGGAGTTTATTTATTGTAATTATACTAACATTTGGATTGAGGTTATTCTATTTCGGAACTTTCTTTTTGATAAAAAGAGTTGATCCAACAATTTTTTGTAGACATGCAAGTGATAATATGTATGCAGATGATATTTATTTTTCAGCAGAGGCTGAAGAAACAGGAATTCTTTCTGACTTTAATGAAAAAATTGATGGATTTCAGGAAGTTGTTGATAGTTGTATTATTTCTTCAAATAATTATGAACTTCGATTGTTTTTAGATGAACATATTGAGGAAGTATTAGCGGTTGCAAAAGAGAATAATATTTATATTGATTATTTAAAAAATAAAGGGAGCTCTCTTGAATGTCTTTCAGAATATATACACAATATGGCAAAGTTGGATGATAATATATTGCAAATGGCGATGTATCTTTCGTTTGTTGTGATTTGTATTGTGTCTTTAACGAAATTTAAGTATAGAAAGGGCTTTTATGTTGCATCAGCAATAGTATATCTGATTGCAATGACATCCATTTTTTCAGATGGGTTGACGGATTATATCGTATCAAACATATTTGCTTTTGTTGCTAAAATTAATAAAGAAACCTTTACATATATTGATATGAATATTGTTAAAGAATATTTTTTGGACACACTGAAAGAAAGCATGATGACAGTTGTAATATTTGATACAATTTTTCAATTCAAGCAAAGTGAAAGAAATACTAAAAGGATAAAAGATATTCGGTATGTGTATCAGTCTTTAGATATGCAGATAGCTTATTTGAGTGATATTTATTATTCTTCGGATAAATATATTGCGAGATTAAAAGTACCATCATATTGCATTGAAAAAGAGTGCTATAAGGAAGCAAAAAAATGGGGTAAGGCACTAAAAAGACAGAAAGTAAAAAATTCATATTATGTAAAATATAAGACACGGTATGAAACTAATATATCATTATATGAAAAATTGCAGTGGATAAGAACAAATTGTAATGAAGCATATTCGAGTGGGTATTATGTTAATTATCTACAACAAATTAAAGAGTTGATGATAGAATGCGGATATAATAGTATTTAATATTTTAAGAAGGATAATAAATTGATATAAAGTTAAACAGCGTTAGAGCAGCTATTGTTGCTGATTTCTCAGTTTGTCACTAATCAGATTTGCTCCCATGTCACAGATCTGCCAAGTTTTGTGTCATTGGCATTTTTGTACAATCCGGCAGATTTCCTGCCGGATTATCTGTTTCATTTACAATGTTACATATGAGCTGAGTGCTTCAAGCGCTTTTACGATACTGATGATGTCCACTTTTGACAGCTCTGGATAGTCCTGTTCAAGGCGTTCCCTGTTCCAGAAGCAGTCCGACAGAGACGATATTTCTGTGCCGATCCCCCAGTTGGGAATACACAGATACTTTCCATATGCATGTTTTCCTACCAGCAGATGGAAAGGAAACTGGAAGAATTTTCCATGGACGGGGAGAGCAGGCGCCGGGAGGAGGATTTCCTTAAGTTTGAAATCGGAGAAATAGAGGGAGCGGGAATCCGGCCCGGAGAGGAAGAAGAGCTGGCAGGCGTATGCAGGCGTTTTTCCCATAGTCAGAAAATCATGGAGGCTTTAACAGAAGCTTACCGTGCTTCGGACGGGGATGCCTTAAGCCGGGCCATCAGGCAGGTGGAAGGTGTCATTTCCTATGATGGGACGCTTTCGGGAATTGCGGACAGCCTGAAGGACGCGGAAAGTATTTTGAGTGATTTGAGCCGCTCGATTTCCGATTATATGGAAACCATGGACTTCTCTGAGGAGGAGCTGCGGACGGCAGAGAAACGGCTGGATGTGGTTCGTGGGCTGATGGCCAAATACGGCGGAACAGAAGAAGCGGTTTTAAAAAGCCTGGAGGAGAAGAAGGCGCGTCTTTCTCAGCTGGAGCATTTTGAGGAACTGGCCGGGGAGGCAAGGATTCAGTTTGAGGAACAGAAAAAGCGGCTGACGGAAGCCTGCGAGGCGCTTTCCAGAGCAAGAAAGAAGGCCGCGGCCATCCTGGAACGGCGGATTATGGAAGAACTTCTGGATTTGAATTTTCTTCATGTGGATTTTAAAATTGAAATCCGGCGCCTTCCCCGGTTCACGGAGGCTGGGTTTGACGAGGTGGAGTTTCTGATTTCCACCAATCCCGGCAGCATTCCGCCGAGACCTCTTGGGGAAGTGGCTTCCGGGGGAGAGCTTTCCCGAATCATGCTGGCCATCAAGACGGTTCTTGCGGATACGGATAAGATTCCTACTCTGATCTTCGATGAGATTGATACGGGAATCAGCGGACGGACGGCCCAGAAGGTGTCGGAACGGCTTTCCTACATTGCAAAAAGCCATCAGGTTTTATGTATTACCCACCTTCCCCAGATAGCGGCCATGGCCGACGCCCATTTTGAAATCAAAAAAACGGTGGAGCATGGAAGGACGGTCACAAAGATCCATCAGCTGAACCGGGAAGAACAGATTGATGAGCTGGCAAGACTTTTGGGAGGCGCAGAGATTACAGATACTGTCCGGGAAAATGCGCGGGAAATGAAGCGGCTGGCAGAAATTACGAAAGAAAAGCAAAAAGCACCAGCTAAAAACTGACAGGGTGAAAAACAGGAACCATCACATACTAGGAGAGGAGCAGATTGATGCCCTCTCTTTTTTCTGTTATGAATGGCGTGAGTTCTTTTATCAGGGCGGCGGCCGGAGGAATGAGCCCGCAGGGCGGCCGCGAAACCGGCCTGCAAGGGACAGCCCATGGCAGGGCCGCAGAAAAATACACGCGATTCGTTTGGCAGGAAGGAAACCGGGGCAGAATCAGATGGAAGGAGGTTTTTCAGTGACAAGAAAGGAGAAACTGCGCCGGATTCTCACATGGGTGTTCTGGATTTCTCTTGTTTTCACCGCCGGATTCACTTGGATTTATGTGAAGTATGCGGTTCCGGATCAGCTGAATCTGGTTGCAGAGGAAGAAGAGATTTTCCATTTTTCCCTTCCGCCGGGCTTCACATTTGAAAGCGAGAGCGAGGAAGTGATTCTGGGAAATGGTTCCAACATTCCCGAGGGCCAGGTACGGATTCAAAATTCGGAAGCGATTTCCATGTATGGGGCCAATGAGGGAACTTACCAGATTGGAATGAAGTTTCTCGGGATTTTCCGGATGAAGGATATCCAGGTGGATGTGGTGGATGATATGTATGCCATTCCCTGCGGCCTGCCGGTTGGAATTTACTTAAAATCCGACGGCGTCATGGTCATCGGAACCGGACAGATTACGAATGAGGCAGGAAATGTGGTGGAACCGGCATATGGGGTATTAAAATCGGGAGACTATATTGAGGAAATCAACGGGGAGACTCTGGATAATAAAGATGAACTGATTCAGGCAGTCAATGCGTCCAACGGACGGACAGTTAGCCTGCTTGTCCGCCGGGATGGGGAGACCATGGATGTCAAGGTGACGCCGGCACTGGCAGAGGACGGTACCTACAAGCTGGGAGCATGGGTTCGGGACGATACCCAGGGAATCGGGACCGTTACCTATGTGGATATGAACGGCTCCTTCGGCGCACTGGGACATGGCATCAGTGACAGCGACACGGGAATGCTGGTAAACGCTGAGGGAGGAGAGCTGTATGAAACCCAGATCATGGGTATTGAAAAAGGATCTTCCGGCAAACCGGGCGTCATGTCCGGCGTTATTTACTATGGAAAAGGCACAAAGCTGGGGGAAGTGACGGAAAATACAGAAGTGGGGATTTTTGGCACGGTAAACGATAAATTTCTGGAGACTATGGAAACTCAGGCCATCCCCGTCGGCTTCCGCCAGGATGTCCACCCGGGAATTGCCTATATCCGAAGTGACGTATCAGGAGAGCTGAAAGACTATGAGATTCAGATTGAAAAAGTAGACTACACCAGCCTTCAGAAAAACAAAGGTATGGTCATTCAGGTCACAGACAAAGAACTCTTAGATCTGACCGGAGGCATCGTCCAGGGCATGAGCGGCAGCCCCATCATCCAGGACGGCAAACTCATCGGCGCCGTCACCCACGTCTTCATCCAGGACTCCACCAAAGGCTACGGGATATTTATTGAAAATATGCTTTCGCATTGAGCCGGGCAGGACAGAGGAAGAACCCATCTGCCGAGAGCTTGCTCGCGAGCAGATGGGTTCTTGCGATGGCCTATGGGGCGAAAGCCCCACAGTCCCTCTACCCCTCAATCAGCCCCAGCACCCATCGAATCCATCCAATGACAGTAGAAGAACGGCGAAGATAGGTGGTGTCAGACTCGACATGATAGAGGCCGGAACGCTTCATAATCTGAATGACCGTCCTTTTATCAGGGATTTCACCGCACTGAAAATACAGTTTTAAGGTTTCATGGAATACCCGGTGCATCAGGATTCGGGTTACGACTGCAAGCTGGCGCTCCCGGTATTCCAGCTTCATGATATGCTGTCCGAGCGGGGACAGACGAAAGAGAATCCTGCCGTTTTCATCGTGGGTTTTGTCAATGAGCCCCAGATACCGTCCGGCATCGGTGTAGTAGTTGGTCTGGCGTTCATCAAATGCATATTGCGATGTGATTTCCTGTTTTGTCATCGGCTTCTCATACAGAAGCTCGATGAGATTGATGATCCGGGACATACGGTCTGCCTGCGGGAAAGAGATGGCCGGTTCGTCTGCCAGAGGAACGGTCTGCAGCAGCCGTTCGATATCGGACCGGCAGATTTCTGCCGCAATGGCATAATTTTTCTGTTTGACCAGGCAAAGGGAATTGTAATTCTGCGGATCAGAAAAACGGTACTGGTACAGGTAGAAGATGCCGTTGGAAAAGACCAGGAAAACCGGCTTGACTGTTTTTGTTACCCGGTCATTCCAGACCCGGAACGGATAGTAAAGCTGCCGGATGAGAAAATCATCGGATAGATCCCTCTTTGCCTCAAACAGGGAGAGGGAGTGGATTCCCTCATAGGCGGCATCGATTTCGATCTGGGAATTGGAAACGGAAACCGATTTCGGTCCCCGGGCCGTGTCAATAGAAAAGTGAAAGCTGCCGGAGCTCATCCGGCCGCTGACGGTCGGTGCAAGAACGTCCTCCTCCAGGAAATCCTGAAGGATTCCGCAGGCATTGGCACAGTTTAAGGCAATGGCCTCGCTTACGAGAAACTGCGGCATCAGGCTTTGCAGATGCGGTGGGATGGAGACGCGCTGAACTGCGGCCGCAGGCTCGGGAAAATCCTGGTAGGCGGAAAAAGAAGAAATGATATAGTCGCCGCGGGTGATGGGGAGAATCGATAAATGGTTTTCCGAAAAAACCGCGGGAAGGTTGACCTTATGATCAAACTTGGTCATCAGCCGCGGTTCACGAAATTCCTTAATCTGGCCGGCAGATATGATAAAATGACCATTCTGCTCAAGTTCCGAAAGAATATGGTATTTCTCGAACAGATTCTCCCATGCAGCATCATTCAGTCCCATAGTTTTTGACCAGCACCTCCTCAATCGCTCCGCGCTTTTTTGCGTCAGAGTTGATTGCCCGTTTTGCTTTTACAATGGTGATGTCATATTCATGATACAGATCCCTAATAAAATCCGTAGCGGAATTGGAAAGCAGAAACTTTACGCCGCGCCGTGTCAGCTCATCGCAGCATTCCTTTAAACGAACCTGCTCGTCCCGGCCAAATCCACCTTTGCTGTAGCCTGTGAAATTTGCCGTGTCGGAAACCGGATCGTAGGGCGGATCCAGATAAACGAAGCCGCCTACTTCAATACGGTTCAGAGTTTCGGAAAAATCCTCGCTGTAAAAGGAAATCCGGCTGGCGTTAAAATAGCCGCTGACAGCTCTCAGGACCGGCTCGTTTACAATATTGGGATTTTTGTAATGTCCGAACGGGGAATTAAATTCTCCGGAGGAATTGACACGGAAAAGACCATTGAAGCAGGTCTTGTTCAAGTAAAGGAATCTGGAGGCCTTCTCAATATCGGAAAGGGCCTGATAGCGTTCCTTGTTCCTGTCCACATCCCGTATGGCATAAAAATATTCCGGCGTGTTTTCGTGCTGCTTTAACGATTCAATCAAAGCATCCGGATTGTCACGAATGACCTGGTATACGGTGATCAGATCTTTATTTAAATCATTTACGACTGCATTCGACGGCTGCAGGGAAAAAAGAACCGCGCCGCCGCCTAAAAAAGGTTCGCAGTAGGTGGTCATCTGCTCGGGAAACAGAGGCGTAATTTCATCCAAAAGCTGGCGCTTCCCGCCAACCCATTTTACAACCGGGGCAACCAGTTTGTTTTTCGACATTGTGATACCTCCTTCTCGCCTTTGCCCATTATATCAGGAGTTTTTTTTCGTGGCAACCGTTCCCTGGAAAAAAGCCGGAAGGCAGGAGAAAACGGGCTGAAAGAACCCTGATGGAGAAAATTCCCGGTCCGTGTCACCCTCCTTTTTGTCACATTTCCTGCAAAATACACAGAATCTTCAAATTTGACCTCTTCATTTATGTTGAAAACCATGGAATTGTGGAATTTACATAGTTTTTGCTGGAATTTTACTTGGAATATGGTATGATTATAGAGGATGCACAATTTCTATACGAAAAAATTTGGAGGGTTTTCATGGACTTATCATTTGAAAGCTTCTTGAGTCAGCTGATGGGGAATCCGCTGCTTCTTCTGGCAGTAATTCTGACTCTTGGAGTGATCCTCGTCAACGGCTGGACCGATGCGCCCAATGCCATCGCAACCTGTGTTGTTACCCGCTGTATGCCGCCGGGGGCAGCAATTCTAATGGCGGCAGTCTTTAACTTTCTTGGTGTTTTCCTTATGAGTCTTGTCAACGCAACCGTAGCAGAGACGATTACGAAAATGGTGGATTTTGGCTCTAATTCTCATGAAGCCATTGTCGCCCTAAGTGCTGCGTTGTTTGCCATTGTGGTCTGGGCCACTGCGGCATGGTATTTCGGCATCCCTACCAGTGAAAGCCATGCGCTGATTGCCGGACTGACCGGCGGTGCCATTGCCCTGCACGGCGGACTGGAGGGTGTCAACGGAGCCGAGTGGATCAAGGTTGTTTACGGACTTGTAATTTCCGTAGTTATGGGCTTTGGCCTTGGATGGATCATCTGCCGGCTGGTGATTGCTCTGTTCCGGAATATGGACCGGCGCAAGACGGAGGGAATTTTCCGGGTTGCTCAGATTGTGGGAGCGGCCTGCATGAGCTTCATGCACGGAGCACAGGATGGACAGAAATTTATGGGTGTTATCCTGCTGAGCATGTTTTTAATCAACGGACAGGATATGTCACAGGGGGCGGAGCTTCCGGTTTGGCTGATGTTAATTTGTTCGGCCGTTATGGGAATCGGTACCTCCATTGGAGGAAAGAAGATTATTAAATCCGTAGGAATGGACATGGTGAAGCTGGAAAAGTATCAGGGCTTCTCGGCAGACATTGCTGCTTCCTTAAGCCTTTTGTTCAGCTCCCTTTTTGGAATTCCCGTTTCTACTACCCATGCAAAGACAACGGCAATCATGGGAGTCGGCGCGGTGAGACGCCTGTCCGCCATCAACCTTTCTGTGGTAAAGGAGATGGGGATGACCTGGATTCTTACCTTCCCGGGGTGCGGACTTATTGGTTTTTTGATGACAAAGCTGTTTATGTGGCTATTCTGAAGAAGGAGAGGGAGAAGAAGCTATGGCAAGCAAATCAGACCGGTTTTATTATCAGAACTTTATTGAGGCGGCAGAGTATTCCTGTAAGGCAGCGGAATATCTGTCCCAGTGTGTGAAAGATTATCATCCGGAAAATATCCGGGAAATGCTGGATACGATGCATGAGTTTGAGCATCAGGCCGACGGGATCCGTCATGAGATGTCCGTAACTCTGGCCAAAGCCTTTGTGACGCCCATCGACCGGGAGGATCTGGCAGAACTGAGCCAGAACATCGATGAAGTGACCGATAAAATCGAGGAGGTGCTTCAGCGGTTTTATATCCATCATGTTAAGACCATTCCGGAAGAAGCTGTGGAGTTTACAAGAAAGATTGTTTCCTGCTGTACCAAGATGCAGGACATGTTAAAGGAGCTTCCCAATTTCAAAAAGCCGGAGCGCCTTCATGCAATGGTTATTGAATTGAATAACGCAGAGGAAGACTGTGACCGTTTTTATCTGGACGCAACCATGAAAATCAGGGAGCATTTTACCGATGTCCTGGAGGTTGTGGCATGGCGGGAGATTTATGATTACCTTGAGGACTGTGCTGACGCATGTGAGCATGTGGCTGATTCGGTAGAAGAAGTGGTTATGAAGAATACCTGATGAAAATGCAGTAAAAGATACGAAAATAATATCCGGACGGATGCTTTTGAGAAAGAAGCTTTCGTCCGGATTTTTCATATTTTCAGCCCCGTTTTACTGAGAGGGGGTATTTTTATGGTGATTTTTATTTAGCTTTTCTGCCAGAGCCGCTGTTCTGGTCCGGTAGTCGTCCAGCTCGGTGACGATTCCCATGAAGGAGGAAACCAGATCCAGGGAAGCGCGGAGGGTACTCTGTTCGCTCTGGTAAATTGCACGCTTTGTGAGACGCATGGCCTGCTGGGGCGCTTCCAGAAGCTTCTGCATGTATGCTTCCACATAATCGTCCAGTTCATCATCCGGAACGCAGAGGGTTACCAGGCCGATCCGTTCCGCCTCCGCTCCTTTTAATACTTTGGTGGTCCAGAACAGATCCAGGGCCTTGTCACGGCCCACAAGGCGGGGCAGGAAATAGGCACCTCCGTCTCCTGGAACAATTCCGGCATTGAAGTAGCTTTCTGATAAAGTTGCGCTTTCGGACGCGATGCGTACGTCGCACATTAAGGCCATATCCAGTCCGGCACCTACGGCAGGGCCATGAATTTTTGCAATCACCGGACGATCAATTTCTTCCAGAATCAGCGGAATCCGCTGGATTCCTTTCCAGAGAGAGTTTTTCCGTGCCAGGGCTGTGGAGGAAATGTCCTCATGGCTTTCAAAGAAGCCATCTCCGGCGGCCATAGCCTTGACATCGCCGCCGGCGCAGAAGGCTTTTCCGTTTCCGGAAAGAAGAACGGCGTAAATATCGTCCCGATCCCGGATGTCTTCCAGGGCCTGGGTCCAGAGATGAATCATTTCTTCGCTGAAGCAGTTTAGCTGCTTGGGGCGGTTTAAGGTGATGCGGGCCAGATGGTCCTTTACTTCGTAAATTAAATCTGCCATGAGTGTTGCCTCCCTGTTTGAGATGAACTTCCAGTCTGTATGTCCAGTCTGAAGGTTCTTTTACTGTTTCCTGATTCCATTTTCACAATTAAAATTCCATAATATAGAATTAATTCTATTATACGGAATACGCAAGAGAATGTCAACAGGGAAAATGCCGGTTTGAGTTTTCCTATCCCTTGACATTCTAAAGCCGGAATGCTATATAGAAAAAAAGCCAGAGAGTTGTGCCAGTTTCTGGAAGGAGGAATCAGAAAAATGCCGCAGTTAAGCAGACGAGCAGAAACTTTTACAGATTCTGTCATCCGCAGGATGACCAGGATCAGCGATGAATATGGTGCCATTAACCTGTCTCAGGGATTTCCGGACTTTGATCCGCCAAAGGTTTTGATGGATGCGCTGGCGAAGGCCGCTTATGAAGGCCCCCATCAGTATTCTATTACTTTTGGTGCGGAAAATCTGAGAGAGGCGCTGGCAAGAAAGCAGGAGAAGGCCATTGGCCATCCGGTGAATCCGGAAACGGAGATTGTAGTGACCTGCGGAGCAACTGAGGCCATGATGTGCGCCATGATGACTATCTGCAATCCGGGGGACCGGGTGATGGTATTCTCCCCTTTTTATGAAAATTACGGGGCTGACGCGATTCTTTCGGGGGCAGAGCCTGTTTATATCCCGCTGGTACCGCCGGAATACGGATTTGATTTGTCTTTGATCGAAAAGGGATTCCGGGAGGGAGCAAAAGCCATTATCATCTGCAACCCGTCCAATCCCTGCGGAAAGGTGTTCACCAGGGAGGAACTTTTATCCATCGGAGAGCTGGCGCTGAAATACGATGCCTACGTGGTGACGGATGAAGTATATGAACATATGGTATATGCGCCAAACCGGCACATTTCCATGGCATCTCTGCCTGGAATGTATGCTCATACCATTACATGCAATTCCCTTTCAAAAACCTTTTCCATCACCGGCTGGAGGCTGGGATATCTGATTGGCCCGGAGAAGGTTGTGGAGGGTGCCAAGAAGGTTCATGACTTTCTGACGGTAGGTGCGGCGGCCCCGCTGCAGGAGGCGGCTGTGGCCGGACTCATGCTTCCGGAATCCTACTACGAGGATTTGCTGGCTCTTTACACAGAAAAACGGGATTATTTCTTAAAAGGGCTGGATTCCATCGGATTAAAGCATAATATTCCCCAGGGAACGTATTTCGTTCTGGCGGATATCCAGGAATTTCTTGACTTGCCCATGTTTCGTGGGTTTACAGATCTGGAATTCTGCGAATGGATGATCAAGAATATTGGAGTAGCAGCCGTTCCCGGCTCCAGCTTCTTTAAGGAGCCGGTGAACCATCTGATCCGCCTGCATTTTGCCAGAGAGGAAGCGACTCTTCATGAGGCGCTGCTCCGGCTTCAGAAGCTGACTGCTTTTTCCTGATCCGGCTGCAGATTTCCCGGATTCTGTTCCGGCCCCGGGTACATGGAGTGAAACAGCCGCCCCAGCTCTCTTGTCGCGATGGAGCGGTATTCACCGGTGGGATAGGCAAGTCCCAAATCCAGCGGAATGCCTTCCCGCCCAATTCGTAAATAAACCGCATTGTCATGCTCCACAATGCAGGAGCGGTAGGTGAGGGCAAGAGCGACTCCTTCCCGTGCCATGGCGGCGGCGAAGGGGGCCGTAAAGCGGGTGTGCCATGCTTTGGGCTCCAGTCCCGTTTTCCGAAATTCGTCTCTGGCGGCCCGCCCCAGAATAGTTCCGGGAGGACCCAGGATAAATTCAAAGGGAGCCGCATCTTCAAGCCGTACCCAGGCCATGGGCACATCCTTTTCAGGCGGATGGACGAACTCCATAATCGGATGGTCCCGGGAGGCTGCCAGAAGAATTTCGTCCCGCTCAAGCCTCGGCGCCTTCGCATTGTCATAGCGCGGCTCTGTAATTTCCCGTT
>ERZ780150.1987-NODE-1987-length-11530-cov-3.567495_pt1 | contig 11530 bp, 8 predicted proteins | sample MGYA00511019_ERZ780150 | MGnify/ENA primary metagenome ERZ780150 (study PRJEB29588, sample SAMEA2151633) | human gut metagenome | biome: human gut; feature: human-associated habitat; material: faeces | place: Denmark | collected 2008/2010 ...
GTGATGCTTTCGCCGGAAAGAAAGAGGAGAAAGCAGATTATAAAGAACAGAAAAATGGAGAGGATAAGAAAGCGGCAGATCGTCCTAAGAAGAAATCTAATCTGATCCAGGTATATCGTCCTCAGAATGCCATGACACAGGAAGGAAAAAACTTCCGTAAGAATAAGGCGCAGCAGGGAAATAACCGTCCGCAGGGCAATGGTAAAGCGCAGGAGGGAACTCCAAGAACAGAAGGACAGCAGAATGGAACTGTAAAAACGCAGGAAAGCGGAAATGCGCCAAAGACTCAGAATACTAATCGTCAGGACGGGCAGAACAGAAGATACGGTCAGGGAAGACCGGAAGGCGGAAGAAATAATGAAGGTCGCCGCTTCGACAATAACAGAAACAATGAAGGTCGTCGCTTTGACAACAACAGAGGCGATAATCAGGGAAGAGGTCAGGGACGTCCGCAGGGTCAGGGAAGACCGGAGGGCGGAAGAAATAATGAAGGCCGTCGTTTTGATAATAACAGAGATAACAACAGAAAGAACGAAGGCCGCCGCTTCGATAATAACAGAAACGGTATGAACCGGGATGGAAGAGACAGAGACGGAAGAGAAAATAACAATCGGAGAAATGACAGAAGAGATTCCAGACCGTCTTCTGTAGATACGATGGATCTGGGACTGGCAAGAAAGCCGGTAAGAGATGTAAAGAGTAAAGAGAAAGATAAAGAAAAAGAGCGGGAAAGAGAAGAGAAAAAGACCCAGGACAGAAGAAGCGGTCAGGGCGGCAATCGTCCAAACCAGGGACGCCGTCCGAATCAGAGACTTCCGAAAGCCCTTCAGAAGCCGGCTCCGCAGCCGAAGCAGGAAGAGGATGTGATTAAGACACTCGTTCTGCCGGAGAAGCTGACGATCAAAGAGCTTGCCGATAAGATGAAAGTGCAGCCGTCCGTGATCGTGAAGAAGCTTTTCATGAAAGGCACGATGGTGACGGTGAACCAGGAAGTGGACTATGAGACGGCGGAGGAGATCGCGCTTGAGTTCAACTGCATCTGTGAGCCGGAAGAGAAGATCGATGTGATCGCAGAACTCTTAAAAGAAGAAGACGATCCGGAAGAGACACTTGTGGCACGTCCGCCGGTTGTCTGCGTCATGGGTCATGTCGATCATGGTAAGACATCCCTGCTGGATGCGATCCGCTCCACCCGTGTGACAGACAAAGAGGCAGGCGGTATCACACAGCATATCGGTGCATCTGTTGTTTCGATCAACGGTCAGAACATCACATTCCTGGATACACCGGGACATGAGGCATTCACGGCAATGCGTATGCGTGGAGCAAATTCCACCGATATTGCGATCCTGGTAGTCGCTGCAGATGACGGTGTCATGCCGCAGACGATCGAGGCAATCAACCATGCGAAGGCGGCGGGAGTTGAGATTATCGTTGCCATCAACAAGATTGATAAGCCGAGTGCCAATATCGAGCGCGTGAAGCAGGAGCTGTCCGAGTACGAACTGATTCCGGAAGATTGGGGCGGAAGCACGGTATTTTGTCCGGTATCTGCACATACTAAGGAAGGTATCGAGAACCTTTTGGAGATGATCCTTCTGACCGCAGAGGTACTTGAGTTAAAGGCAAATCCGAAGCGTAATGCGAGAGGCCTTGTCATTGAGGCTCGTCTGGATAAGGGACGCGGTGCAGTTGCCACCGTTCTGGTACAGAAGGGTACCTTAAAGGTTGGTCAGCCGATTGCATGCGGAAGCTGCTACGGCAAAGTGCGTGCAATGATTGACGACCAGGGAAGAAGAGTCAAGGAAGCGGGACCGTCCACACCGGTGGAGATTCTCGGACTTTCCTCAGTACCGGAGGCAGGCGAGACATTCGTTGCCATGGATACGGAGAAGGAGGCAAGAGCATTTGCCGAGACCTATATTTCCGAAGGCAAGAACCGTCTGATCGAAGATACCAAGGCGAAGATGTCGCTGGATGATCTGTTCTCGCAGATTCAGTCCGGTAACGTCAAGGAACTGGATATTATTGTTAAGGCAGATGTACAGGGTTCTGTGGAGGCTGTAAAGCAGAGTCTGGAGAAGCTGTCCAACGAAGAGGTAGTAGTAAAAGTAATTCACGGCGGTGTCGGCGCCATCAACGAGTCCGATGTCAGCCTTGCATCCGCATCCAATGCGATCATCATCGGATTCAACGTTCGTCCGGACCCGATGGCGAAGACAACAGCGGACAAGGAGAACGTCGATATGCGTCTCTACAAGGTTATCTACAATGCCATCGAGGATGTAGAGGCGGCAATGAAGGGAATGCTCGACCCGATCTTCGAGGAGAAGGTGCTCGGTCATGCGGAGGTGCGTCAGATTTTCAAGGCATCCGGAATCGGAAATATCGCAGGTTCCTATGTGCTTGACGGTGTGTTCCAGAGAGGCTGCAAGGTTCGTATTTCCCGCGCCGGAGAGCAGATCTTCGAGGGCAATCTGGCATCCTTAAAGCGTTTCAAGGACGATGTGAAGGAAGTAAAAGCCGGATACGAGTGCGGTCTTGTCTTTGAAGGCTTTAATGACATTGCAGAGCTTGATATCGTTGAGGCATACACGATGGTGGAGGTACCGCGTTAACAGACGTTTTGCGTGTATGGAAGGAGCTAGAAATTGAGAAAAAACAGTATTAAAAATACCCGGATCAACGGGGAAGTGCTGCGCGAGTTGTCGAATATCATCCGCGGGGAGATCAAGGACCCGCGGATCAATCCGATGACCAGCGTGGTCACCGTGGAGGTTGCACCGGATCTGAAAACGTGCAAGGCTTATATCAGCGTGCTCGGGGATGAGAAATCCCAGAAGGCAACGCTCGCAGGTCTTAGAAGTGCGGAGGGTTACATCCGCAGGCAGCTTGCCCACAGCATCAACCTTAGGAATACGCCGGAGATTACATTTGTGCTGGATCAGTCCATTGAGTACGGTGTGCGCATGTCCAAGATGATTGACGACGTGACAAAGGATATTCCTGACCGGATGGATGAGGCGGAAGAGGAAACAGAAGAATGACGAATTTTGATGATTTTCTGGCAGAGGTTCATACGGTTGCCATCGGCGGACACATCCGTCCCGATGGTGACTGTGTGGGCTCCTGCCTTGCTACTTATAATTACATTAAAACATGGTATCCCGACATTGATGTGACGGTTTATCTGGAGCCGATTCCCAATATTTTCAAATTTATGGCGCGCTCCAATGAGATCGTCTCCGATTTTTCCGGGGATACGGTATATGATCTGTTTATCGCGCAGGACTGCGGGGATACGGGACGTCTGGGCGGTGCGGCGCATTTCTTTGAGCAGGCGAAGCATACCGTCTGTGTGGATCACCACATCAGCAACCAGAGCTTTGCACAGGACAACTACATTTTTCCGCAGGCAAGTTCCGCGTCGGAGCTTGTCTATGAACTGCTTCCAAAGGAGCGCATCACAAAGGAGATTGCCGAGTGCATTTATACCGGAATGGTACATGATACCGGCGTCTTCCAGTATTCGTGTACGTCGAGAAAGACGATGGAGATCGCTGGAGCGCTGATGGAGTGCGGGATCAATTATCCGAAGATTGTGGATGATACCTTCTACACAAAGACATATAACCAGAACCGCATTATGGGGCTTGCACTGCTAAAGAGCAGGCTGCACCTGAACGGAAAATGTATTTCCAGCGTGATCACGGAGGAGGAGATGAAGCAGTACGATGTGCTGCCAAAGCATCTGGACGGCATTGTGAATCAGCTCCGCGTGACCAAGGATGTGGAAGTGGCAGTCTTTTTGTATGAGACGGGAGACGGCACGTTTAAGGTGAGCACCAGATCCAGGGAAGTGGCGGATGTCTCGAAGGTGGCGGTAAAGTACGGCGGTGGCGGACACATCCGGGCAGCCGGATTTTCCATGACTGGCGATGCAGATGCCATCATCGAACAGATTGTTTCGGATCTGGCAGAACAGATAAAGTGAGAAAAAAGCAGTATGATGAATGGAATTATCAATATCTATAAGGAAAAGGGATTTACCTCGTTTGACGTCGTGGCTAAGCTTCGGGGGATCTTAAAGACCAGAAAGATCGGACACACGGGAACACTGGATCCGGATGCGGAGGGGGTGCTCCCGGTGTGTATCGGCAAGGCGACGAAGATCTGCGAACTGCTGACGGACAAGACGAAGGAATACGAGGCTGTCATGCTGCTTGGAAGGACGACGGACACGCAGGATGTGACGGGCGAGACCCTGACGCAGCAGGAGGTGCGCTGCAGTGCAAAGGAAGTGGAAAAAGCGGTTCTCTCGTTTGTAGGTGATTATATGCAGGTGCCGCCGATGTATTCTGCCTTAAAGGTTGACGGCAGGAAGCTGTGTGATCTGGCACGGGCCGGCGTGACCGTGGAACGTGCGGCGCGTCCGGTTCATATTTTTTCCGTCGAGATCCTTTCGATCGAACTGCCGCGTGTCAGGATGCGTGTCTGCTGTTCCAAGGGAACGTATATCCGCACGCTCTGCCAGGATGTGGGGGAGGTGCTCGGCTGCGGTGCGTGCATGGAATCGCTGCTCCGCACGAGAGTTGGAGAGTTCGCGCTTGCGGACGCCATAAAGCTGTCTGAGGTGGAGGCGTACGTGATTGCACACAGGTCGGATGCGGCGGAGACAGAAGAGATGCAGCTTCCGTTCCTTCAGGCGGTGGATACCGTCTTTCTAAAATATGAGAGCGCGACGGTGGACGGACAGTTCCGCAAATATTTATATAACGGAAACCGGCTGCGCCCGGAGATGTTTTTGGAGGAACATGAGAGCATGAGAACGGCGCCGGTCCGCGTCTACGACGATGAAGGCGCATTTTTCGGCATTTATGAATATCAGGCGGAAAAGGAAGACTATAAACCATTAAAGGTGTTTAAGTAGATCATGAAATATATCAGGAACACAACGGATTTTTATATAGAAGAGAATACGGTGCTTTCTCTCGGCAAGTTTGACGGGATTCACAGGGGGCATGAGCAGCTGCTGCAGTATTTTGCAAAGAAAAAGGATGAAGGGCTCGCGGGAGCGATTTTTACCTTCGACATTCCACCTCGCAGAAATGTGCAGAATGTGGAGGCGAAGGTGCTGACCACGAACGAGGAAAAAAGGCACATGTTTGAGCGCCTGGGGATTGATTATGTGGTGGAGTGCCCGTTTACGCAGGAGATCATGTGCATGGAGCCGGAGGATTTCATCGCAAAGATTGTGCGGCAGCTTCATGTAAAGTGCATGGTTGTGGGGGAAGACTTTCATTTCGGACATAATCGCAGGGGCGATTACCATATGCTGCGGCAGTATGCCGGAAAATACGGATACGAAGTGATCGTTGTGGAGAAAATAAAAGAAGACAGCCGAGACATCAGCAGCACGTTCGTGAGGGAAGAGATCGCAGCCGGGAATATCGAGAAGGCAAATCATCTTCTGGGATACCGTTACTTTGTGACCAGCAGAGTCCTGCACGGCAACCAGATCGGAAGAACGATCGGGAGTCCGACCATCAACCAGCTACCGCCGAAGGAGAAGCTGCTGCCGCCGAACGGTGTCTACGTGACGGAGGCATACATCGGAGACCGGTGGTACCGCGGCATCAGCAACGTGGGGTGCAAGCCTACGATTGAGGGAGAGTATCCTGTCGGGGTGGAGACACATCTGCTGGATTTCGCGGAAGATGTCTACGATAAGATGGTGACGGTGGAGTTCTTAAGCAGAGTCCGCAGCGAGCGGAAATTTGCATCGATTGAGGCGCTCAAAGAGCAGATGCAGAACGATGTTGCCTATGGCCGTGCCTATTTTGAAAAACACACCTCGTAATAATTATTACATAAATGTTACAAAAATATGTTGACATCGTAAAAAATCGTTGCTATACTGGACGTTAGATTTAAAAATGAGCACAAACTAGAATTGCGCAGAAGACGGCGCAAGAATGGAGAGTCATATGAAAGCACGATTAGCGAGAATCGCAGGTTTGGTCCTGGCGGGAACTCTGGTGGTTTCCACAGCGGCAATAGATCAGAAGTCAAAGAATACAGATGCGGATACCAGTGCAACCGTGGCGTCCGGTGTTACCAGCGCACTGTCCGGAAGCCTCAGTGATGCGGCGATGGGGGTGGCCGGTGTTTCCGGAATGGACGTTGCAAGAACGGCACAGGGACAGGAAGCGGTTGAAGAGGGCACCGAATCAGCAGAGGCGGGTGTGGATGCATCGACGTCTTCTGCCGCTGCCGGAGTATCGGCAGAGCTTGCAGACGCAGCAACTGTGGCCTCACAGGCGCAGGACGAACTTACAGAGACGGAGAGCACAGAGGAGCAGACAGAGAGTACAGAGCAGGATGCCGCACAGCAGGCGGCGAGCGCTTACGGATACACCAATCTCGGTGTGGCGAATGTTGAGGGCAATCTTAATGTCCGTGCAGCGGCAGGCACTGATGCAGATGTCGTGGGCAAGATGCCGAACAACGCAGGATGTGAGATCCTCGGCGTGGAAGGCGAATGGACACAGATTAAGTCCGGTTCCGTGGAAGGTTATGTAAAGTCGGAGTATCTTCTGACCGGAGATGCGGCGCTTGCCAGAGCGGATGAGGTAAAGCAGACGCTTGCCACCGTGACGACGACAACCCTTTACGTCAGAGAGCAGCCGAACACCGACTGCGCGATTGTCACAATGATGCCGCAGGGCGAGGAACTCGAGGTGCTCGAGGTGCTTGACGGATGGGTGAAGATCAACGTCGACAGTGATGAGGGATATGTCTCTTCCGATTATGTAGAGATCTCGACAGAGCTTTTAAAGGCGATGACCATGACTGAGATCCGGTATGGACAGGGTGTTTCGGATGTGCGTGTATCGCTGGTGCAGTATGCGACACAGTTTGTCGGCAATCCGTATGTATGGGGCGGCACAAGTCTGACCAGAGGTGCGGACTGCTCCGGTTTTGTCATGAGCGTATTTGCCAACTACGGCATTTCCCTTCCGCATTCTTCCGGCGCGCAGTCGAATTGTGGAACGAAGATTTCGGCCTCTGAGGCACAGCCGGGAGATCTGTTCTTCTACGGAAACGGAAGCCGCATCAACCACGTGGCAATCTACATCGGCAACGGACAGGTGGTACATGCAAGTTCACCGAAGTCCGGCATCAAGATTTCCGGTGCCTATTACCGTACGCCGGTCAAAGTTGTGCGTGTGATCAATAATTAAAAAGTTGTTTACAAGCGTATGCAGCTATGCTATAATGCGAGAGTATGAGTTCAGCCCATATTCGGTAAATGGACACTCCAACCTTTTACTGAGTATCATACACAGTCGGGCGATGGGCCAAAAGGGCCCGGTATGGCAGAAGCCATCCAAACAGAATATTATAAGGAGGATCAGAACATGATCGCAAAGGACAAGAAGCAGAACATTATCGCAGAGTATGGAAGAACACCGAATGACACAGGTTCACCGGAGGTACAGGTTGCTCTTTTGACAGCACGTATCGAGGAGCTTACCGCTCACTTAAAGGAGAACCCGAACGATCATCACTCCAGAAGAGGTCTTTTAAAGATGGTTGGTCAGAGACGTGGTTTACTTGCTTACTTAAAGAAAGTAGATATCGAGAGATATCGTGCTTTAATCGAGCGTTTAGGTCTCAGAAAATAAGATGTCCAAAGCGGGCAGACATGCCCGCTTATCAATAGAGCGGAGAGCTTCCCCGCTCTATTTTTACTGTATGGAGGCACTTCCGTGCAGCATGGCAATCTGACAGAAGCGTATCCCCGAGACCACTGAAATATAGATACGTGCAGTGTATGTATTTCAGTAGTTTCGGTGCTTCTGCAGAGTAGTTTTGCGGGATCCTTCCGGCAGAACCGAAGAAGAGAATGAAAGAGAATCAGAAAAGGAGAATTCGCATGTACAAAAGTTTTTCGATGGAACTTGCAGGCAGAACACTTACCGTTGATATCGGAAGAGTCTGCGCACAGGCAAATGGAGCAGCTTTATTAAAATATGGAGAGACGACCGTGCTTTCTACCGTGACGGCATCGGACAAGCCGCGTGACGGCATTGATTTCTTCCCGCTTTCCGTAGAATACGAGGAGAAGATGTATTCGGTTGGCAAGATCCCGGGAGGATTCAACAAGAGAGAGGGTAAGGCATCCGAGAATGCAATCTTAACCTCCCGCGTAATCGACCGCCCGATGCGTCCGTTATTCCCGAAGGATTACCGCAACGACGTGACGATCAACAACATGGTAATGTCCGTAGATCCGGCATGCCGTCCGGAGATCGTTGCCATGATCGGTTCCGCACTGGTTACCACAATTTCCGATATCCCGTTTGCAGGTCCGTGTGCAACAACGCAGATGGGTATGGTGGACGGAGAGTTCATCGTGAATCCTTCCCAGAAGGAGTGGGACAAGGGTGATCTGCAGCTGACCGTGGCTTCCACAGCAGAGAAGGTGATCATGATCGAGGCAGGCGCCAATGAGATCCCGGAGGACAAGATGATCGAGGCGATCTACAAGTGCCATGATGTAAACCAGACGATCATTGCGTTTGTCAACAAGATTGTGGAAGAGGTTGGCAAGCCGAAGCATGAGTATACAAGCTGCGCAATTCCGGATGAGATGTTTGCGGCAATCAAGGAACTGGTTCCTCCGGCACAGATGGAGGAGGCTGTATTCACAGACGAGAAGCAGCAGCGTGAGGAGAATATCCGCGAGATTACGGACAAGCTGGCAGAGGCTTTCGCAGACAATGAGGAGTGGCTTGCTGTTCTGGGCGAGGCAGTTTACCAGTATCAGAAGAAGACTGTCCGCAAGATGATTCTGAAGGATCACAAGCGTCCGGATGGCCGTGCCATCAACCAGATCCGTCCGCTGGCAGCAGAGGTGGATCTGATCCCGAGAGTACACGGCTCTGCGATGTTTACACGTGGACAGACACAGATTTGCGATGTGGTGACACTTGCACCGCTCTCCGAGGTTCAGAAGATCGACGGACTGGATGAGAATATTACGACGAAGAGATACATCCATCAGTACAATTTCCCGGCATATTCGGTAGGCGAGACCAAGGTATCCCGCGGACCGGGACGCCGTGAGATCGGTCACGGTGCGCTCGCTGAGAAGGCACTTATGGCAGTGCTTCCTTCCGAGGAGGAATTCCCGTATGCCATCCGTGCAGTGTCCGAGACATTCGAGTCGAACGGATCTACTTCCATGGCATCGACCTGTGCGTCCTGCATGTCCTTAATGGCTGCCGGAGTACCGCTCAAGGCTATGGTGGCAGGTATTTCCTGCGGTCTTGTGACCGGAGATACCGATGACGATTACATTGTCCTGACAGATATCCAGGGCCTCGAGGACTTCTTCGGAGATATGGACTTCAAGGTAACCGGTACGCATAAGGGTATCACCGCCATCCAGATGGATATCAAGATTCATGGATTGACCCGTCCGATCATTGAAGAAGCAATTCGCCGCACAAAAGAAGCGAGAGAATATATTATCAATGAAGTGCTGACTCCGGCCATTGCCGAGCCTCGTAAAGAAGTCGGCAAATATGCACCGAAGATCAAGCAGATCATGATCGATCCTCAGAAGATTGGCGATGTTGTCGGTACGAAGGGCAAGATTATTAATCAGATTATTGAAGAGACCGGTGTTAAAATCGATATCACCGATGACGGTGCAGTGGCTGTCTGCGGCGTTGAAAAAGAGGGTATCGATAAAGCCATTGAAATGATTCAGATGATCGCTTCTGAATTTGAAGAAGGCAAAATTTATGTCGGCAAAGTTGTCAGCATCAAGGAATTCGGCGCTTTCCTTGAGTTTGCGCCGGGTAAAGAAGGTATGGTCCATATTTCCAAGCTGGATAAGCGGCGTGTAAACCGGGTTGAAGATGTCCTGACTCTTGGCGATGTTATCAAGGTGAAATGCCTTGGAAAAGACAAGATGGGACGGATCAGCTTCAGTAAAAAGCACGCTGAATAAATACTAGGGCGTATTTTCCGCAAACTATGAAAAGGGTTTTGCGGAAGATACGCTTTTTTGATTAAAATTGTTGAAAATATCCAGAGAAATCCTCTTGTTTCTTAGGCATAATTACTGTAAAATATAAGTATCTGGAAGAGAAAGCGAGAATAATGCAATGAAAGTACGTGTATGTCCTTTGTGTGACCAGCCGATGAAAAAGATGCATCACTGTGACAACTGTAATTCTTTTATCTGGAAGCCTCAGTACATTGATATTCATTATAATACGGATACAGTGCAGGGAAGCGATTGCTCCTTCGGTGCAGAGCCTCACGATTATGATTATTGTGAGGACGGATCTGTGACTATGATGCCTTCGAGAAAAAAGGAGAACAGGAATGAACAGAAAACATATGAGAACAGGACAGATGGTGAAAGAAGAGCTCCGTCCAGAGCAAAAGCGATCGCAATTTTGGCAGTGGCTTTTTCAATCATATCGATAGTCGTGGAACTTGTTGGCAATATTGCCGTTGAGTATCCGTCGAAAGTCCAGGACATTAATACGGATTTGAATGTTTATAACGACACTGTGGAAGATGACGGAGAGGACTGGTATTCATCCGACAGTTATGGAGAACGCACAGACTATACGGATGAGGAGGTGATGGCCGGAGGTCAGGAATGTAGGGGCATGACACATATGGAGCTGACGGCCGACGAATTTTTTTCGGCGGCGGAACCACTTTTAGCGGAGCTTAGTGTGGAAACGGATGATTATTCGGATTCCTCCGGTAATTATTCTTATTACTACGATTCTGACTATTTTTATACATATTTTACGCAGGAACGTATGTATAATATGCCATACGACATCGGATCTTACTACAATGTATCCTGGGATACATACAGTGGGAAACTCCACGAGATCAGCTTTAACGTATATGGCAGTCAACACGCTGAGGATTTTTATGTTTCGTCCATGCAGGTTCTGACCGGTGATGGAGAGACTTTCAGGGAAGAATTTCAGAAACAGCAGAGCGTTTCAGAAAAAGAGGAATATGTCTTTTTTTACACAGAGGACTATGAGGTATATATTAACTATTATGAAGGCGATTCAGATTCCTATTATGTCTCAATTGTCAAAGCAATGTAAAACATCTTCGGAGTTGTTCTGAAATATGAACAATTTTTAGACGTTTATTCCTTGACGTAATTGTTCAACTTGTATTAAAATAATCATTGGAATATAATGCGATTTGCATTATTCATATGCTACACAAATGAAAGGAGATTATTTCAAAATGGCAAAAGTTATGAAAACCATGGATGGTAATACGGCTGCGGCGTATGTCAGCTATGCCTTTACCGACGTTGCGGCAATTTACCCCATCACCCCCTCTTCCGTAATGGCGGATGAGACGGACAAGTACGCTGCTGCAAACAGAAAGAATCTTTTCGGAAGAGAAGTACAGGTTACGGAGATGCAGTCCGAAGCAGGCGCTGCCGGTGCAGTGCACGGGTCCC
>ERZ780150.1988-NODE-1988-length-11526-cov-4.294482_pt1 | contig 11526 bp, 7 predicted proteins | sample MGYA00511019_ERZ780150 | MGnify/ENA primary metagenome ERZ780150 (study PRJEB29588, sample SAMEA2151633) | human gut metagenome | biome: human gut; feature: human-associated habitat; material: faeces | place: Denmark | collected 2008/2010 ...
GTGGGAGCCATTAACAGCTTCTGTCATCGAAAAGATCATTGAAAAAGAAAAACCAGACAGCATCCTTCCAACACTTGGTGGACAGGCAGCCTTAAATCTGGCCATGGAATTAGTAGAGAGCGGATACCTTGAAAAATCCGGAGTGAAATTGATCGGTACATCTCCATCTACGATCAAAAAAGCAGAAGACCGTTTAGAATTCCAGCAGACAATGGAAAAGATCGGGGAACCGATCGCCGCAGGACAGGTTGTTAAAACAGTAGAAGATGGTGTGGAATTCGCTAAAGTGATCGGATATCCAGCAGTACTTCGTCCAGCATATACACTTGGAGGAAGTGGTGGAGGAATCGCCCATAACCAGGAAGAATTAGAGACGATCCTTGAGAATGGTCTTCGTCTAAGCCGTGTAGGTGAAGTATTAGTAGAACGTTACATTGGTGGATGGAAGGAAGTCGAATACGAAGTAATGCGTGATGAAAATGGAACATGTATTACAATCTGTAACATGGAAAACATCGACCCAGTTGGTGTTCATACAGGAGACAGTATCGTAGTAGCTCCATCTCAGACTTTAGGAGATAAAGAATACCAGATGCTTCGTACATCTGCATTAAACATCATCACAGAATTAGATGTTCATGGTGGATGTAACGTACAGTACGCATTGAATCCAGACAGCTTTGAATACTGCGTTATTGAGGTAAACCCTCGTGTCAGCCGTTCTTCAGCCTTAGCTTCCAAAGCAACAGGATACCCAATTGCGAAAGTAACAGCAAAGATCGCAATCGGATATACATTAGATGAGATTGAAAATGCAGTAACGAAGAAAACATATGCAAGTTTTGAGCCAATGCTTGACTACTGTGTTGTTAAAATGCCTAGACTTCCATTCGATAAGTTTATTCATGCAAAACGTACTCTGACAACTCAGATGAAAGCAACTGGAGAAGTTATGAGTATCGGAACAAACTTCGAAGGGGCGTTAATGAAAGCGATCCGTTCTTTAGAGCAGCATGTGGACAGCTTGCTCTTCGGTGATTATGATAAATTAACAGACGACGAGTTATTAAAAGAACTTGAAAAGATCGATGATCTTCGTATCTATGTGATCGCAGAAGCGATCCGTCGTGGATTTGATTACGATACGATCTTTAATATTACAAAAATCGATCGTTGGTTCTTAGATAAGATTGCAGTTTTAGTTGAGATGGAAAAGAAATTAGCTAAAGCTGATACATTAGACAAAGAATTATTACAGGAAGCAAAACGCTTAGAATTTCCAGACAAGGTGATCGGAAGCTTAACAGGTAAGACAGAGCGTGAGATCAAAGAATTAAGAAATGAATATAATATCCATGCAGCATATAAGATGGTAGATACATGTGCAGCTGAGTTTGATGCAGCAACACCTTACTACTATTCTTGCTATGATGGTGAGAACGAAGTGAAAGAAACATCCGAAAAGAAAAAAGTCATGGTACTTGGTTCTGGACCGATCCGTATCGGTCAGGGTATCGAATTTGACTTCTGTTCTGTACACAGCGTATGGGCATTAAGTAAAGAAGGATACGAGACGATCATCGTAAACAACAACCCTGAAACAGTTTCTACAGACTTTGATGTTGCTGATAAACTTTACTTCGAGCCATTAACAGCAGAAGATGTAGAAAGTATCGTAGATCTTGAAAAACCAGATGGTGCGGTTGTACAGTTTGGTGGACAGACAGCGATCAAATTAACAGAAGCACTGATGAAGATGGGAGTACCAATCCTTGGAACAAGTGCTGAAAATGTCGATGCAGCCGAAGACAGAGAATTATTCGATGAGATCTTGGAAGAATGCTGTATTCCAAGACCAAAAGGAACAACAGTATTTACATGTGAAGAAGCATTAGAAGTTGCTCATAAACTTGGATATCCAGTTCTTGTAAGACCTTCTTATGTACTTGGTGGACAGGGAATGCAGATTGCTGTATCTGATGAAGATATTACGGCATTCATGGAAGTTATCAACCGTTACGAACAGGAACATCCAATTCTGATCGATAAATATCTGGTTGGTAAAGAAGTCGAAGTCGATGCTGTTTGTGATGGAACAGATATCCTGATCCCAGGAATCATGGAACATGTGGAACGTGCTGGAATCCATTCAGGAGACAGTATTTCCGTATATCCATCTATCAATTTAACAGATAGAATTAAGAGAATCATTGCAGAATATACAAGAAAACTTGCAAAATCATTACATGTTATCGGACTGATCAACATTCAGTTTATCGTAGCAGATGATGAAGTATATGTTATCGAAGTAAACCCAAGATCCAGCCGTACAGTGCCTTACATCAGTAAAGTTACAGGTATTCCGATCGTAGCGTTAGCAGCGAAAGTGATCACTGGAGCTAAGATCAGAGATCTTGGATATGAACCAGGACTTCAGAAAGAATCTGAATACTATGCAGTGAAGAAACCAGTATTCTCTTTTGAAAAATTAAGAGGAGCAGAGATCAGCCTTGGGCCTGAAATGAAATCTACAGGTGAATGTCTTGGAATTTCTAAGAACTTCCATGAAGCGTTATATAAAGCATTCTTAGGAGCTGGAGTAAATCTTCCAAAATACAAGAAGATGATCTTAACAGTGAAAGACTCCGATAAGATCGATGCGATTGATATTGGACGCAGATTTGAAGCATTAGGATATGAGATTTTCTCAACAAAGAGCACTTGCAGAGTCTTAAATGAAGCTGGAGTTCATGCAAAACAGATTAATAAATTAGAAGAAGAATCTCCAAACTTGCTAGATCTCATTTTAGATGATAAAATTGATTTAGTCATTGATACACCATCTCAGGGTGTAGGTCGAAGCAGAGATGGATTCCTGATCCGCCGTTACGCAATCGAAACAGGAGTAACATGCCTTACAAGTCTTGATACGGCAGATGCTCTACTGACTAGTTTGGAAACAGGAAACAGAGATCAGCTCAGCGTAGTTGATATCGCACAGATTTAATTAAGAAGGAGTGATGTTATGGGTCGATACACAAAACAGGATGTGATAGACCTCGTCAGAGAAAATGATGTCGAATTTATCAGACTACAATTTTCTGACTTGTTCGGAACAATGAAGAACGTCGCGATCACCGCAAGACAGCTTGAGAAAGCGTTGGATAATAAGTGTACATTTGATGGATCTAGTGTAGATGGATTTGTCCGTATTGAAGAATCAGATATGTATTTATATCCAGATCTTGACAGCTTTGCGATCTTCCCGTGGAATGCGGGAGGAAACCGCGTGGCAAGATTGATCTGTGATGTATACGGACAAGATGGACTTCCATTTGCTGGAGATCCAAGAAATGTATTAAAACGAGTGATGGTTGAGTGCCAGAAAATGGGTTATAAATTTAACGTCGGTCCGGAATGTGAATTTTTCTTATTCCACACAGATGAAGAAGGCCGCCCAACGACGGTTTCTCATGAGAAAGCCGGATATTTTGATGTAGCTCCGTTAGATTTAGGAGAAAGTGCCAGAAGAGATATGATCTTGAATCTTGAAGATATGGGATTTGAGATCGAGGCATCTCATCATGAAGTTGCACCAGCACAGCATGAGATTGACTTTAAGTATGACAATGCCTTAAGAACGGCCGATAACATCCTCACATTTAAATTCATCGTAAAATATATTGCTAAAAGACATGGACTTTATGCAAGTTTTATGCCAAAACCGATCACTGGAGTGGACGGTTCAGGAATGCATCTTAACATGTCTTTATGGAAGAATGGAAAGAATATTTTCGCTGATTCTAAGAATGATCTTGGAATCAGTGAGGAGGCTTTTCACTTCATGGCTGGAGTTATGGAACATGCAAATGAGATGTGCCTGATCACAAATCCACTGGTAAACTCTTATAAGAGAATCGTGCCAGGATATGAGGCACCTGTGGATGTTTCATGGTCACCATCGAACAGAAGTCCACTTATCAGAGTACCAGCAGCCCGTGGAAGCGGAACAAGGCTTGAATTTAGAAGCCCTGATTCTGCTGCGAATCCTTACCTTGCACTGGCAGTCAGCCTTGCAGCAGGATTAGATGGGATCAAGCGCAAATTAACACCAGGAAAAGGTTCCATGAAGAATCAGTATGAGATGGCTGAGGGAGAAAAACAAGAAGCAGGGATTAATACACTGCCAAGAGACATGAAAGAAGCTCTTGAGATTTTCAAACAAAGCACTTATATGAAAGAACTTTTAGGAGATCATATTTTTAACAAGTATGTTGAAGCTAAGAGTGCTGAATGGGAGTCTTACCAGAAGTTCGTATCACAATGGGAAGTCGATCGTTATTTATACAAGATCTAATGATTGATATATACATGATACGGGAGGTGAGAAGCTTGGTAAACGTCATCGTTTTATTCCCGAAACAAGAAGTCGCCAGAAGCATTAGGAATCTTCTGGTAAGAAGTGGTTTTGAAGTGACCGCTGTATGTGCAACGGGTGCACAGGTAGTCCAGCGTATGGAAGGTGTTGAAGAAGGACTAGTCGTCTGCGGATACAAATGTTCCGATATGATCTACAGTGAATTAAGAGAATATCTTTCTGAAGAGGTCAAGATGTTGCTGATCGCTTCTCGCCAATATTTAGATGACTGCGTGTATCCGAATGTCATAGGACTTTCGATGCCGTTAAAAGGGTATGAATTAGTCGAGAAAACGAGAGAGATCGTTACCGAAATTTCTGAGAAGCAAAGACGAAGAAAACAACGTCCAAAACAACGTACGAGAGAAGAAGTCCGTCTTCTGGAAGAAGTCAAAGAATTACTGATGCAGAATAATCAGATTACAGAGAGTGAAGCCCACGCATATATACAACAAAGAAGCATGAACAGTGGAGTGGGTCTTATCGAAATGGCAAAGATGATTAAAGAATCATTAACATATCAAAACTAGGAGGAATTTATGTTTAAAATTAACGACAACTACTTGAAACTGCCTGGAAGTTATTTATTTTCTACAATTGCGAAAAAAGTAAATGCATATTCCGAGGCAAACCCTGACAAAAATATTATTCGTTTAGGAATTGGAGACGTAACACAGCCTCTGGCACCAGCGATCATTGACTCTTTACACAAAGCAGTAGATGAAATGGGACATGCAGAAACATTTCACGGATACGCACCAGACCTTGGATATGAATTTTTAAGAAATGCAATCGCAAAGAATGATTATCAGGATCGTGGAGCAGATATCAAAGCAGATGAAATCTTTGTAAGTGATGGAGCAAAATGTGATTCTGGAAATATTCAGGAAATCTTTGCACAGGATAACAAGATTGCCGTATGTGACCCTGTATACCCAGTATATGTAGATACAAACGTTATGGCAGGAAGAGCCGGAACATATGATAAAGCAACAGAAACATGGAGCGATGTTATCTACATGCCATGTACAGCAGAGAATAACTTCGCACCAGATTTCCCAAGCGAAGTGCCAGATATCATTTACCTTTGCTTCCCTAACAATCCAACTGGATCAACAATCACAAAAGACCAGTTACAGGGATGGGTAGACTATGCAAACAAGAATGGCTGCGTGATCATTTATGATGCAGCATACGAAGCATATATCTCAGAAGATAACGTTGCACATACAATTTATGAATGTGAAGGTGCAAGAACATGTGCGATCGAATTAAAGAGTTTCTCTAAGAACGCAGGATTTACAGGAGTTCGTTTAGGATATACTGTTATCCCTAAAGATTTAAAATGTGGAGATACACAGTTACATGCGTTATGGGCAAGACGTCACGGAACAAAATATAACGGAGCTCCATACATCGTACAGAGAGCTGGAGAAGCAGTTTACTCTGAAGCAGGAAAAGCTCAGTTAAAAGAACAGGTTGGATACTACATGAACAACGCCAAAGTAATCTTTAACGGATTACAGGATGCAGGATACACAGTATCTGGTGGTGTTAATGCGCCATATATCTGGTTAAAGACACCAGATAACATGACATCTTGGGAATTCTTCGATCATCTGTTAGAAGATGCCAACGTCGTTGGAACACCAGGATCAGGATTCGGACCAAGCGGAGAAGGATACTTCCGACTTACAGCGTTCGGTAACTATGAGAATACAGTCGAAGCTATTGAACGAATCAAGAGAATGTAATTTTTGAATATAAAATAAGAAAAAGGATGGAATGTCAGGGATTGATGTTCCATTCTTTTTTGTATGTTAAAATAATAAATTATGCGGAATTTCTACCTGTTTTTTTAGACGAAAACTAAAAAATAAGATATATAATTGTTAGTTTTTTCTTGTATTCAATCCATTTTTTATATACAATAGAAGAAATAAAAAAACAAGATTTTCAAAAGAAGGAGATTTAAGACCAATGAAGAAGTTAGCTCTTGCTCAGGAATTAAAGGAAAATGCTTACCCAGGACGAGGAATCGTCATCGGAAGATCCAAAGATGGGAAGAAAGCGGTCACTGCATACTTTATCATGGGACGCAGTGAGAATAGCCGTAATCGTGTCTTTGTAGAAGAAGGGGAAGGAATCCGCACACAGGCATTTGATCCTGCTAAACTAGAAGATCCAAGCCTGATCATTTATGCACCAGTTCGTGTTCTTGGAGACGAGACGATCGTTACGAACGGGGATCAGACAGACACAGTATATGAAGGAAGAGAAAAGGGACTTACCTTTGAAGAATCTTTAAGAAGTCGTGAGTTTGAACCAGACGGACCAAACTATACACCAAGAATTTCTGGTCTGATGAAGATTAAAGATGGGACATTTCACTATGCAATGTCTATTTTAAAGAGTAACAATGGAAATCCAGAAAGTTGCAATCGATTTACATATACATATGAAAATGCAATCGCAGGAGAAGGACGTTTTATCCACACATATATGCATGATGGGAATCCACTTCCAAGTTTTGAAGGAGAACCTAAATTAGTAGCGATCGAAGAAGATATCGATGACTTCACAAATACACTTTGGAACAGCTTAAACGATGACAACAAAGTATCTCTGTTTGTACGTTATATTGATATTGCAACAGGAGAATATGAGACAAGAATCGTAAATAAGAACAAATAATCAGTCGATCAGCAGATCAAAGGAGAAGAAAAATGAAGGAATTAGAATTAAAGTACGGATGTAATCCAAACCAGAAACCATCAAGAATCTACATGGCAGACGGAAGTGAACTTCCAATTGAAGTATTAAACGGAAGACCAGGGTACATCAACTTTTTGGATGCATTTAATGGATGGCAGCTGGTAAGAGAATTAAAGAAAGCAACAGGACTTCCTGCTGCAACTTCTTTCAAACACGTATCACCTGCGGGAGCATCTGTAGGACGTCCAATGTCTGATACCTTAAAGAAGATCTACTGGGTAGATGATATGGGAGATTTATCTCCATTAGCATGTGCATATGCCAGAGCAAGAGGTGCAGACCGTATGTCTTCATTCGGTGACTTTATTTCTTTATCTGATGTATGTGATGCAGATACAGCACGTCTGATCAAGAGAGAAGTATCTGACGGAGTGATCGCACCAGGATACACAGATGAAGCACTGGAAATCTTAAAAGCAAAGAAAAACGGAAATTATAACATCATTAAGATCGATGAGAACTATACACCAGCACCATTAGAGCATAAACAGGTATTTGGTGTTACATTTGAACAGGGAAGACAGGAACTTCCGATCGATGATGAATTATTATCAAATATCGTGACTGAGAACAAAGAGATTCCAGAAGAAGCATTGATCGATATGAAGATTTCTTTGATCGTATTAAAATACACACAGTCTAACTCTGTATGTTTTGTAAAAGACGGACAGGCGATCGGAATCGGAGCAGGGCAGCAGTCACGTGTGCATTGTACAAGACTTGCAGGACAGAAAGCAGACAACTGGTGGTTAAGACAGTGTCCAAAAGTTATGAACCTGCCATTTAAAGAAAAAATCCGCCGTGCAGACAGAGATAATGCGATCGATCTTTACATTGGAGATGAATACATGGATGTTTTAGCAGACGGAGCATGGGAAAATATCTTCACTGAGAAGCCAGAAGTCTTTACAAAAGAAGAAAAGAGAGAATGGTTAGATAAGTTAACAGATGTTACATTGGGATCTGATGCATTCTTCCCATTCTTTGATAACATTGAGAGAGCACATAAGAGTGGTGTAAAATACATCGCGCAGCCAGGTGGATCTGTAAGAGATGACGCTGTCATTGATTGCTGTAATAAGTACAACATGGCGATGGCATTTACAGGAATCCGTTTATTCCATCACTAAAAAGTTTTTTTATATAGTCATTGAACATGAAAAACAGTATATGGTCTGAAGTATAATTTTTTGGACCATATACTGTTTTTGTATGCAAAAAAATATGAAAAACAGGAGTTGTTATTTATTTAACGAGAAAGTTTATCGGTTAAGTATATTGTATTCAATTTTATTTTTGCTATAATGTAATTGAGTTAGATAGAGCTAACCAAAGGAGTTTTTATAATAATTTTAATCCAAAAGAAATGGAGGAGTTTTCAAAATGAAACAGTTTGAAGAATGGGAAGGATTTAAAGGTAGAATCTGGAAGGAAGAAATCAATACAAGAGATTTCATCCAGGAAAACTACACACCTTATGATGGAGACGAAAGCTTCCTTGCAGGATCTACAGAAGCAACAGATAAGCTATGGGGTATCTTACAGGGACTTCAGAAAGAAGAACGAAAAAAAGGTGGAGTTCTTGACATGGATACAAAAATTGTATCAAGCATCACTTCCCATGCCGCAGGTTACTTAAACAAAGACTTAGAACAGATCGTTGGTTTCCAGACAGATAAACCATTCAAACGCTCTTTACAACCTTACGGTGGTATCCGTATGGCTCAGAACGCCTGCCATGAAAATGGATATGAAGTTGACCCTGAAATCGTAAAAATCTTTACAGAATACAGAAAAACACACAATGAAGGGGTTTTTGATGCCTATCCAAAACGTACCCGTCTTGCAAGAACTGCTGGACTTCTAACAGGACTTCCTGATGCTTATGGACGTGGACGTATTATTGGAGACTACCGTCGTGTTGCTCTTTATGGAATCGACCACTTGATCGAAGAAAAACAAAAAGATCTAGGCTTTGAAGATGGAACTATGACAGAAGACCGCATCCGTTTGCGTGAAGAAATTTCTGAGCAGATCCGTGCCCTTTCTAAAATGAAAGAAATGGCTGCATCTTATGGTGTTGATATTTCAAAACCTGCAAAAAATGCGAAAGAAGCTGTTCAGGCGGTTTATATGGGATATCTTGCGGGAACAAAAGAAAATAATGGAGCTGCAACTTCCCTTGGACGTACTTCTACATTCCTTGATATTTATCTTGAACGAGATCTTAAAAATGGAGTGATCACAGAAACAGAAGCTCAGGAATTGATCGATCAATTTATCATCAAACTTCGTCTGACAAGACATTTAAGAACTCCTGAATATGACGAACTATTTGGTGGGGATCCTACGTGGATCACGGAGTCTATCGGTGGAGTTGGTATTAATGGAAAACCTCTGGTTACTAAGAACTCTTTCCGTTATCTTCATACTTTATATAACATTGGAACTGCTCCAGAGCCTAACTTAACTGTTTTATGGTCTGAAAAACTGCCAGACAACTTTAAACATTTTTGCTCTAAAGTTTCTATTGATACGGATTCTATCCAATATGAAAATGATGATGTTATGCGCCCAGTCTATGGGGATGATTATGCGATCGCTTGTTGTGTATCTGCAATGAAGGTTGGAAAACAGACACAGCTGTTCGGAGCCCGCTGCAATCTGGCAAAATCACTGCTTTATGCGATCAATGGAGGAATTGACGAGAAAAAAGGAATCCAGGTTGTTCCTGGAATCGAACCGATCACAGATGACGTTCTTGATTTTGACAAAGTATGGGAAAACTATAAGAAAGTTATGACTTATGTTGCTGAATTATATGTTGATACAGTAAATATCATTCATTTTATGCATGATAAATACGCATATGAAGCCAGCCAGTTTGCTCTTCATGATACAAACTTAGAGCGAATCGCAGCTTATGGAATTGCTGGTCTGTCTATTGCCGCAGACTCTCTATCAGCGATCAAATATGCAACTGTAAAACCAATCCGCAATGAAAATGGTGTAGCAATTGACTTTGAAACCATTGGTGATTTCCCTAAGTATGGAAATGATGACGACCGCGCAGATGATCTTGCAGTTAACACAGTAACATTCTTCTCTGACGAACTAAAGAAACATCCAATTTATAGAAATGCGATCCATACTTTATCTGCTTTAACGATCACATCCAATGTTATGTATGGTAAGAAAACCGGATCCACACCAGATGGAAGAAAACTCGGAGAACCTTTAGCTCCAGGTGCAAACCCAATGCATGGACGAGACGAAAATGGTGCTCTTGCATCCTTAAACTCTGTCGCTAAAATTCCATATCGCGATGTATGTCAGGATGGTGTATCCAATACCTTTTCCATCGTACCAGATGCTCTTGGAAAAGATCAGGAACAACGAGTACAAAACCTTACAACAATCTTAGACGGATACTTTGTTCAAGGTGCACATCATTTGAATGTAAATGTTATGCATAGAGAAACTTTGATCGATGCTATGGAACATCCAGAAAAATATCCAACACTTACGATCCGTGTTTCTGGATATGCCGTGAACTTTAATCGATTATCACGCGAACAGCAGGAAGAAGTGATTCGTCGTACATTCCATCAGAGTATGTAGATTTTTATGAAACAGCAATGGTGCCTGATTTTTTGATCGAATCAGGCACCATTACTATTCTTCAAACATTTCTCCCTCTATATTACTTATCTGTTCAATAGGGATGATCGTCTGATCTGTCATAACAACTGTGTGTTTATATTTATCAATTTTCTTTACACAACCAGAACAGGTAATATATGCTCCCCCATCTTTCTTAGTATCTGGTACAAAATACGTGATCTCAACCATTTGTTGTGTACCGATCGTTTCAGCGATCAGATATAACCTTTTATTTAATTCTGCTATAACTTCTTCACTCAACACCTGTTTTGCATCTGTTTGTCTTACAGTTTCTTTAATAGCTGCTTCGTGTCCGGTAAGTGCCGCAAAAGGCGAAAACTGTGCTGCCCTGGCATAAAGTGACATACGAGGGTGCTTCTTTGAAGTTGGATGCGGCAGATTGATAATATCATCGTATTTATGATTGTACTGATCCTTCATAATCTTCCTCCATTGACACTGAATACTTACTTTCTATGCTTTATGTCCGCCGATCTGCTCATTACGGTCTTTTGCTGTTGCTCCCTCCTGAAGGTTCATTCCTTTCAAGATAGCGTTTTTCCCAAACTTCTTTTTGATTGTGAGCATTGTCTGTTGCATCCGTTTCTCACGCTCTAAAACGGCCTCTTCTTCGGCTTGTTCCTGTTCCTTTACCGTATAATCTGTAAAAA
>ERZ780150.1993-NODE-1993-length-11515-cov-2.958639_pt1 | contig 11515 bp, 10 predicted proteins | sample MGYA00511019_ERZ780150 | MGnify/ENA primary metagenome ERZ780150 (study PRJEB29588, sample SAMEA2151633) | human gut metagenome | biome: human gut; feature: human-associated habitat; material: faeces | place: Denmark | collected 2008/2010 ...
CATCCCCAGACAGCCATTGCCTGTATCCGCTATACGTACAATGACAGGCCGGTGGGTTCCGTGTACCTGTGTTCTCCCGGATTGAAGGGAAGCGCTGTCTCCCTGACGTCCCAGGATGCCTCCGGGGCTTCTGCTGTTTCCATGGACCAGAACGGGGAGACAGATGTTCCTGTCCCTTTGGATTCCTCAGGTCCCGGAGACGCTTCCGGTCTCCAGGATGGGCCGGAAGCACCGTCTCACGCAGAAGCTCCCCACGGGCAGCAGCAGCCCCCGGACCCTGCCCCCCGCCAGGATATCACCTCAAAGGAAGGAACCGCCGCCAGCATCCGGATTCCCGCCAACACCCTGGCCATTCTGGGGATTGCATCTTCTCTGGCTGTCATCATTGCTGTTGTGGCGGCTGTGAAGATTCATGTGTGCAGGAAGGAAGAAGAGGATTTATACCTCAGACGCCAGCGCAGGCTGGAACGCCTGGAAGACATCGGCTTTTCCTCCACCGATTTTGAAAAGCTGGTGGCCCAGCGCCGCATCTCCTCCCCTTCGCTGGGAGAAAAAGGAAAAAATGGCAGGGGACGGAGGCGCAAAAAATCCTTTTTCCGTTGAACTTCCCCCTGGCATACGCTATAATGAAAATTGTTAATTTATCTATGCAGCCGGAATGCATCCAATGCCAACAGGGGAATATGTAATGAAATCATTCCATATAAACAAAACCGACCTTAAGGCTGCTGCCATAAATCTGGTAAGGAATCTGCCCATTACCATCGAATATATGGCTGCGGCCACTTTAATTTCCACCATATTTTTTCACTTCAGCAACAATGTGACAAATATATCCATCATATACACCCTGGCCATCATCATGATTGCCCGTGCTACCAGCTGCTACGGCGCCGGCATCCTGGCCTCTCTTTTTGGTGTGTTCTGGGTAAATTTTGCCTTTACCTACCCTTACCTGACACTGAATTTCACCATGTCCGGTTACCCCATCACCTTCCTGGGCATGGCCCTCATATCCAGCCTGTCCAGCAGCATCTGCATCATGATTACCAAGCAGAATGTCCAGCTTCAGGAAAAAGACCGCATGCTGCTCAATGCGGAAAAGGAAACCATTAGGGCCAACCTGATGCGGGCCATGTCCCACGACCTGCGCACTCCCCTGACCAGCATCATTGGTTCCAGCTCCACGTACCTGAGTCAGGAGGAATATATGTCCCCTGGAGAAAAACGGAAGCTGGTCAGGAACATAGAAGAAGATGCCCAATGGCTTCTCAACATGGTGGAAAACCTGCTTTCAGTCACCAGGATCCAGGACGAAAAAGGCATAGCCTCAGTAGTCAAGGCAGATGAATCCCTGGAAGAGGTCATATCAGATTCCGTGCGGCGGTTCAGGAAACGGTTCCCGGATGTCCAGGTGCGGGTCAGCATTCCCGATTCCGTCATCATAATACCCATGGATGCGACCCTGATAGAACAGGTAATCAATAACCTTCTGGAAAACGCCCTGTTCCATTCCGGCACCAATGAACCCATTGAGCTGGTGGCCGCCACCGAAAAAAGCGGACTCTCCGTCTCCATTAAAGATTTCGGCAAGGGGATTGCCCCCGATCTGCTGGATACGATTTTTGACGGCGGAGGCACGTCGGAAAACCACACAGGAGACGGACACAAAGGAATGGGAATCGGTCTTAGCATCTGCAAAACCATCATCAATGCCCACGGAGGCGAAATCCACGCCGGTAATCACCCGCGGGGCGCCCAGTTTACATTTACCTTACCAGATTGGAGGGAATACTAAAACATGAATACCAAAGCCAACATCATCATCATCGAAGACGAGAAGAACATCTGCAACTTCATAGAGACCGTCCTGTCCCCCCAGGGCTACCAGGTTACCAGCGCCTATACCGGAACAGACGGGCTGAAGCTCATCGAGTCCCTTAAGCCAGATGTGGTACTCCTGGATCTGGGTCTGCCGGACATGGACGGCCTGGAACTCATACAAGAGGTCAGGTCCACCAGTACCCTGCCCATTATCGTGATTTCCGCCAGGACTCTGGAGCGCAGCAAGGTGGCTGCCCTGGACCTGGGAGCAGATGACTACCTCACCAAGCCCTTTGGCACGGCTGAATTGCTGGCCCGCATCCGCACAGCGCTGCGGCACAGCCAGAGAGCGGCCGGCACACAGAGCCTTAAATATGAAGCAGGGGATCTTCTCATTGACTTTGAACGACGCCTGGTAAAGGTAAAGGGGCAGGATGTCCATTTGACCCAGATTGAATATAAGCTGGTTTCCCTGCTGGCCCAGAACGCAGGAAGGGTCATGACCTATGAGAGCATAATTTCCAAAATATGGGGACCGTTCGCGGACAGCGACAACCAGATTCTGCGTGTAAACATGGCCCATATCAGAAGGAAGCTGGAGGAAAATCCGGCTGAGCCCCAGTACATATTTACAGAAATCGGGGTCGGCTACCGGATGCGCGAGGAATAGCGCCGAATAAAAAGACGTTCAAAAAAGGACCGCCGGAGCGGTCCTTTTTCTATTTCAGATTCCCCAGAAAATATCTGCCCAATCCTTCCAGAAAATACTGTCCCGCCACAGCGCCCTGATCCGGAACGCTCTTGGCTTTGGCTGAAAACACAGCTGCCTTTCCATACTTAGGAAGCATATCCTCGGTTGCTTTTACTCCTTCCTTTGCGCCCTCTGCCGCCCTTCGGAGCATGGCCCCCATATCAGCACCCTCTGCGCAGGCTTCCTGGGCCTTTTTTGCCCCGGCATCCACCGCATCCAGGATGGTACGGTCCCCCAGCTGGCATTTTCCGCGGTGTGCAATCCCTCTGGCAAAACCAGCGAGGAATTCCGCCAGCTCTTTTGGCCCCATTTCTCCTTTTTTTCCAATGGCCTTTCCGCCTTCCATGATTCCGCTGGACATCAGGGTCCCCATGGTGGACGGAACCAGACCAGCCATTTTCATGCCTGCCTTCATGAGCGTTTTTCCAATATCTCCTTCCGCCTCATTATCCCGTATCAGCTGGGGCAGGGCCCCAAAACCTTTCTGCATGGTCAGGCCCAGGTCCCCGTCCCCCATTCTGGCATCCATCTCGCAGAGCTCCTCCTTTTTCTCCTCAAAGATATCCGCCGCGCCCTGAAAGAGCTCCGGAAGTTCATGGCATGTAATCCGATCCATTCTTTTTCCTCCTTAACCAAACAGTTAAATATTCCCGGTTAAACCTGGGTATAAAACGGCGTATGGACAGGCATGTCAATCCACTGCTTCATCTCCTGGTCCGCCATGCGGCAGATGGATATGGAGGCTCCGGCCATCTCCATACTGGTGGCATACTCCCCTACAAAGGTTCGGTACACCCTGATTCCCTTTTCTTCCAGAAGGCGGTGCACGCTTCCCGACAGAATGTAGAGCTCCTCCTGGCTGGTGGCTCCCAGGCCGTTAATCAGCACGCAGACCTCCTCACCCGGATTCAGGGGCATATCTGCCAGGATCTCTCCCACTGATTCCTCTGCCAGCTCATCCGCTGTCTTAACCGGTCCGTTCCACACGCCGGGCTCACCGTGGATTCCCATGCCAAAGGCCATCTCGTCCTCTGCCAGGGTAAAGTTGGAATGGCCGATTTCCGGGATAACGCAGGGCGTCAGGGCAAAGCCCGCGGTTCTGGTATTTTCCTTTGCCTTTTCTGCCGCGGCCAGCACCTCCTCCAGCGTTCCCATCCGGGCTGCCCTGGCTCCGGCGCACTTATACATAAAGAAGATTCCGGCTACTCCGCGGCGCACCTGGGCGTCCTTATTGGAGAGCACATCGTCCGCCCCCACAATGCTGGCAGTCCTGATATCATCCATGTCCAGCATCTCTGCCGCCATATCAAAGTTCATAATGTCCCCTGTATAATTCCCATAGAGGAACAGGACTCCCGCACCGGCTTCCGCTTCCTTGGCCACATTGTAAATCTGCTCCGAGGACGGCGACTGGAACACACCGCCAACGCCACAGCCGTCCAGCAGGTTCTCCCCCACATATCCAAGAAACAGCGGCAGATGCCCGGTGCCTCCGCCGGGAATGATAGCCACCTTTCCCTGTTTCTTCTTTGCCGTACAGTAGCAGCGGAGGTCATCCTCCACATATTTCACCATGTCCGGGTGGGCAGCGTAGATTCCGCGCAGCATGTCGTCTGTATAGTGTTCCGGGGTATTGATAATTTTTTTCATTTTTCTGTCCTCCTAAAGAATGATTTCTTTTGGATAAGCCCACTTCTGCAGCTCCTCCACAGGCAGGGCATGTGGTTCGGCCCCGTTTCCGGCGGCCAGGGTGATGTAATACATCTCCGCAATTTCCTCCACGTACTGGGCCTTTAAAAATGCCGCGTCCATGTCCTTGTCTGCCGCAATGGCTCCATGGCTCTCCATGAGGCAGCAGTCATACTCCTTCATCACCTCAGCCACCTTCCGGGCCAGGTCCACGGTTCCTGCCCTTCCATAAGGAGCCACGGGGACCGTTCCCGTCTTACCCAGGTAGGCGCACTCATAAACAATGGGCATAATAGGCTTGTTCATGATGGAAAACGCCGTTGAATAACGGGCGTGGGTGTGTACGATTGCCCGGATATCCTTTCTTTCCTTATAAACATACAGGTGCATCATGGCCTCGCTGGACGGCTTGACCTCCGCCGCCCTCTCGATTACCTTACCCCAAAGGTCCATGACACAGACATGTTCCGTTCCCAGTACATCCCTGGCCACGCCGCTGGGCGTAATCACCACATACCCTGTCTCCGGGTCAAATATGCTGAAATTGCCTGATTTGTGCCTGCACATGCCGAGGCGCTCCGCCTCCTTTGCCACTGCAACCACCTGCTCCTTTAATGTCTCAAGCATGTAAAATCCCTCCGCTCTGCCTCTACAGGCAGCCTTTTTGTATCATGATGCAGGCGTAAAATGCCGTCTCTGAGGTGGATACCACCGCATAGGCATCCTTTGCCGCGTCATAGAACGCGAACCGGTCCAAAAAACCAACCGCATCAGCGCCGCGTTCGTCATGTTTTGCCACAATATCCGTAAACTCGTCCCAAACCGGGCACTCCAGGTCACGGTGCATTTCCATTTTATCCATGATTGTGACGGGTTTCTCCACAAAGCTGTCCAGGGGCATCAATTGCAGGATGGCGTCCAGCATATCTGTGGCCCGGTGCCCGTCGCACCGGATGTTAATATTATTCTTCTCTGCCGCGATGGATGCAGCCGGAAAATTAGCATCCCCGATAACCAGGGTGTCTCCGTGTCCCATCTCATGCAGGACCTTCAACAGCTCAGGCGAAATGCCTGCAGGTACTCCACTCAGCATATGCTTACCTCCCTATTCCCAAGGACTCAAACGCCTTGTCATATGGCGCGTGGCACATTCCCTTCTCCGTGATGATGCCTGTAATCAGGGAGTGGTCGGTCACATCAAAGGCCGGATTATATACATTGATTCCTTCCGGAGCCATGCGCTCCTTATACCACATCTCTGTCACCTCATCAGGGCTTCGCATCTCAATGGGAATCTGATCGCCTGTCAATGTATCCATATCAATGGTGGAGGTGGGCGCGCACACATAGAAGGGGATTCCATAGTGCTTTGCCAGAATGGCCACGCCGCTGGTTCCTATTTTATTGGCGGCATCGCCGTTTCTGGCCACCCGGTCGCAGCCCACAAAGATAATGTCAATCTTTCCTGATTTCATCAGTATGGACGCCATATTGTCGCACTGCAGGGTGGTGGTGATACCCGCATTATAGAGTTCAAAGGAGGTGAGGCGGGCGCCCTGGAGAAGGGGCCTTGTCTCATCACAGTAAACATGCATGGCTGTTCCGGGCCATCCCTTTTCCAGGGCAATATACATGGGAGCCGTAGCTGTCCCATACTTGGCCGTGGCCAGTGTGCCTGCATTGCAGTGGGTCAGGATACCTATTTCCCTGCCCTCCTTTTTGAGCTCCTTCAGCAGTCCAAAGCCAATTTCTCCGATTCCGCGGCTGATTTGGATATCCTCCTCCCGAATCTTATCCGCCTCCTCAAAGAGCAGCTCCTTGATTGCGGCCACGTCCCTTTCCTTATTGGCCGTAACAGCCGCCTCCATACGGTTCAGCGCCCAAAACAGATTGACAGCCGTTGGCCTGGACGATGCCAGATAATCCTTCAATTCCTTAAACCGGCCGTAAAACGCGTCGTACTGGTCCCCGGCAATGCCGGATGCCAGCAGGGCTATTCCATAGGCAGGCGCAGCGCCGATAGCAGGGGCTCCGCGGACTCTCAGCTTCTTGATTGCCTCCCATATTTCCTCTTTTGTATTCAGATTGATACGCTTAATGGTGCCCGGAAGAAGCGTCTGGTCTATGATGTCCAGCGAGCTTCTGTCCTCTCTCATTCTGACCGTAATCACCTGGTCAAAAAATTCCTCAACCGTCATGGTTTTTATGCCTCCTTCTCTACTTAACCTGTGTAATCCCTCATGTCCCAACCGGCCTTAAAACGTCTTTTGGGCTGCTTCCTTTGCCCTTAACACTGCCGCAGCGTAATCAGCCCCGGTCCTAAAGGAGCCCTGGTTCATGATATAATCCTTGCCTGCCAGTATATTGATGCGCTCCGCAAGGAGGCGTTTCGTTTTATCCTGAATGGCGGTCACATCCACTACATTGGCCATGCCCACGGTCCTGCGGTGCAGCTCCGTGCCTGCATAACCGGCGGTATCCTTAAGGATTCCGCCAAAATACCACTCCTTAAAGCCCTTTACCTTAGCCATTGGCTCTGTCACTGCCTCGTCATACTTCCTGCTGAACTTTTCAATAAAGAGATCCACTGTCTCCTCAATGGTCTTAAGGCACCAGTCGCAGAATGGTCCGTCGTCCGTGGAAAGGCCGTTGTCATATGCGAATATCAGGTTGGCCACCACATTGCCCACATCATAGCCCATAGGCGCATAGGTTCCGAATTCACAGTCAAATATCTTTGTTGAATCCTGGCGGATAAAGATAGATCCCGTGTGAAGATCGCCGTGCAGAAGCGCCTGGGCATCTGTCATAAACCGGAATTTAAGCTTGCTCACCTCCAGGCGGAGCGCCTCGTCCTCATAGAGCTCCTTCTTCACAAAATCCCGGTTGGGCGCATACACATTGTTCCTGTCATACAAATCCATATATGGCTCCATGAGCACAAGTTTTTCCGTGATATCACAGAGGTCCGGAGAAATGAACTTTTTTACCAGCTCTTTCTTCTCCTTGTGGTCCATAACCACATCGCTGCTCAAAAGAAGGGTGTTCACCATAAAGGTGGATACGTCCTCAGCGAATCTTGGGAAGGTCTCATGCTTTAACATGGCGTCGCGCATGACCGCATAATCAGAGCAGTCCTCCATGCCGCAGGCGCACATGACGGTGTCAAAGAAATACACATGAGGTACCATTCCCGGCGCATACTGGTCCTCCAGCATGAGTATTTCGGACTCCAGGCGGTTTCTGTCCCTGGATGGTTTTATGTCCTTGGATATCCTGGCCTCGGAGCCGGCCTGTTTGATGTAGATGGAATGTCCCTTGCCGTCCCATACACGATACACATAGTTCAGGTTGCCATGGGAAGGAGGAACCACTGCCTCCATAGAATCGCGGTCCCATGGAATTTCCGTGGCTTTCTCCAGCGTATACTCAATGACATCCCCCACGTCCATCTGAAAATAATGATCAAATCTTGACATATGTAGTAACCTCCTGATTAATCTTCTTTCTTAGATGCATAAGCTGCAATAAGCGCAAGTGCCAGGACAGAACCCTTCACTGCCGGCAGAACATAGAACGGAACCGCGCAGATGGTAAGGCCGTTCTCCAGTGTGGAAACCAGCATGGCTCCTATCATGGTTCCCAGTGCATTAGGCTTCTCAGCGCCGCCCACGGTACGTCCGACGAAAACAGCTGCCAGTGACGGCATCAAATAGTTATCACAGCACATAACCTGTGCAGAGCTTCCCCTGGATGCCACCAGGATACCGCCGATGGCGATGAACACAGCTGTAATCATACCGGCCAGATAGCGGTATTTCTTTACATCGATACCGGACAGCTTTGCAGCCTCCTTATTGCCGCCCATAGCGTAGAGATACCGGCCGTGCTTGGTAAAGTTGAGGAAAAGATAGGCCACAAGCACACAGCCCAGCATGATGATAATGATCCACGGAGCGCGTCCAATGGCTGAAAATGATTCTGAAAGCGCGGTACGTGCAGGTGCCGCTCCCCAGGAAGTCTTCATGCCGGTGGAGACAGCGCCTCCGCCTATATACCACTGGCCGATTCCCTGATGGACAAACATCAGGGCGCAGGTGGCAAGCATATCCGGAATCTTGCAGACAAGAATCAGGAACATGGTCAGCTGGTACATAACCAGAGTAGCCAGAATACAGATAAGAATTGACATTCCCAACGACTGTCCCAGCCAGAGATACGCAGACACAAACACATAAGCAGAACAGCTGGCCAGTGTTCCGGCTGACATATCAAAACCATCCGGCGCCATGGTGATGGTGGCCGCTATACCAAACACCGTATTAATAGCCATTGCCCTGAGAATATTTACCATGTTGCTTGTTGACATAAAGGAATTGCCCTTATAGACTGTAAACGCAATAAAGCAAACAAGCAATGCCAGGACCGCAGCCCAATCCACTAAAAACCTCTTAATATTTGTACGACTTTTCATCGCTACCGTATCCCTCCTGTCTATTATTTCCCGTTCTTATTGTCTTTCCCGCCAACTGAGTAGAACATGATTTCGTCCTCCGTGGTCTTAGCGGTTTCCAGCTCTGCCATGACCGTACCGTTGTACATGACATACATGCGGTCCGTCAGAGACAGCAGCTCCGAGTTTTCACAGGAAGCATAGATAACACAGTTTCCCTGTTTCGCAATTTCATTGATCAAATGGAAAATGTCCTGCTTTGCCCCCACATCCACTCCCTTTGTGGGCTCGTCAAATATGTATACATCGCAGTCCGCCGCAAGCCATTTTCCCACCGCTACCTTTTGCTGGTTGCCGCCGGAAAGGTTCTTAACCTGCTGCCTCACGCTGGGCGTGGAAATCCCAAGGTCCTTTACAAACCGCTTCGCATTGTCGTCCACTTTCCGCCTGCGGATAAAGGGACCTGTACAGAACCTGGAAAGACATGCCGCCGATAAATTAAAGCTTACATTCTCATTTACCAGGACCCCCTCCTTACGCCGTTCCTCCGGCACCAGGGCCATCCGGTTCTTTACTGCCCCGGAAGGATTTGCTATCTTTAACTCCTGGTTTTTCAGGAGAACCTTCCCGCCTGTCTTTTTATATGCGCCGAAGACGGTCTTGCAAAGCTCGGATTTCCCGGCTCCCACCAGGCCGGCGATTCCTACCACCTCGCCCTTTTTCACCTGTATGGACACGTCCTTTACCTTGCCGCCTGCGCCGGACAGGTTTTCTGTCCGAAACAGCACCTCGCCAATCTGGCAGGCTTCCTTTGGGAAGTTCTCCTCGAACTTGCGTCCCAGCATCTTCTCCACGATTTCTTTTGTGGTAGTCTCCCCTGTAACCGGAGTGGTGTCAATCATCCTGCCGTTTCGCATTACCGTGTAATTCTCGCAGACCTCCAGGATTTCATTTAACCGGTGGGAAATAAAAAGAATCGCAATATTTTCCGTTTCATGTAAATGCTTGACAATCCGGAACAGCTCCTCTGTCTCGGTATTGCTTAAAGGCGCGGTCGGCTCGTCAAGAATCAGGAAATTACATTCCGACCGAATGGCCTTGGCTATGAGCACCATCTGCTTCTGGGCCAGGGACAGGTTCTGCACCAGTTCATGCTCATCCACCTGATCGCGGCCGATATGCAGCCGGTCCAGGGCCTCGCGCCCCTGCTTATATACTTTTTTCCAATTTACGATATAGCCGCTCTTTCCCATGACCATATCGTTCTGTACAATGTTCTCCGCAACTGATAAGGTAGGATACAGAGCCATATCCACTTCCTGATACACAATCTGGATTCCCAGTTTCTTGGCATCCACCGGCGTCCTTACCTCCACCTTTTTTCCATTCAGCAAAACTTCTCCGGAATACGTGGAGTTTGCCCCTGCCAGCACCTTCATCAAAGTTGATTTTCCTGCGCCGTTGGCACCCACGACTGCCCGGATTTCACCGGTGGACACTTCAAAGTTAATGTCGTCAAGTGCTTTGACGCCTGGAAATTCAATGGAAACATGTTTCGTTTCTAATCTAATCCTATCCATGGAGTCCCTCTTTTCAGCGATACAATCTTCTTAAAAAAGAGAAACGCAGGCCAAAACCCGCGCTTCCCCAAAAAACGATTGCCTGTGGTTTTGTGTTCAAAAGAAAACCTCGTTTTTTACTGGCCGCTTATTTGTGAATCAAATCCTTTGGCATCCAGTCTGCGGCAGACAGATAATCCAGATTTCCGTAAGTTTCGCCGGCAATATTGCCCAGGTTCTCAACGGTGGAATCTGGCTTAAGTGCATCCGCCTTGATTGCGGTGCCGGGAACCTCAACTACATCCACGCCGCTCTCGCCGGTTGCAGGGTCAAAAATCTTATCATACTGGTCTGCCAGCTCCAGCATCAGGATACGCATGCCAATCTCGCCGTTCATGGTCCAGTCGGTTGTTCCTGCTGCGGTCCAGATGTCAGGACGGGTCTGCATGTTGGTTACGTCAACCGGGTCAATATCAACAGATGCCATGGGAAGAGCGTCGCCGTTCTTGCCGTTAAAGTTGTCATTCTCAGCAATTGCATTGTAAACGCCCTGGCCGTACAGGTCATAGTATGCGATGATGCCGTCCACATCCGCCCTGTTTACACCCTGCAGATATGCAGCAGTCACTGTGTTTGCCGAGTCAACGGAATCCTGAAGAGGCTGTACCTCGCCTACGGTAACAATCTTACCGGCAGCCTCATACTCCTGCCAGCCAACCTCGCGACGGTCAAACGGGCTGTTGTAGTTAGGACCTCTCCAAACCTTAATCAGGCGGACGCCCTCGCCGTACTTTTCAATCATCTGGTCCAGAAGAACGGTTACCAGGGACTTATCCTGCTGGAACATCTGGGTAACGCCCGGAAGCTTCTGATACGCTCCGTCGGAGTAGAACTGTGTGTCAAAGGTAACAATCTTCATATCCGGATACTGCTCTGTGATTTCCTTAAGGAATACATAAGAGCCGTCCTGGTTGCCGTGGCTGACCAGCAGTCCGTCATATCCCGCAGATGCACAGGGACGGATGGTATCCTGCCACTTGTTGAAGTCACCGTCGCAGAAGAAGAAATCAAACTTTACATCCAGGGCATCGCAAAGAGATGCACAGGAATCTTTCCACATCTGGAAGATGGTTGCGGATGGCAGAAGCATGATATAAGCTACTTTTTTGCCTGCCACCGGGTTTTCCGCTGCAGCTGTTGCTTCTGCGGTTTCTGCTTGTGCTGCTTTTGTCTCTGCTT
>ERZ780150.1999-NODE-1999-length-11493-cov-3.034534_pt1 | contig 11493 bp, 9 predicted proteins | sample MGYA00511019_ERZ780150 | MGnify/ENA primary metagenome ERZ780150 (study PRJEB29588, sample SAMEA2151633) | human gut metagenome | biome: human gut; feature: human-associated habitat; material: faeces | place: Denmark | collected 2008/2010 ...
GGGCGGGTCTGCAACCGCCGCTCTTGCGATTGACAAAAGCTGTCTTTGACCTTGCGACAAGCTGCCGCCGTCACCCGAAATAACTGTATCGTATCCTTCAGGCAACATATTTATAAACTCATCCGCATTCGCAAGTCTTGCCGCCGCATAAACTTCTTCGTCCGTTGCGTCAAGATTACCGTATCGGATATTTTCCTTAATTGTACCCGTAAACAAGTTTGTATCCTGTAAAACGATACCGAGCGAACGTCTTAAATCTTTCTTTTTGATACGGTTAATATTAATTCCGTCATAAGTTATCGTACCGTCGGCAATATCATAGAAACGATTTATAAGGTTGGTAATTGTAGTTTTACCCGCACCTGTCGCACCAACAAACGCAACCTTTTCGCCGTGGTCGGCATATAATGTTATATCATGCAGTACAATTTTTTCGGGATTATATCCGAAATCAACATCAAAGAATTTAACTTCACCCGTAAGACGTGTATATTTAACACTGCCGTCCTTTTGAACTTCTTTCCAAGCCCACATATATGTCTTTTCTTCCGTTTCAACTATATTGTCGTTTCTGTCGTACTTAACATTGACAAGTGTAACATCGCCGTTGTCCTGTTCTACTTCTTCATCCATAAGATTGAATATTCTTTCCGCTCCGGCAAGTGCCATAACGATTGAGTTAAGCTGTTGCGATATTTGGTTTATCGGCATTGTAAATGATTTTGAAAGTTGCAGAAATGACGCTATAACGCCAAGTGTAAGTCCCGCAACTCCGTTTAGTGCAAGTGCACCGCCGATAATAGCTATAAGCACATACTGCAGGTTACCTAAATTAGCCATAATCGGCATTAGGATATTTGCGTATTTATTAGCCTCTGTTGCGTTTTCACAAAGTTCTTCGTTAATCTTATCAAAATCTTCTTTTGAATGTTCTTCGTGACAGAACACCTTAACGACCTTCTGACCGTTAATCATTTCTTCGATATAACCGTTTACCTTACCGATGGACTGCTGTTGTTTTACAAAAAATCTTCCGCTCGCTCCTGCAATCTTCTTTGTTACAAACATCATACAGGTCGCAAACACCAACACAAATATTGCAAGATAAACATTCGATATAAACATCGCAACAACTACCGATATAATTGTGACTGCCGATGAAAACATCTGCGGAATACTCTGTGCCATCATCTGTCTTAGAGTATCTGTATCGTTTGTGTAGTAACTCATTATATCGCCGTGAGTATGTGTATCGAAATACTTAATCGGCAATTTCTGCATATGAGTAAACATATCGTCACGAATTTTCTTTAACACACCCTGTGCGATTGATACCATAGTTCTGTTATAAAACAATGTAGCAAGTATTCCCACTGCATACACAATACCCATTACGCAGATTGCTTTAAGCAAGCCCGTGAATACAGGGTTTGTACTGCCCAAAAGCGGTGTTATATAGTCATCGATAAGCGTACCGATAAACATTGAGCCGGCAACGTTTGCAACGGCACTCAGCAATATACATATCAATACAAAGATAAATCTGAATTTGTATTTCTTCATATATGAAAGAATACGTTTGATTGTCTTACCGGTATTTTGTGCACCGTGTTTATTCATCGTCACCGCCTCCTTTCACCTGTGAATTATATACTTCACTATATATTTCGTTGTTCTTCAAAAGTTCTTCGTGAGTACCTATTCCGTTTATTTCACCGTTATCCATAACAATTATCTTATCTGCGTCTTCGACAGATGAAATTCTCTGTGCAATAATAATCTTTGTTGTATTCGGTATTTCTTCACGGAACGCACGTCTGATACTTGCATCTGTCTTTGTATCAACCGCACTTGTACTGTCGTCCAAAATAAGGATTTTCGGTTTCTTTAACAAAGCTCTTGCGATACAAAGTCTTTGTTTCTGACCGCCCGATACATTTGAACCGCCCTGTTCGATATAAGTATCATACTTATCAGGGAATGTCTGAATAAATTCATCGGCTTGTGCAAGCTTACATACTCTTTCGATTTCTTCATCTGTTGCGTGGTCATTACCCCAACGCAAGTTTTCTTTGATTGTTCCGGAGAACAACACATTTTTCTGAAGTACCATTGCAACCTCGTCACGCAATGACTCAATATCATATTCCTTTACGTTTCTGTCACCGACAATCACTTCACCGTCGGTTGTATCGTAAAGTCTTGGGATAAGCTGTACAAGGCTTGACTTTGAACTTCCCGTACCGCCTATAATTCCGACAGTTTCACCCGATTTAATATCAAGATTTATATTCTTAAGGCAGAGTTTTCTCTTTTTCTTTGAATATCCGAAGTTTACATTTCTGAATGAAATATCGCCGTTTTTAATTTCATATACAGGATTTTCAGGATTTGTAAGATCGCTCTTTTCGTCAAGTATTTCGACGATTCTTTCAGATGACGCTCTTGCCATTGTAATCATTACGAACACCATTGAAAGCATCATAAGGTTCATAAGAATTTGCATTGTATATGCAATAAGGCTTGTAAGCTCACCTGTTGTCATAGTTGACGCAACGATAAGCTTTGCACCGAACCACGATATGAAAAGCATACAGCCGTATGCCGCGAACTGCATAAGCGGTGCGTTAAATGCCAAAAGTTTTTCGGCTTTTACAAAGTCATCGTATATATCTTCAGAAACGTTTTTAAATTTCTTTTCTTCGAAATCTTCTCTTACAAATGATTTAACAACTCTTATACCTCTCAAATTTTCCTGTACAACGTTGTTAAGTTTATCGTATATCTTGAATACTCGTTCAAATATCGGGTGTGCGTGAGTCATTATAAAATACAATCCGCCGCCCAAAACAGGAATTGCAAGCAAGAATACAAGTGAAAGTTTATGATTTATACCAAACGCCATAATAAGTGAGAATATAATCATTATCGGACCTCTTACCGCAATTCTGACTATCATCTGATAAGCATTTTGTACGTTCGTTATATCAGTTGTAAGTCTTGTTACGATACTTGATGCAGAGAATTTATCAATATTTGAAAATGAGAAGTTCTGTACATTATAGAACATATCCTTTCTCAAATTCTTCGCAAAACCTGCCGATGCACTCGCCGCAAATTTACCCGACAATGCACCGAAAACCAATGAAATTACACATGAAATTGCAAGGGCGATACCTATTTTCAATATGTAATTCATATTTCCAGCGTCAATACCCTTGTCAATAAGCATAGCCATAAGAAGCGGTATTACAACTTCCATAATAACTTCAAGAGTAACAAAAATCGGTGCAAGAATCGAATCACGTTTATACTCTCTTACACTTTTTAATAATGTCTTTATCATCTAATTCCTCCTTTAAAAATGTAGTACGCTACATATTAAGGTAAAAATATACCCTATTTTTCACACTTATCATTGTCTTGGTACATATGTTCGTAAACCTTTGTTAAAAGTTTTTTGAGTTCTTTTTCCTCCTCATCATTTAATGCACCTGTTATCAACGAATCCATATACTTTCTGTGTTCTTTCATTTCACTGCCAAGCTCAAAAGCCTTGTCAAACAAAATAACCTGTCTGCATCTATGGTCCTCCGGATTTACCTCAACACGCACAAAATTATTCTTCTCCATACGCTTTAAAAGTCCGATAATCGTGGAATGTCTTAACCCAAATTCCTGTTCAATCTCCTTTTGCATTACAACATTCTTGCCCTTTTCAAGCATATAAAAAAGTATATTTGCCTGCGAACAGGTTATATCGTATTTCTTCAGATGTGCATTTGCCGCCATAGACATAATCTCATCTATCCTCTTAAAATAAAAGCCTATACCTTTCTTTTTCACAAATACACCTCCTCGCAAAAAAATGTAGCGTACTATACTTTTTGTGTAGTACGCTACATATTATACACATTATTAATATTAATGTCAATAAACCTTTTTCAAAGTTCATATTTTGTTCATTAATTGTTCACGTTATTCGGAAACGTAACATAAATAGTTGTACCTTTGCCGACTTTGCTCTTTACGCGTATAGTCGCATTATGGCAGGCACAAACGTGCTTTACTATTGAAAGTCCCAAGCCTGTACCGCCGACTTTTTTTGAGTGGCTTTTATCAACGCGATAAAAACGTTCAAATATTCTTTCCGTATCTTCGGGCGGTATTCCTATACCCGTATCCTTTACGGACAGTTCCACGCCCTTTGCCGACTCGCCGACAAATACGGTTATTTTTCCGTTATCCTTATTATACTTTATCGCATTGTCAAGCAAGTTATATACAAGCTCACTCACCAATGTCACGTTACCTTTTATGAATGTCGGTATCTTCGTATAATAAATCTGAATACCTCGTTCTTTTGCGGCTTTTTCAAGAACACATATCGCCTCTTCCGTAACCAGCGAAAGGTCGATATTTTCCGGATTTTCAACACTTCCCTGTTCGTCAATATTTGATAGATTTATTATATCATCTATAAGAGTAAGAAGTCGGTCGGACTCTTTTTCTATCTTTCTGCCAAACTCCTTGATGTCCTCCGCCTTTGCCATACCGTTGCTTATCATTTGTGCATATCCCGAAATGGTTGTAAGCGGTGTTTTAAGCTCGTGCGAAACGTTTGCGGTAAATTCACGTCTGATTTTTTCCGTCTTTTCTTTTTCCGCATTTTGATTTGCTATTCTTGCAAAAAACGGTTTCAACTCGTCATATATCTCTGCCTTGCCTATATTATTTATATCCACTTCATTAATCGGATCTAAAATATATTTCGTCAAATGCTTTGCACTCACAAACGAAACAGCAATAACGCATATTAAAATAATAATAACTATCGGCATTATGGTCAAAACCATATACATTATTACTTTTGTCGGCTGTGACATTCTTAATATACTGCCGTTATTCAATTTTACGGCATAATAATATATTTTTTCACCAATCGTTTCGGAATTACGGCTACTGCTCCCGTTTCCGTATGTAACGGCTTGTTTAACTTCCGGTCGTTCAAAATGGTTTTCCATTGTAGTTGTATCCGCCTCGTTATCATAAATAACCGTACCGTCTGGTTTGATAAGCGTCACTCGAATATCGGATACATCATCATACATTTTGGTTAATATATTAATTTCACTGTTTTCGTCATAACCGTCTAAGCATTGTGCCAATATATTTGTTCTTGATTTTAAATCTGATTTTTCCTTTATCGAATACTGTGTACAATATGCCACCAAAATAAGCAGCATACTTACTATAACTGATGATATTGTAAGAATTTTCAGCGTGCCGTTTATAGCTTTTCTCATATCTTATATCCTACATTTCTTATAGTTTCGATACACTTACCCTTTTCGCCGAGTTTATGTCTTAAACTTCCTATATGAACGTCCAGCGTTCTGCTTTCGCCCTCAAAGTGATAACCCCATATCTTTTCAAGCAAAACCTCTCTCGGCACAACTGTGCCTTTGTTTTTCAGAAGATATTTAAGAAGTTCAAATTCTTTAAACGTTATCGCAATATCCTTTCCGTCAACCTTTACATTCCTGCTTTGGTTGTCCAAAATGATACCCTTGTATTCGATTATATCAGAACCGGCTTGCGGACCGCTCCTGCGAAGGACTGCTTTAATTCTTGAAATAAGTTCCATAACGCCGAAAGGCTTTGTTACATAGTCGTCCGCTCCGTATTCAAAGCCTTTGACTTTGTCACTTTCAGTACCTTTGGCTGTTATCATAATAACAGGAACATTTTTAGTCGTATCGTTGTTTCGTATGTCTTTCAGTATAGCAATTCCGTCTTTATCCGGCAGCATTATATCCAAAAGCACCATTGACGGCAAACGCTCGCCAAGTCGTTTTTCAAAATCTGAGGCACTTTCAAAGCCCTCTGCCTCAAACCCTGCTGATTTCACTGCATACGTTATTAAATCTCTTATTCCCTCATCATCTTCGACGCAATAAATCAAATCCATAAAACAATCCCCCATTTATACATTATTCAACTTCTGACGATACTGAAAACGGCAATATATACTTTTTACCGAATTCAACGCACAATTCTTTATATTCAGTATTGTTTCGTCTGTTACTCATAACGTGATGCACATCATAATTTTCGTCATTGAGTTCAATAATAGCTGCAGCAACGTTTGCACAGTGATCAGATATTTTTTCAAGTGCGGTAATGTAATCGGTAAATACAAAACCTTGATTTACACTGCATCTGCCCTCTTGCATACGCTTTATATGACGGTTTTTAAGGTCATTTCTAAGTCTGTCGATAACGTCCTCCAAAGGCTCAACTTTATTAGCAAGTTTAACATCGTCCTTTGAAAATGCACTGATTGTAAGGTCGATAATTTCACCGACGGCATTAACCATTATAGTGATTTCCTGTCTTGCCTTGTCGGAGAAATGAACGTCTTTATCACGTTTTTCTCTCGCTGTAAATACCAAATCGGCGGTATAGTCCGTCATTTTCTCAAAATCTGATATTGCGTGAAGAAGTATTGAAACTTTCTGCGAATCCGACTCATTCAAGCTCTTTGCCGAAAGCTTTACAAGATATGCACCGAGTGCGTCCTCATATTCATCGGCAAGATTTTCTGTTTCTATAATTTTCCTATCTATCGACTCTGAATACTTTGCAACACATTCCTGTGCCATGGTAAAGCTCTCTTTTACCATATATGCCATATTTGTAGCAAGCGTCATACATTGTTCAACAGCGAATGACGGAGTTTGTAAAAATCTTTCGTCAAGCAAACCGAATGTGCTTTCTTCCGCACCCTCTTTAATTGTCATTCTTGCCAGTTTTTCAAGTAACTTGTTAAACGGCAACAATACAGCCGTTGCAACAACATTGAATATCGTATGAACTATTGCGATATTAAACGGTGTAACAGAATCGCTTACAAATGCAAAATTGAAGATTGCATTTGCCGCATAGAATAATACAAGGAATAAAACCGTACCTATAATATTGAAATACAAATGCACCATTGCGGCACGTTTTGCGTTTTTGCTTGCACCGATACATGATATAAGTGCAGTCACACAAGTACCTATATTTTGTCCCATAATTATAGGAATTGCCGCACCGAACGTTATTTTACCCGTAGAAGAAAGTGCCTGAAGTATACCGACAGATGCAGATGACGATTGTATAACAGCCGTTAAAACAGCACCTGCAAGCACACCTAAAATAGGATTTTGGAACATTGTAAGTATGTTTGTAAATGCCTCAACATCTTTTAAAGGCTCAACAGCCGCCGACATTGTTTCCATACCGAACATAAGTACCGCAAAACCAAGAAGTATGTTACCGATATTCTTCTTAGAGTCGCTCTTTGCAGCCATTGTAAATACAATACCGATAAGTGCTAAAACCGGAGTGAAGTTAGCCGGCTTACAGAGTTGAATCCAAAAGCTGTCCCCCTGTATACCGGAAAGGCTCAATATCCATGATGTAACAGTCGTACCGATATTTGCACCCATTATAATACCGATAGCCTGTCCGAGTTTCATAATGCCTGAGTTTACAAAACCTACAACCATAACCGTAGTAGCTGAAGATGACTGTATAACCGCCGTAACGGCAGCACCCAAAACAACACCTTTTATAGGATTTGACGTAAGTTTTTCAAGTATCTGTTCAAACTTACCGCCGCCAAGCTTTTCAAGACCGCTGCCCATTACGTTCATTCCGTAAAGGAACATCGCCAGTCCTCCGAACAATGAAAATAAACCAAAAATGTTCATAATTTTATCCCCTTGTTTATATTTTATAAAATCCTCTAAGCTAATTATATATAATCTATGTAAAATTGTATTCAAGCCTATCTTAAATTTATGTAAAATCTTTTAAAACTCGCCAATATTCGATTAATTTTTCAAGCGAAAACATTGCGTTTGCAGGGCTTGTAGACGGCAGTTTTACCGCATTTAAGTCAGAATTGTATTTTACAAACAATTTATACGCGGTATTTCCGTTTGTAAAGATTTTTTTAATTTCAGCCGTTTGTAAAATCCGTCTTAAATCATTCGGCGTAACATTTTTTATAGAGCTGTCGGACGAACCTTCTATGTCACAGCTTGCAATAACGTCCCAAACCGCAATATTATGTTTTATCAAAAATGCTTTTTTGTCCTCTGTCGTGCCCGGACAGACGTCATTCATAACATTCGCAAGCACCTTCCAAAACCTGTTCTGCGGATGACCGTAGAAAAAGTTTGCTTCACGTGATTTTACAGACGGGAAACTGCCGAGTATAAGTATTTTTGAATTTTTATCGTATATGGGTTCTATTGTATGAAATTCCATTTCTATCACCTCTTAAATAATACTGTATAAACCTTAAATACACCTTAATTTTATAAAAATATCAGTGGAAATCAAATTTTGTATTGACTATTATATTTTTATATTATATCATAAAAATATTCACAAATAAAGAAAGGATTATAGATTATGAAAACAGCAAACGCACCATTGTTTAAAGACCCTATTCATAACGGAGCCGCCGACCCTGTCGTTATATATAATGAAGAAACAGGCACTCATTATATGCTTTACACCGCAAGACGTGCAGACGTTGAAGAAGAAGGCGTAATGTGGGTACACGGTACTGATATAGGAATTGCGGAAAGTAAAGACAACGGCAATTCATGGGAATATATAGGTATATGCAAAGGCCTTGAATACGGCGAAGGCAAAAATACATATTGGGCACCGGAGGTTATACGTTTCGGCGAGCTTTATCATATGTATGTAAGCTATGTTCCGGGAATTCCTGCCGACTGGAATCACCCGCGTTACATTCTTCACTACACATCAAAAAATTTGATTGATTGGAATTTTGAAAGCAAGCTTAACCTTTCATCAGAAAAAATTATTGACGCTTGTGTATTTAGACTACCGAACGGTATTTTCAGAATGTGGTACAAGGACGAGCGGAACGGATCTCATACATATTTTGCCGACAGCAAGAACTTATATAATTGGGAAGTTAAAGGCTGTGCCGCCGATGATGTTCCGCACGAGGGCGCTAATGTATTTGAATTTGGCGGTAAGTATTGGCTTATAACCGACTGTTGGAGCGGTTTGGACGTCTATTATTCGGACGACCTTACGGCTTGGACAAAGCAAAGCAGTCGTATTCTTGACGTAGGCGGTACAAGAGAAGATGACGGGGTTATCGCAAATCACGCCGATGTATATGTAACGGACAACAACGCATATATTTTCTACTTCACTCACCCTAACAGACAAAAAAATATGCTTGAAAATAATATCGGAAACGAACGCAGAACATCAATTCAAGTTGCCGAACTTGAAGTTAAAGACGGTGTTTTGGTATGTGACAGAAATAAGGATATATCGGTTAAACTTAAATAATATAAAAAGGTTAGACGAAATTTCGTCTAACCTTTTGTATTACTTTGATGTAGTTATGCGTATATTGTTTCCGTCACTTGTCATTACAATATCGCCGCTTTCATCGGTGCGATACACTTCCACACCCGCGTCACTTAGTTTACTTAAAGTTTCTTCATTAGGGTGACCGTATGAATTGCCTTTTTCTACGCTTATCACGGCATACTGCGGCATAACTTCACGCAAAAACGGATATGACGTTGACGTTCTCGAACCGTGATGACCGACTTTAAGCACCGTTGATTTCAAATCTGCACCGCTGTTTAATATTTCTGCTTCCTCGTTGCTTTCGGCGTCACCCGTAAATAAGAATGACGTGTTTCCGTATGTAATTTTTAATACTATTGACGTACTGTTTAAATCCTTGCCGTTTTCGTCAACAGGTCCTAAAAATTCAACCGTACTGCTGCCAAGCTGAATTTCGTCACCGACATTCGGGTGCTTAATTTCAACATTTTGTTCTTCGGCTTTTTTCTTGAAATTTTTATATGCCTTTGTATTCGCCTCTGTTTTCGGTGCATATATGTTGTCCGCTTTTGTTACCGACAACGCACCTGACAAACCGCCGACATGGTCCTCATGAGCATGAGAACACACAACATAATTAAGCTCCGTAACATCTTCTTTCTTTAAATATGCCGCTACCACATTACTGTCCGCAACATTTCCGCCGTCTATCATCATCGTTTCGCCGTCACATTCTATAAGCGCCGAATCAGCTTGTCCTACATCTATAAAATGCACCTCAAAATTTGAATTTTCGGGTATATCCGATGGGTTTACATTACTTCCCGATATTCCGAATGACATAACAAATGCCATTAACATATTTAAAATTTTGCTCATCTTCTACTCTCCCTTCATATATAAAATTATTATAACTTATAATTGACTTAATCTGCAAGTATTTTATTGATTATTTTGATGTTTAATGTTAAAATATCTTTATAGTATAAATTTGAAAGGATATTGTATATGTTAAATGCTGTGTTTTTTCCGTTTTCGGAAATGTATATAAATCACGTTAAATCATCGGAAAAATATGATATGAAGATACAGCACTACCATGACGCATATGAAATATATTTGCAGGCGGACGGTGAGAGATACTTGTTCCTTGACGATATTTGTTACACGTTAAAGCAAGGCGATTTGGTAATTTTAAAGCCGTTTGACATTCACTATATGGAAAGCCGCGACATTGATTTTTACGAAAGATATGTTTTGAATTTCAGCAGTGATATGCTGAGCGGAATTTTGACAAAAACAGAAACCGACATTCTTTTCGATAACATCAAGTCGTGCGTATTCCATCTTAATGATGAGCAATTTACTCTTATTCTCGATTACTTCAAAAAAATTGACGCATTTTCAAACAGAATAGGTTTGCTTTCCGAAAAACTTGCGTTAAGCAGTGTTTTTCAGCTTGTTTCTGTAATTAAAGACCTTTCAAAAAATGCCGAAATTATCACAAGTCAAAATACTCCGCCCGAAATAGTTACGGCGATAGATTACATAAACAACCACTATAAAGAGGACATAAACCTTGACATTATAACCGACGTCGTACATATCAGCAAATATCATTTTTCACGACTTTTCCACAAAGCAACGGGTGCAACGTTTCTGCAATATTTATACAATGTGCGTCTTGTAAACGTCCACTCACTGCTTGCCGAAACAAATTTAAACTTAAACGAAATCGCTATTCGTACAGGCTTTTCGTCAAGTGCGCATTTATCAAGAATTTTCAAGCAAGTGTACAATGTTTCACCGCAAAAATTCAGACGTATGTTAAAAGAGAAATCAAAAAAGCAGTGATTAACACTGCTTTTTATTATTGCTGAAGTTGTTTTTTGAATATTGTTCTGAAAATTAATCTTGCAAGCGGTCCTGCAAAAAATATTTGCCAGCACAATGCCATTGGGAAATTCATAGCTGTTGTTTGCAACCATACCGCAACAATTTCTTTGCCCGAATTTTTAAACAGCAATGTTGCAATCATACTCATTGTCGGACACATAATACATACAATCATTGACGAAATTGCAAGCGTGA
>ERZ780150.2002-NODE-2002-length-11458-cov-2.750855_pt1 | contig 11458 bp, 3 predicted proteins | sample MGYA00511019_ERZ780150 | MGnify/ENA primary metagenome ERZ780150 (study PRJEB29588, sample SAMEA2151633) | human gut metagenome | biome: human gut; feature: human-associated habitat; material: faeces | place: Denmark | collected 2008/2010 ...
CGCCATCCTGTGCATCACGTATGTATACCGGAAAATTCCCATGCTTCAGCTGAAGAAAAATGAATTTGTTATGGATTCACAGCTCCTTCTTCAGACGCTGCGCTACGGAAGCGTCACTGCCCTGCAGCAGTCCTGTCAGCCCATCGGCAAGCTGCTGATCCAGGGGGCCATCAATCCCCTGGGCGTGGATATGATTGCGGCGTTCAACGCGGTTAACCGAATTGATGATTTTGCGTTTACGCCTGAGCAGAGCATTTCACATGGAATTACCACATTTGTGGCGCAGAACAGAGGGGCGGGCAGGAAGGAGCGCATCCAAAAGGGATTCAGGAGAGGGCTCATGCTGGAAGCATGTTACTGGGTATTCATCTGCATAACCATTACATTGTTCAGAAGGCCGCTTATGGGGCTGTTTGTAACGGCGGGAAATGAAGGGATTGTGGCATTGGGCAGCAGTTATCTGGGAATGATGGCGTTATTTTATGTGTTTCCGGCATTTACCAATGGAATCCAGGGATTTTTCAGGGGAATGGGAAAGATGAGCGTTACTCTGTTGGGAACCTTTGTCCAAACCAGCCTCAGGGTAGTGTTTGTGTACCTGTTAACGCCCGGAATCGGACTTCCGGGGGTTGCATATGCCTGCGCCATAGGCTGGAGTGTCATGCTTTTGGTTGAGGTTCCTTACTATTTTTGGTTTATGAAAGATAAATAATGGAAAAACATAGGAATCTGTAGTAAAATGTGTTATATATAAAATAACGCTTTACCACAAGGGGGATACAAATGAAGGGGGAAGGCACATGTTATCCGGCCAGAGAAGGGGAAGGTCTGACCGTATTTATGATGGGAAGTATCATGCTGGAATATAACAGGAAGCCACTGCAGATTCCCGGAGGACCTTCGGGAAAGGTACTGCAGCTGGTACTTATATTGCTGTATTCAGGAGAGGAGGGCGTACACAGGGAGGAGCTTCTGGATATGCTCTACGGAAATGGTGAATGCTCCAATCCTTCGGGAAGTTTACGGGCCGCGGTATTCCGGCTCCGCAAGCTTTTGGAGGGCAGTGAACTGCCGCCCCGCGAGTATATCCGCACAGACGGAGGAATCTACAGGTGGGACAGCGGAGAGCTGCCGGTGTATATTGATGCCAGGGATTTCGAGAATACGGCAAAGGAGGCCCTGCGTACCCATGATGAGGCACTCTTAAAGCGGGCCTGCGGTCTGTATCAGGGAGAGTTTCTGGCCCAGCTTGCCGGCGAGAAATGGGTATCAGTGGTGGGAGTGCGCTATCAGGAGCTGTACTTTAGCTGCCTGCGGGCTGCCAGCAGTCTCATGAAGAAAAACCGGGAATATAACGGCCTTCTGGAGATATGTAATTATGCCTGCGAGCTGTATCCGTATGAGGAATGCCAGATCATGAAAATTGACTGCCTCATTGCCATGAAGCGCTTCAAGGAAGCCATGCAGGTGTATGACGCCGCAGTTTCCCAGTATTTTGAGGAACAGGGACTTCCTCCTTCCGAGAAGATGCTGGAACGGTTCCGCATTATGAGCGGACAGATTCGTTATACATCGGATACGCTTAAGGATATAAGGGACAGCCTTCATGAGAGGGACCGGATTAACGGCCCTTATTACTGTGCATATCCGGCATTTATCGACTGTTACCGGCTTTTGGCCCGCATGGCTGAGAGAGTGGATTTTTCCAGTGTGCTTCTGTGCTGTACCTTGCTGGATGCCAGGGGAAAACCTCTGGATACAGGCGGGGAGCTTTTAAAGACCGCGTCAGAAAAGCTTCACGATGCCATCGCCAAGTCCCTCAGAAAAGGCGATTTATTTACCTGCTATAATCCAAGCCAATATCTGGTCATGCTAAACGGCACGTCCAATGAGTATTGCCTGCGGATTTATGAGAGGATAGACAGGAACCTGCATCTCTGGGATGGGGGCAGGAAGGTGAAACTCAATTACCAGGTGATGCCGGAGAGTTTGATATAGGAAGAATAAGGGGAAGCTGACAGAAAGATTAGTAATAGAACAGACTGGTTGGGATTAGATAAGCCGCCGCAGAAGAGTGAATCTGCGGCGGCTTTGTTATTATATAGAAAGAATACGGTATCCGGATTTTGGAATGTAATAATTAAACGCGTTCTAGGCATGTATATTGGGCATGGCACCATAACGGCCTTCCAGATACTGCTTTCCATAGGCCTCATCATTACGCGGGATGAGGCCATTTTCTTTTTTGTAACTGGACAGAGGGTATAATTCCGTATCATGCCCTTCCTGACGGCAGCAGAGCCATATTTCATCCCGGCGCATCTGCGTTGGCTGTAAAATGGCAGTGTTATGGGCGGTGAATAGCAGTTGCGCATTGTGAGGATTTTTCTCGTGATTGGCATAGAGCGCAATCAGATAACGGAGTGCGTGAGGGTGAAGAATACAGTCGAGGTCATCTGCCATCATCAGGCTTCCGTCATCCAGACTGGCCAGGACTGAAGGCAGCAGTGAGAGCAGTTTTTTTGTGCCCATGGATTCCTCTTCCCACGGCAGTTCAAAGGTGCAGCCTTCATAAGGACTGTGAACAAGGAATGCAGCAGGGGATTTGTGGTCTGAGTCCGGTATGATACTGTAATCCGTTATATCAAGTCCCAAATCCTTAAGGATACCGCACAGTCTCCGCCGGGTATCCATGTCGGAAGGAAGTTCCCTGGGACTGTTTCCCTGTATTCTGCTGAACCAGGAATAGGCGGCCCTGGCATGTATGGAATCCGTATAGGCATTGAGCCATGACAGCAAAGTTACGGATGGAGGTACGGCCTTAAGGGAGAAGGAGATGAGTTCACGTCCGGGATGGATGACGGATTCCTTCCTATTAAAAAGAATACCCGTATCACTTCCGCCCAGACTGCCGTAGAACAGATTCTCCTCAGCGATGGTTCCCGTTGAGAACTGGAGCTGGTAGCGGAACAGGAACCCCTGGCTGCGGAATAACACGTCAAACTGAGTGGGAATATCCTTACAATCTGCCGAAAACAGACAATGCATGTCTCTGATTCTGGTTGGTACGGTTACAGATGCTGTGACCAGAGAGGAGAGACAGGATAAAGCATCGAGGACCGTGGACTTACCGCTGCTGTTGGGGCCATAGATTCCGATAAGGGGAAGTATGCGTTCACCGTCAGCCGGATCCTTCAACAGGGTGTTTTTATGTTCATTGATGGAGGCAGGTAGGAAATCCAACAAAACTTCCTCTTTGAATGCTTTGAAATTTTTAAAACTGAACTGCATTAGCATAATAGCACCTCAAAATGTGAGAAAAAATCTCAAAAATATGCATCTTTTGTATCTGTAACCATTTTATCATATTATTGGTAATAATACAATTAAAAATGAGGTTTTTTCTCATTTGTTCGATAGTTTCTTAAAATTTTATAAATGGAAATGTGTGGATACAAATACATGGAAGGGTTATAAAAAACAGGCTAAATTTTAATGATCTAAATAAAAAGTAACGAAAAATCATGGAAAAATAACGCTTTGCATAACGCCCTCTTTGCTATGATTATAGCGAGGGAATCTATAATTACATAATTGATTTAAGAAAAATTTTAAACTTTCTCAAATTGTAACCAGATTGTAACTGTGGTTTGCTATACTAGTTTCAGACAGTTGGATTTATCTGGAATTATGTAGAAAGAAAAAATTATGAGAGGAGTGTAAGTATGGAAGGACGAAAAAGGTCTGGCATGTTAAAGAAATCAGTCTATAACATGCGGAAGCGTCTGGTGGCCTGCGCGTTAGCGGCAGCCATGGTATGTACCAATGTTGGTGCGGACCTGAACGCAGCTTATGGGGCTACATCGTCGTCAGAGTCTGTCACATTCGAAATGACGGGTTCCCAATTGGTGACAGCTATCGAAGAAGCAATCGAAAACGGCAATGTAATATCACCGGGCGATCTCGACTTTACCAATGGAGACATTGCTAAATTCGAGAGTTTGTTTTACGGAGAGGGGAAAGTATTAGAAGTATACCCGGATCCGGACGGCGGCAGTATGGATGCGGAACTGAGAGTATTTGTTCGACTGCCGGAAGATGCCGATGACATGTATATGGTAACCGGCGATGAGGAGATTATCTTCTTATATGTGAATAATGGGGAAGATACAGTTAGTTTTTCTACCACAATTTATGATGATGAAGGTGGAAAACTGAAGTCAACAAAAGCTATTAGAGTAAAAAGTTTTGATGATGCTTTTGGTGAAGAAGAAATCAATTATATCTCCAAGCCAAGGGAAACCATCGCTCCAGCGGAAGACAATGGACCGGCAAAGGAGGAGTCTACGGCTCCAACAGAATCTGAGACAGCGGCACCGGAAGAAGGAACTACTGCTGCACCGGAGGAAGGGACTACAGCAGCACCGGATGAGGGGACAACTGTAGCGCCGGAAGAAACTACGACCGCAGCAGAAGAGAGCAGTTCAGAGGCTCCTTCAGAAAGAGAGACAGATTCGACAACAGAAGCCGAACAGACTGAACCGGAAACAACAGAAGCTCCGGAAATCAATGAGGAAAAAGCTCAGGAACCGGAAGCACTTGAAAACGAGGCAGCTGAATTAGAGGCGGCTGAACCGGAGAGCACAACCGGCGAACCTGTTGCCACTATAACTCGTCATTATGCACCAATTGTTGCTGATAACGAGGAAGGCGGAATGCCAGAACAGCCTAAGGCAGATGCAGCAGAAGAACATGTTGAGGAACCAAAGGAAACAACTGAGGCAGAAGTAGAAACGGAAGAAAAAGAACCCGAAACAACCGAGAAGGCTTCTGAACCCACTGAGGTTACAGATGCTATGGATTCAACTGAAGCCACAGAAGAAACATCAACCATAGTTCCTGATGCGACAACAGAAGCGGGGGAAGAGGATGTAAATCCAAGCGAAAGCACATCTGCTGAGGAAACCACAACAGCTCCGGCTGAGGATGAGGAGACCACAACGGCAGTTGAGACACCTGCAGAGACAGAGTCGGTGCAGACTGGTACTCCATCTGAAGTGACTAAGACGGAGGTTGTTGAGGATGGTGAGAAGGTTAATAAAGCTGATACTAATAATCTGGTTGGTATAGGATATTGTAGTACAGCTAGGGTTTATACTACAACACTTAACAAACTGAATGTTCCGATACCGGAGAGAGAAGTGCCGACTGAGTATACATTATATATAAATCATATACTGAGTACAAAATTTGGCCGGTATCATGATGAACAGGAAATAACGCTATATGATAATGACTTTGTTGATGGTGTATATGTAATAGACCCTGATGAGATTGCTTTTCAAAGAGATGGTCTGGAAGTAGTTACTCAGGCATTGACAGTTACACAAGACAGCTTTATCTCTAACGGTAATATTGCAGCGGCAACCATTGACTATAAAGTAGAAGATGGATGGAAAGCTGTTCCTAACTATGACATGTCATATTATCAGAGGTCAATATATATAGGAACATTTGATGATGTTAGTATTGTACCGGATGATACAAAGCTAGTTGTAAAAATTAACTTCTTAAACGAGCAGGGAGTTCCGGTAGAAGCCCCCTACGCTGTTGAGGCAGAAGAACATGACGAGGGAACAGAGAAGACATACTCTGTAGAATACACTCTCCCTGAGATATCTGGATATGAGCCCAGACTGGAGGAGAGTAATACTGATTTTATCATTGAAGACGGAGTTCTAAAGAATGTTCATAATTTTACAGAAGCAGGAGTCATAACGGTTGATGTAATATATATTGCCGGAGATACAAGATATATCGTAAAGCATTTGTATCAAACATTAGATGGAACTGCTTATGAGGAAGATACTGGAAAGGTTCAAGAACTCCACGGAAAAATTGACTCCCTTACAGAGGCAATGGAAATTCCTACAGAGGGATTTACGGTACAGGATATTGTACAGCAGAAGATATCTGCGAACGGAACTGTTGTCGAGGTGAAGTATGACAGAAATGATTATACCTTATTATACGACACAACAGGCGGTTCTTATGTTCCTTCAGTAACAGAGAAGTTTGGTACTGAAGTAACATTGGTTCGTGAAAACAATGTCCCTACAAGACCGGGTTATACCTTCGATGGGTGGTATCTGGATGAAGAGTTGACACAGAAAGCAGGCAATACACTTACTTTGGAGTCAGATATCAGAGTATATGCGAAGTGGAATGGTGCGATAGTTGGATATAAGGTGGTCTATTTGACTGAGAATGCTGATGATGACAACTATTCTTATGCCGGTACCGTTGATACATTGAGTGCAAAGGCTGGGACGACAGTAGAAGCTAATGCTTATACAACAAAACCTTCTGGGTTTGATACACAGCATTTTTCTTTTAAGGAATCCACATCGGAAATCGTTGCCGCAGATGGAAGTACTGTTATAACTGTTAAGTATAGTAGGAACGTGTATACTATTACTTTCGAGGGAACGTCTTCTCAAGGGAAAGCAGTTCTTACATGTAAGGAAACAGAGCATACACATTCATTAAATGGGGGGTGCTATCGTCTTGATTGTGATAAGAAGCACTTAATACATTCTATTTCTAGAGGATGCTATGTATTAATTTGTAGTAAGAGTGAGCATAGACATTCAGAAAAAAGTGGATGCTACACGTATGAGGGTGCCCACGGAAATTTGACAATTACTGCAAAGTATGGGGCATTTATAGGAGACCAATGGAATGCTCTTGTTGGACCAGGAACTGATTTTGCCGGTATGAGTTGGGATTGGAAGGACGGGTACCAGACTAATTACCAGGAGATAATGCCTGGTGAAAATATGAGCATAAAGAAACACAACAATGACGGTACTACAAGAAAATTATATTATTATATCGAAGATCCAGATGGTGATATAGAGTATAATGGATTGTTGTTTAGTCTCCATAATAATATTGTATTTGATTTTGATGGAAGTATAACTTACAATGAAGAGTTTTATGATATGTCAGGAAGGGGTTATGACAGATATGCAAGTACCGTTCCTGCGTGGCACGACGGAAAGATGAATGGTATATCAAGTACATCATTCCCCAAAAATCCAATCAATTTTTATTATACTCTTCATTCGTACAAACTTTCATTGGTTAACGGAGATAGGCTTAATGAAGAATATATCCCATATTTAACAGATATATCTGGTAAGTTGGCTAAACCTGATTACAATCCGTTAGGTGATGGAACTTTTGAGGGATGGTATCTGGACCCGTCATTCCAACAGCCTTATGAAGGCGATATGACAATGCCGAAAGGTTTGGTGCTATATGCCAAATGGAATCCAGTTACCTATCCAGTAATCTTTAAGGATTCAATGGATGAAACGAATATATTTGATACACAGAATATCCCTAGAGGAAAGACGGTAAATCCATTTATTCCTGAAAAGCCGGGATTCATATTCAAAGGTTGGTTTAATGATAAAGAGTGCACACAAGCCTTTGACTATGCTACCCAAATAAATGAACCTAAAGAGATTTATGCAAAGTGGGAAACATCAACGACAACTACGTATACTGTGATATTCCAGACATCTGATGGTACAGTGATTAGGAAGGACGAAACTCACAGTGGTAAAGTCGGCGCAACGGTCATTGTAAATGCCATTAAACCAGAAGGCGAGTATTCCACATTTATTCCGGATGCAATTACCAAAACTCATGTATTGGATCCTAATCCAGACAATAATGTAATTATATTTATCTATTCACCAGTAACTGATTTGTCTTATAAAGTACAATATAAGTATGGTGATGTAGTAGTCACTGAAACGGATGAGATTCATAGTGAAGCTAATTACGTAAAAGTAACGGCTGATATGAGCCAGATACTACCCAAGGGTTATAAGAGCGCAGATGGACAGTTGTATCAATGGGTAACCTTATCGACTGGTGAAAATATAGTAGTATTTAATGTAGAACCAGCTACGTATTCCATCGAATACGATTTAAAAGATGGTAGTATGAAAGCGGGAGAGGTTAATCCTGCGACCTATGTACCTATTGAATTAACGGATGAAGGAATTCTGCTCTTTAATCCTATAAAATATGGTTATACATTTACGGGGTGGAAGCTGGTAACAGGTACAAATCCAGATAATAGCCATAATCCTCTTGCAACAGTAATTGGAAAAGGAAGCTACGGTAATCTTAAGTTTGAAGCTGGATACGAATTGGACGACACACAGACGAAGGAACTGAGCTATACAGTACAGCATGTGGTGAACGGAGAGGTAAGGGATACCTTCACAGAAGAATCGACGGTGCAGGTACTGCAGCCGGATACGCTGGTAAGAAACGAAACACTTGAAGCAGACCAGAATTACGAAGGTTATGTGAAGAGTGAAGTGGCTTATGAAGACGGAAGCTCTGTAGATGGAAATGAAATAGCAAGCAAATCTGTATTAATAGTAAGTTATGAAGTTGACAAGAACGGAGATAAAATTCCGGACAAATATCAGACGATTTTTAAATATGAAAGTGCAGATTTAACAAAGGGAACCGTAAGCGTAACCACTGAAGAAGTGCATACTTTTAGGGACATAGATGGGAATTTCACAGAGAAGACACCAATAAGCCCAGATGGAGCAACTGCAACAGCAAAAGATGGTAACGCATTTGAGTACTGGATAGACACCGAAACAAAGGATCCAACATCTGACATGAGTATTCTGAAGTCAAGGCAATACTTAGAAGATACTACCTTCACAGCATACTTTGATGTAGACGAGAGGGGAAATGCCCCAGACGGAAATGAACCTGACGGAGTACCGGATAAGTATGAAACAATCTTCGTATACAAGAGTGCAGATGTAACAAAGGGTACAGTAGATGCAGATCCACTTAAGGCAGAAGTTCATGTATTTAAGGACGCGGATGGCAACTACACAGAAAAGACGCCAGTTAGCCCGAAGGGAGCAAATGCAATAGCACTGGATGGTTTTGCATTTGACTACTGGACTGATAGCGAAGTAAATGACTACACTCCAGACATGTCAAAGATGAAGTCAAATACCTATCTGGTAGATACCACTTTCACAGCATACTTTGATGTTGATGAAATCGGTACAGAAGAACCAAACACACCAGACAAAGTACCTGATAAGTACCAGATTATGTTCCAATATGTATCGGAAGACACAAATCATGGAACAGTATCAGGAGCGGTAACCGAAGTCAAGACTATCTATGAAATTGTTACAGGAGAAGATGGTAATGACCACAGGGAACTGAGACCTGCAAGACCGAACGCTAACGTAACAGTATCCGGCATTGGAAGTTATTCTTTCAATAACTGGACAGATGGAAGCAGGAGCTATGCTAACGCAGATGAAATCAAAGCTGCGGGGTTCACACAGAGCACAACCTTTACCGCACAGTTTAATTATAACGGCGGTGGAGGCGGAACCGGCGGCGGTGGAGGCGGAACCAGTGGTGGCACCACAGGCAATAGACGCTACACAAGTACACCTGGTGGCCCAGGCTTTACAACCATCACCCCGGAAGATGTGCCGTTAGCACCTCTTCCAGAATCACCAGTAGATGTAACCTTAATCGATGACGGTGAAGTACCGTTGGCACCACTGCCAAAGACAGGTCAGACATCTATGAGAACCACATTGACCATGATGTTATCAGGAATCTTCGTTGCGGTAACAGCGTTAAGCAGGAAACGTAAAGAAGAGGATTCATAACGGTCCATTACAGTCAATGTAAAAACAAAATAGCAGTATAACAGGAACCCCTGGCCAATATGGTCAGGGGTTCTTTTACAATCAAATTTGCAGTCAAATTAAATAACTCAAACTTCCCATAGCTAAAATGGGATTGCTCCTTGAAAACTCAATACTTTAGAACACAAAATAGCTTTCAGGCAGCCGACTGAGCATCAGAAAGCGCATCCTGCATGTATTTTGGAAGATGCCCGATAAAGCTGGATGTGATTCTTCCAGCTGTGCCGGCTTAAATCTACAGACTTTCCCCGTTCGTCTCAATCACTTTCTTATACCAGTCAAAGGAATCTTTCTTACTGCGCTTCAGCGTACCCTTTCCTTCGTTGTCCTTGTCCGCATAGATGAATCCGTAGCGCTTCTTCATCTCGCCGGTGCTGGCGCTTACCAGATCAATACAACCCCAAACCGTATAGCCCAAAAGCTCCACTCCATCCTCATTGACCGCATCCTTCATGGCCTGAATATGCGCCCTTAAATAGTCAATGCGGTAATCGTCATGGATCGCTCCGTTCTCGTCCGGCGTGTCCACCGCGCCCAGGCCGTTCTCTACGATGAACAGCGGCTTCTGGTAGCGGTCGTACAGGCTGTTCATGGTGATGCGAAGGCCCAGCGGATCAATCTGCCATCCCCACTCGCTCATTTTCAGGTACGGATTGCGCATGGAGGCCATCACGTTGCCCGCGGTCTGCTTACTCAGCTCCGGATTGGCGCTGGTCAGACGGGATGCGTAGTAGGAAAATGAGATAAAGTCCACTGTGTTTTCCTTAAGAACAGAAAGGTCTTCCGGCCCCATAACAAGCTTCACTCCCGCTTTTTCCATGCGTTTTCTCGCAAAGGGCGGGTATTCGCCGCGGGACTGTACATCGATAAAGAAGTAGTTGTCCCGATCCCGTCCCATGGCCGCCCACACATCCTCCGGGGCGCAGCTGTAGGGATAAAAGCTTCCTGCCGCCAGCATACAGCCTACCATGCAGCCCGGCATCATCTCGTGAGCCATCCTGGTTGCCAGGGCGCTTGCCAGCAGTTCATGATGAGCCGCCTGGTACTTCACCTGGGTCTCGTTCTCTCCCGGCTCAAACACAAGACCTGCGCCCATAAAGGGTAGGTGAAGCAGCATGTTGATCTCATTGAAGGTCAGCCAGTATTTTACCTTCCCTTTCAATCTGGTAAACAGGGCGCGGCAGAAATTCAGGTAGAAATCCACCAGCCTCCGGTTTCTCCAGGAACCGTACTCCGTTACCAGGTGCATGGGCACATCAAAGTGACAGATAGTGACCAGAGGTTCAATGTTGTACTTAAGGCAGGTGTCAATCAGCTTCTCATAGAAATCCAGTCCCTTTTCATTAGGCTGTTCCTCGTCCCCCATGGGGAATATCCTGGACCAGGCAATGGAAAAGCGGTATGCCTTGATTCCCATCTGCTTCATCAGCGCCACGTCTTCTTTGTATCTGTGGTAATGGTCGCAGGCTGTTTTCCCGTCATCCCCATCCAGGATGTTGCCGGGAATGGAACAATATCTGTCCCATATGGTCTCCCCTCTTCCGTCCTCATCCCATGCCCCTTCAATCTGATAGGACGCGGTTGCCACCCCCCAGACAAATCCTTCCGGGAAATGCCGTTTTCCAGGTTCCGTCCTATTGGCATTGTCATTATATTCCTGCATCTTCTTA
>ERZ780150.2003-NODE-2003-length-11453-cov-4.641077_pt1 | contig 11453 bp, 9 predicted proteins | sample MGYA00511019_ERZ780150 | MGnify/ENA primary metagenome ERZ780150 (study PRJEB29588, sample SAMEA2151633) | human gut metagenome | biome: human gut; feature: human-associated habitat; material: faeces | place: Denmark | collected 2008/2010 ...
CCATGATCCGTGAGCAGACCTTCAGCAGAATATTGTCAGAAAGCGCACTCATATCCGGCCAGTCCTTGATATTCGGTCCATAGATCAGAGACTGGGATTCATCACCCTTACCAAATCCCTGATATACTCTCGTATCATAAGCGGTATGATCAAACTCGTAAGCCGGAACATCATCCCAGCAGTCAAATTCCAGAGCGGAAGTCAGAACACCGCCGTTTGCCGCCGTTGCTGCAATGGAACGTGCATCCATAAGCGCCACTGCCGCCATCTGTCCGCTGCCCGGCTTGGAACCTTCGCGGTTGGGGAAGTTTCTGGTGGTATGACGGATGCTCAATCCGTTATTGCAGGGGGTATCGCCTGCTCCGAAGCAGGGGCCGCAGAAGGCGGTTTTCATGACTGCGCCGGTTTCCATAATCGTGGCGGCGCAGCCGTTTTTGATAAGTTCCATATAAATGGGCATGGAAGCAGGGTAAACGCTGAGCGTAAATTCATCCGCACCGATGTATTGTCCCTTGAGGATGTCCGCTGCCGCGCAGATATTTTCAAAGCCGCCGCCTGCACAGCCGGCGATGATTCCCTGATCCACATGGAATTTTCCGTTTCTCACTTTGTCGTGCAGGGAGTAGTTAACAGCGCCGTCAAGGCTTACCTGGGCTTTCTTTTCCACATCACACAGGATGTCGTCCAGGTTGGCGTTGAGTTCTTCAATCGTATAGGTGTTGCTGGGGTGGAAAGGCATGGCAATCATAGGTCTGATAGCGGAGAGGTCCACGGTTACCAGGCCGTCATAGTAGGCCACGTTTCCGGGGTTGAGTTCCTTGTATTCTTCCTTCCTGCCATGGATTTCGTAAAATTCTTCGATTTCCCTGTCTGTTTTCCAGATGGAGGAGAGGCAGGTGGTTTCCGTGGTCATGACGTCGATACCGATTCGGAAGTCAGCGCTCAGTTTTTCCACGCCGGGGCCTACAAATTCCATTACTTTATTTTTCACATAGCCATTTCCGAATACTGCGCCGATGACGGCCAGGGCAACGTCCTGGGGGCCTACGCCCCTGACGGGCTCTCCGGTGAGGTAAACGGCAACTACGCCGGGCATTTTGATATCATAGGTCTGGTTGAGAAGCTGTTTTACCAGCTCCGGCCCGCCCTCGCCCATAGCCATGGTTCCCAGCGCGCCGTAGCGGGTATGGGAATCGGAGCCGAGAATCATCCTGCCTCCGCCGGCAAGCATTTCCCTGGCGAACTGGTGGATAACAGCCTGATGAGGGGGCACATAGACGCCGCCGTATTTCTTGGCACAGGTGAGTCCAAAGAGGTGATCGTCTTCATTAATCGTCCCGCCCACCGCACAGAGTGAATTGTGGCAGTTGGTAAGCACATAGGGTATGGGGAATTTGGTCAGTCCTGATGCTCTCGCCGTCTGGATAATTCCTACAAAGGTTATATCATGGGAGGTCAGCTTGTCAAATTTGATTTTCAGGTTGTCCATGTTACCGGAAGTGTTGTGGCTTTCCAGGATGCCGTAGGCAATTGTTTCCTTTGCCGCTTCCTCCTTTGTTACCTGTCTTCCGGTTTCGGCAGCTATCCGCGCCGCCGCATCCTGATTATCAGGAATGATCTGTGTGCCGTTTACAAGATAGGCACCGCCTTCTAGTAATGTTACCATGTGTCTCCTCCTTTATTTATGTAATGCATAATTTTCAGCTTCACTTACTGATTACTTATTATAGAGGAAACACAAAAAGGAATCAATCTTAAATTGCGGGTACTTTCCGGTATCCGCAGATTGCGCTGCAATTTACATCTCCTTTGGGCTTCCGGCGCCTGCGCTAAAATTCTGTTAAGCTGTGTGTAAAACAGTTGAGTCATCTTCTGCTTTCTGTTATTGTGTATAGTAAAAACATTTCCCAAAGGAGGTATGCATTTTATGGATGAATCAGACGACACGGGACTTTTACAGCACCATCGAAGAAAATACCTCTGTAGGCCTTTAAAAGCCTATATTTTTTTGTCAAATCTTTTGTTTTATTTACTGGTATTTTATGGTATTCTATGGTATAATGTAAGTAGGGAGGGTTTTGACGATGCGAGTAACCACAACAAAATCGAAAAATGCTGAATCTTTTTATATCACTCATTCCTACACAAAGAACAACGGAACGACAACCTCAAGAATCTATAAAAAACTGGGAACACTTGCCGAACTCTCCAAACTATTAAACACAGATCGGGACGGGGTAATGCTATGGGCCAGAGAACAGGCACGTATTGAAACTGAAAAATATAAAAATGAAAGAGACTGCAAAACGGTATTAATTCCTTTTCATGCAGATCGACCGTTGGATTACGGGAAAGAGGTCTTTCATGAAGGGGGATACCTGTTTCTTCAATCCATATATTATCAATTGCGTCTGGATCGTATATGCCGAAAGATTCGGGACAAGAACAGCTTTGAATACGATATCAATGCCATTCTCTCCGATCTGGTTTATACGAGGATTCTGGAGCCTTCCAGCAAGCGTTCCTCTTATAAGGCTGCTAAAAAGTTTTTAGAAGCTCCCTCCTACGAGCTGCATGATGTTTATCGGGCTTTATCCGTTCTGGCTGATAACTGCGACCTGATCCAGTCTGAGGTTTATAAAAACAGTAACTTTATCCTCAAGCGCAATGATAACATCCTTTATTATGATTGTACGAATTATTACTTTGAAATCGGGCAGGAATGCGGTGACAGAAAATACGGCAAGGGAAAGGAACACCGTCCTAATCCGATCATCCAGATGGGACTTTTTATAGATGGAGACGGGATTCCCTTAGCGTTCTCACTTTTTCCCGGCAATCAAAACGAGCAGACATCCTTAAAACCATTGGAACAAAAAGTTCTTCAGGATTTTGGGCATCAAAAATTTATTTATTGCAGTGATGCCGGATTAGCTTCCGAAGGAAACCGGGTATTCAACCATATGGGCGAACGGGCGTTTATTGTTACGCAATCCATTAAAACGCTGAAGAAAGAAGAAAAGGAATGGGCGTTAAATCAATCCGGATTTAGAAGGGTCTCTGACAATAAACCGGTAGATATAGAAAACTTGTCTGACGAGGATAAGAACGGACTCTTCTATAAGGAGGAACCATATACAACCGCTAAGCTCCATCAAAGATTGATAGTCACCTATTCTCCTAAGTATGCCGCATATCAGAAATCCATTCGGGAGGCACAGGTTGAACGTGCGAGCAGAATGGTAGATTCCGGGAAATTTAAGAAAGAACGCCGAAACCCTAACGATCCGGCGCGCTTTGTCGGAAAGATGGCTGTGACCAGCGAAGGAGAAAAAGCATCCATCCGCTATTATCTTGAGGAAGATAAGATTGAGGAAGAGGCACGATACGATGGTATGTATGCTGTGTGCACCGATCTTTTGGACGATCCTGTTGGTGACATTTTGAAGGTCAGTGAAGGGAGATGGCAGATAGAGGAATGCTTCCGCATCATGAAGGCAGATTTTACGGCAAGGCCTGTATTCGCAAGCCTTGAGGAGCATATAAAAGCACATTTCCTCACCTGTTTTCTGGCCCTGCTGATTTACCGGATACTCGAAAGTAAGTTAGAAGGCAAGTATACCTGTGAAGAAATCCTATCGAAACTGAAAGACATAAATTTCGCAGACATACAGGAGCAGGGCTTTATGCCTTTATATGCAAGAGATAAATTAACGGATACTTTACACGAGATTTGTGGCTTCCGAACCGACTATGAGTTCATTCCCAAAAGTAAAATGAAAAAAATACAGAAGGAAAGCAAGGGAAGGTAAAAATACCAAACCTTAAAACGAGAGTAAAACCTCGTCAAGTGCCTATTCTATGGGCTTTGACGAGGTTCTATTCATCTTTAGCTGTAAAAGACGGGATTATAGAGGAAACACAAAAAGGAATCAATCTTAAATTGCGGGTACTTTCCGGTATCCGCAGATTGCGCTGCAATTTACATCTCCTTTGGGCTTCCGGCGCCTGCGCTAAAATTCTGTTAAGCTGTGTGTAAAACAGTTGAGTCATCTTCTGCTTTCTGTTATTGTGTATAGTAAAAACATTTCCCAAAGGAGGTATGCATTTTATGGATGAATCAGACGACAGTGACGGAAATCCTTCCTGTTTTCAGTTCCGCAGAATGGTATTGCTGGAATGATCCTTTTTTGTCACAGGAACCGGCAGCCATCACTGAATTGAATTATGAAAGGATTTTATCTGTAAGGTTAAATTATGAATATTACACTGTTAATTATTATTTTATGTATTGTCATGTCTGCTTATTTCTCCGCAACGGAAACCGCTTTTTCTTCCCTGAACCGTATCCGCATAAAAAATATGGCCGATAAGGGGAACAAAAGGGCCGCGCTCGTCCTGAAGCTGTCCTCGGATTATGACAGGCTTCTTTCCACCATTCTTATCGGCAATAATATTGTGAATATAGCCAGCGCTTCCCTTTCCACCCTGCTGTTTGTCAGGTTCCTGGGGGAGGATATTGGCGCCAGTGTTTCCACCGCCGTCACTACTGTGGTGGTCCTGATTTTCGGCGAGGTGTCTCCCAAGAGTATTGCCAAGGAAGCGCCTGAGAACTTTGCCATGTTTTCAGCGCCCCTTCTGAACGGTTTCGCCCTTTTGCTCACTCCCCTGAATTTTCTGTTTAAACAGTGGAAAAAGGTGCTCTCCCGGCTTTTTGGTACCGCCTCAAACCAGACTATCACGGAGGAGGAGCTGATAACGATTGTGGAAGAGGCGCAGCAGGGCGGCGGCATCGACAGCCAGGAGGGGGAGCTGCTGCGCAATGCCATTGAGTTTAACGAGCTGAAGGCGGCTGACATCCTTACGCCCAGGATCGATATTACCGGAATCAGCGCGGATGCTTCCCCGGAAAAAATTGCTTCCGTTTTCGCGGCTACCGGTTTTTCCCGCCTTCCTGTATACCAGGGCTCTATTGACAATATCACCGGAATTTTGTATCAGAAGGATTTTTACAATTCGGTTTATGGAACGGACAAAGCCATTGAGAGCATCATCCGCCCGGCGCTTTACATAACCAGGCACCGTAAAATCAGCCTGCTGTTAAAGGAGCTTCAGGCTTCCAAGCTTCATATCGCCGTTGTCATCGATGAATTCGGCGGCACTGTAGGCATTGTTACCCTGGAGGATATCCTGGAGGAGCTGGTGGGGGAAATATGGGATGAACATGACGAAATCATCCAGCCCATCCGCAGGCTTTCCGGGAAGGAATATCTGGTCATGGGCAGCGCCAATGCGGATAAGCTGTTCGAAACGCTTGGCGTGGATGAGGAAACGGAGGCGGTCTCCGTCAACGGCTGGATTATGAATAGCCTTTCAAAAATACCGGAAAAGGGAGACTCCTTCAGCTTTCACGGCTGGAAGGTAATCGTAACGGAAATGGAAGAAAGACGTGTGAAAACCGCGCGTATGGTCCGCACGGATTAAGAACAGGCGCCGGACGGCGCACCATCAAAACAGCCAATAAAGGCGCGGCCGTCATATGATAATCATTCCCCATGTAAACACTTATAAATATTTCTCTGCGATTGCCGTCATTTTATCCCACTTGCTCTCCATGTCGGCCACCAGCTTGAACTGGGTGCGGGCGCGGTCCAGGTTATGCTCGGGACGGTGGATTTTGAAATAAACATCCCCCTGAAGGTAATCCGCCAGGAATCTCATTCCGCATTCAAGCGTCATGAGCTTTGCCCCCATGGGAAGCATACGGATTTCCTGCTCTGTCAGGCTGCCGCCGCAGCCTTCCACATAGCCTTTGGTATAGATTTCAAAAAGCTTCAGGTCACAGCTGATTAAATCCAGATTTTTCTCATCCTCCGCTCCGGTGCTCGCGCCAAAACGGATGGAATCACCATAATCATAAAGTGCGGATCCGGGCATTACCGTATCCAGGTCAATGACGCACAGGCCTTTTCCCGTCTTATTGTCGATCATGATATTATTCAGCTTCGTATCATTATGTGTAACACGCAGCGGAAGCCTGCCCTTAGCCAGCGCATCACAGATAACATGGGTATCAGGCTCTCTGTCCAGCACGAAACGGATTTCTTCCTGCACGCTGGAGGCTCTCTTCATCACATCCTCTTCAACCGCCCTGGTAAAATCCGCAAACCGGCTCACCGTATTATGGAAATTCGGGATGGTTTCATGCAGGGTCGCCGCCGGATAATCCGCCAGCAGTCTCTGGAAATTACCAAAGGAAAGCGCGCTGTTATAGAAATCCTCCGGCTTCTCAACGATATCAAAGCAGGTCGCATCTTCAATAAATATGTAGGTTCTCCAGTAATCGCCGTCCTCGTCCACCAGGTAATTATCTCCGTCAACCGTGCGGATTACGTTCAGTGTTTCCCGATCCGGATCTCCGCCGTTCTGGATAATTTTATTTCTGAGGAAGGAGGTTACATTCATGATGTTCTCCATCAGCTCCCTGGGCTTTTTAAAAATTTCATGATTCATGCGCTGCAGAATGTACCGTTTTGTCCTGCCGTTATCAAGCGTACAGGTCAGACGGACCGTATCATTAATATGACCGCTTCCATAAGGAACCGCTTCGGTCAGGGTTCCTTCAATCCGGAACATCGGCGCAATTTTCTCTTGAATTACCTTCATATCCAGTTTATCCATTTCCACTCCTATCTGCGCGCTGTGACGCGCATGCGGCTGTAGCCGCATACAAATCCTACCGGCTGCAGTGCTTTTCTTCCGACCCCTGAAAACGCTTTTCTGCCAGCCTTCACCTCCGCTGCTTCTCCGGTCCCGGATCCGCAGCCATTTTCCCTTTTTGTATTTTCATTATAACATTATTACACAATAATTATTTACACAATAATTTCGCTTTTTTATCTGATTATGCCAACAGATAGACTTTTTCCATAAAAATATATTTATTTATTTTTATTTTTTGTTTCTATTTTACATTTTATTTATTTTTATTTTCAATATCAAAGGCTCATTGCACAAATAAATCAAATCTCTTTGTACTATCCGTCCGCTTATTTATACAATCAGTTGGGCAAAATAAAAAAAGTATGAAAAAAAGGTGAATTTCTTCCCCGAATTTGTTAATATAAGTTCATACGTATTATAAACTTTCTGGAGAGAACAGCTTTTTTCCCCGGCCCCGGATGAAGAGAGGATAAGAGACATGGAAAATACAAATGCCGGCGCTTATGAGTATGTGACACTGCAGCCTTCCCTTCTGATCAACAGGCTGTATACCGTACATTATTTTGAATATATGAATGATTTTTCCTTTCCCGGGGAAGCCCATAATTTCTGGGAGTTCCTGTGTGTGGATAAGGGCGAGGTCAATGTGGTCGCCGGAAGCCGCACCCTGTCCCTGAAAAAGGACGAAATTATATTTCATAAGCCTAACGAATTCCATACGGTGCGTTCCAACGGCAAGGTGGCGCCTAACGTGGTGGTGGTTTCCTTCGAATGCACCTCGCCTGCCATGGATTTTTTCAGGGACCGGGTGTTTACAATCGGTGAATCGGAGCGCAGCCTCATCGCCCAGATCATTACAGAGGCCCGGCAGCTGTTTTCCTCCGTCCTGGATGATCCTTATCTGAAAAAAATGGAGCTGTCCGCCAATCCGCCCTTTGGAAGCGCACAGATGATCCAGCTTCATCTGGAACAGCTGTTAATTCAGCTGATCCGCCATTATACGGCAATAAAACCGGAGCTTAAGCGTCCTGCCACACTGAAGCAGAAATCCGATGTGGATCTTTATGAACGGATAATGAATTACCTGGAGCTTCATATTTATGCACAGCTGACGATTGAACAGATCTGCAGGGACAACCTGGTGGGACGTTCCCAGCTGCAGAAGCTCTTCCGTGAAAAAAACGGCTGCGGCATCATCGATTATTTTTCCCGGATGAAAATCGACGCCGCCAAGCAGCTGATCCGGAACCAGAGCCTGAATTTTACACAGATAGCGGATACCATGGGTTATACGTCCGTCCATTATTTTTCCAGGCAGTTCAAAAAAATTACGGGCATGACGCCCTCCGAATATTCTTCTTCCATCAAAAAATTATCAGAAGAGCCGCAGTTCAGGAAATAACCCTGAGCTGCGGCTCCTTTTTATCAGTCCGGGCAGCCGTTTCCGACCTCGCGGCTACTCTCCCAAAACCTTTTCCAGTTCCCTAATCACTATTTTCAGCGCTTTAATTCTGGCGTATTTCTTATCCACGGACTCCAGGATATGCCATGGCGCATAGGTGGTGCTTGTTTTCTGAATCATCTCATTGACCGCCGATTCATAGGCATCCCATTTTTCCCTGTTTCTCCAGTCCTCATCCGTAATTTTCCACTGCTTTTCCGGTGTGTTCTGCCTTTCGTTAAACCGCTCCAGCTGGGTATCCTTATCAATATGCACCCAGAACTTAATGACCACCGCGCCCCAGTCCACCAGCTCCTTTTCGAACTCATTGATTTCGTTATAGGCACGCTGCCAGTCGTTGGTACTGCAGAAACCCTCAATTCTCTCCACCATGACGCGGCCGTACCAGGTTCTGTCAAATACTGCAATATGCCCGGTCTTGGGAAGCCTGGTCCAGAAACGCCAGAGATAATGGCGCGCCTTCTCATGCGGCTCCGGGCTGGCGATGGGGTGCACCTCAAAGCCTCTGGGATCCAGCGCCCCGGTGATCCGTTTGATATTACCGCCCTTTCCTGCCGCATCCCAGCCCTCATAAGCGATGATCACAGGAACCCGCTTACGGTACAGCCGGTTGTGCAGTTCTCCCAGCCTTTTCTGAAGCTTATCCAGCTCCTCCTGATATTCAGCTTCCTCTATTGTTTTATCCAGCGCGATTTCGCCAAGCTTCGGCATTTTTTCCAACGGGAAGGTATTCTGCAGCAGCGGAACAGCAAGGCTCTTATTCTGCAGCGCCACGTCAATCCCCTGACAAAGCATCTCCAGCACCTGCAGCTGCGCCCACTTCCTGGAATGGGCATCTACAATATACCAGGGGGCGGTGGAAACATTGGTGTCATCAAGATAGCGGTCGAACACCTTCAGACATTTATCATAATGCTTATTCTGCCAGCGGTCGGAATCGCTCACCCGCCAGCTCGTATCCTTATTTACCAGCAGCGCGTCCAGACGCTTCCGCTGTTCTTTTTCATCAATATGGAAGAAAAACTTCATAACAAGATAGCCGTTGTCCGTAAGCTGTCTTTCAAAACGTTTTACGCTGTCAATTCTGGAAGCATAGCCCTTGTCATCCAGCTTTCCCTGCAGCACATCCCCTGTGATTTCGTCCATCCAGCCGGAATCAAGGAACGTGAATTTTCCCGCCTCGGGAATCCTGGCAAAATACCGGTACAAAAACGGTTTCCTCAGTTCCTCCTCCGTAGGCGCCGCCATGGTTGCCACCTTGAAAAAACGGGGATCAATATTCCTGATAATCTTCCCAATAGTACTGCCCTTCCCGGCAGTTCCCCAGCCTTCCATCAGCACCAGCACCGGCAGGCCGTGCTCCTTAATCTGCATTTGCAGCGCCCCCAGCCTCTTTCTGGCCTCCTCCAGACGCCTGCCCAGTTCCTCTTCCCCGGGTCTTTCCTGCTCTACGTGATTTTTCAGCATATTGCCTCCCTCCTGGTCTCCTTGCAGAAGATCATACAAATATAATTTGTAATTTTCCCGTAACTATTCAGCAGGTCTGCTCAGTAAATGCAAAGGCCTGTCTGAAATACTGCAAACAATTACATTTTGCTTTCCCCGCCTTTCTTTCAGTGTATCACACGCAGGGCCGGGAGACAAGGAAGATTGCCCGAATTACGTCAATTAAATACTACAGCGCCGTATTCACAAATACGGCGCCATAATCACTCATTTATCCTGCTACAACTGCACATACTAACCAATATCGTTACATCTTATTCCCTTTTTCCAGTCTCATGCTGCCAAAGCAGTAAACCCCCGTATTCACACCCCAGGCAATACAAATAAGAACAATCGGGAAATTTCCCGTATCAAACATCAGCTTACCAAAAAGCGCTGCTGCCTCCAGCAAGGGAAGTAAGGTTTTCATTACTATAAAGGAACTGTAGGACGCCTTATAAATCACCATCTGCTCCGCTTCATCACAGCTCTCCAGCCATTTCTGCGTAAAACGGGCGTCTCCCACATCCCCCCGCTTCAGCGGCTGAATCCGCTTCACCTGCTTCACCAGAAACGCCTCCATAACCACAACAACCGTACAGCACACCAGGAAACATACGACGTTTGCCAGCATCATGGGATTCTTCCCATCCACAGCCAGCCCGAACAGAAGAAACTGAATCACCATATTCAGTTCATTCGCCGTTATCGCCGCATTCTGATATTCCCCTGCCCGATCCTCCGCTTCATAGTTCCCCAGCTTAATCTGCGCACCGGCCCTGAAATAAAGCGTCACAGCAATGCCTCCCAGCACAATAAAAAATCCAAGCTGATACCACAGGGCATATGCCAGATAGCCATTAAAAAACAAATGCATTACATTCTCAGTCTCTCCCTTTATGGAAAAAATCAGAAAAGCACCGAAAAACCCCAACGCTCCCCCAATCACAAGCCAAAGCGCTATTTTCCCAATAATACGCCCCATACTCTTTGATTTCCCTGTCATCTTTTCACTCATAAAAAACCTCCTGCCTGCCGGCTTTTACCTGCCATCCTTTCAAAATATCCGTTAACCTTTCCAAAAATTACACGCCTGTCAATCCCGCCCAATCTTCACTTAGCCTTCCGCCAACCCTTCATTCGTCCTCAAACCTTCATTCATCCTCATATGTAAAAATATCCTCCACAGTCGTACCGCAAATAGCCGCCAGCTTCAGCGCCAGGCTCACCGACGGAGAATAATCCCCCCTCTCGATAAGGCTGATCGTCTGCCTGGACACCCCCGCCAGCTTCCCCAGCTCCGCCTGATTCACACCCAGCCTTGCCCGATGTTCCTTCAATCGATTATATAACGGCATCCCGCCCTCCTTTCCCGGCCATCCCATAACGCCTCCGGCCGCAGCAGCATGATTAATTTACTTCCTGCCTAAGAGCTCTTATCCAAACTTCAATGACAACTTTCCTTGTCAAAATTATCATACCACTGACAAATAAAGTTGTCAATGACAAATTTACTTGTCATTTTTATTATAGATTTAACTGTTAATTCTATAATACATTTCCCTGTCATTTCACTTTATCCTCTTCTTCCCGCCACCCTTATTTCTTACTTTCCAAACGGACATGTCTGCCTGCGCAGACATCACCATGAATGAAAGCCGATTGCTCCGGGACTTTCACAGTAAATCCCCCAGTCAAAGACCCCACTGCTCTTCAGAGCAGCGGGGTCTTTGACCCTCGCGGCAGTCGCCAAATATCCATGCAAGCATGGCTACTTGGCTCG